>Ga0099825_1002997_pt1 | contig 22538 bp, 9 predicted proteins | sample SiratroredBW_FD_76838 | JGI IMG/M metagenome (GOLD analysis project Ga0099825, IMG submission 76838) | Root nodule microbial communities of legume samples collected from California, USA - Siratro red BW | ecosystem: Host-associated > Plants > Roots > Nodule | place: USA: California | collected... | reverse complement strand
ATATATATATATATATATATATATATATATATATATATATATATATATATATATATATATATATATATATATATAGATATATTATTTTACATAGTTATATCACTTTTAATTATCAAAATTGTCGTATTGTTAAATTTAGAAGATTATTTTTATTTTATTAAATAAGGTATCTCAAATTTTTATTTGATACATTATATTATGATATATAATGATAAGTCTATTTATAAAAGTAAATGTTTTTTTCTTCTTATCTTGATTTATAATTATAGTTGTTTTAGTTTGATATTTTTCTCACACCAAAGGCTATTATGTTACAAAATATTTTTTTTTCAAATAGTTAAAACTAAGTTTGAGGTTAATATTAAAATCTTCAAGTCTCATATGTAAAAAGAGTTTACTCTTAATGATTTTCTAGCAACATAAAACTTTACATCAATTTTTTTTGTGGAGAGAATTAACAAAACTCAATAGTTGATATAAAACACTAGTTAACATCTATTAAATGTGAGTCAAACTTTAATTCTTTAATCTAGGATTGTCAATCCAATTTTACAGGAAGTGTGTTCCCATTGTTGCTCTTGTAATCAAGAAGATCCCCTCGTACTATAACAGAAATTACTTCACAAATTCTATATGGATCAAAATCTGATTATCAATCATTAAAAACTTTTGGATGTTTAACTTATATAGCAACTTTGTCTTCCTACATAAACAAATTTACTACTTGCACTATTCCATTCATTTTTGTTGGATATCTTAAAGGCTACAGGGGATACAAATTGCACAACTTGAGACCAAAACATCTTTATTTCAAGGGATGCTCTCTTTCATGAAACTTTTTTTTTTTTTATTTCAAGAAAATGAGTTCTTCATTCTTCATCCTTTATTGATTATATGGCAACTCTTTTGCCCATTTTTGATCATTTGCCTTTAGATAATTTTATTGTTCATCACTCTAATGAGACCCATGATGCATATGAAACATCAATATTTAATATTGATGGACTTGAATCCTTTATTAGAAGATCATTTAGAATATCTAAGAAACTCTCTTATTTGTCTAAGTATGTATACTCTAGCACCTCACACCCTTATCCTATTCAAAGATTTTATTTTCTGTACAAATTCAATCTAGAGTACAAAAGTTTTATCAATCAAATTTCTACTACTTATGAGCCTCAATTCTATCATCAGAAAATTACTTACCCTAAATGGAGAAATGTCATGGCTTAAGAAATTAAGACTTTGGAAGATAATGATACTTGATCTTTAGTCCATTTATAAAAAAAAAAAAAACATTGGATAGGGTGCAAATGATTTTTAAATTGAAATACAATGTTGATGGTTCAATTGACGAATGTAAAGTTTGATTGGTAGACAAAGGCTATACACAACTGGCTAAGATTGATTTCTTAGACACTTTCACTAGTGGCTAAACTTACTTTTGTAAGGATTTTATTAGTCATTGTTACTAAAAAAAATTCGAGCCTATAACAGTTAGATATCAACAATGCATTCTTAAATTGTGAGTTATTTCATGCAGTATATACGCCAATACATACTAGGCAATTATTTAGATACCAAAAAATCAACCACTAGCTTTTGTGTTTTCGTTGGTAATTCTTTAATTCTTTGGAAGTTTTTCAAATAAGGTATTGTGTTAAAGTCTTCAGCAAAATCAGAATATTGTGTTTTATCTTCAGTAGACACTAAAGTAGTTTGGTACAATGATTACTTAAACATTTTGAAGTTTCAATTCACACAACTATACTCTTTTGCAATAACAAGTTTTCCATGCACCTTATTTCTAAAGCTTCTCATCATCAACATAAGAGATTTAAACATATATATATTGATTGTCACTTCATTCACAACTTTGTTCGAAAACAATTCTTAACTTTCATTCACGTCATAATTGAGCATGAAATAACAGATATATTCACAAAGGCACTTCCTGCTATTATCTTCAATTGTTTTATTGATAAGTTGGAAATCATCAATATTTATTCTCCAACTTTCTTAATAGCAATAAGAAATAAATAAATATGAGAACACTTAGGATCCAACTTTCTTAATATCCGATTATACCATAAAATGCAAAGTAAGAGAATGTGTTGATACTTACTATGTTTATCATGAATTTGTTCCTGATTATACCTCAACAAAACCTTATAGTGTTTCAGATAGAGTATACATGAAACTAGAACCCAATTTTGAGGACTTTACCTTTGTTTATGAGTTTTTCTTTAAAGAAATGGATATCACATTTCCTCTTTACGACTTTGAAGCCCAACTGCTCAACTTCATACATGTGGCTATGAGTCAATATTTGGACTTTCCTGAAGTCTTTTCGAATTCTCTGTCATCAGTTAGACATGGAACCTACTGCTAACAAGTTCGCCTATTTTTATCAATTAAAATATGACAAACTCATTTATTGGGTGTTGCTCGATGGAGCTCAACATGGGCCTCTCTACAGTTTGTACCAATAGTCTTATAAATATTTTAAAACCAAATTTTTGAAATTTCAATGTTCACTTGGGGATTAGAAGAAACATATTTTATTTTATGAGAATTTTCATCATCGGTTTCCTTTGTACTGACAAATCCCCATAAAGTTCAAGTCGGTGGCTGAGTGCCTTACGACAGAGGAGAAACTAGATGTAGAAAAAATAAAGCACCTTCCTCGTCCTATAAGTAGTAAAGCACTTCCCAGCGTTGCTCTTGTCGAGGATCTTGTTACCCTGTTCTTGGGTAAGGTCGATTAATTATTCTAGTAAGCATTTATTTTCATCTTCCTAGCTTGTGTTTTATCTATCTGAACAAAGATCACGGGGGAAAACTTTGACTATAAGAAGTTGTGCGATGAAGTCGGAGCTCCTCATAACAAACCCAAGAAATTTGATCTTCAGCACCAACAATCATTCCACTAGACAATCCTGTTTCTAGAAGTCTAGTGGTTGAGAAGGCTCTTCTTAAAGCAACACCTATGAGAGTTTGTCCTGGTCCCCAAAGCCAAGAGAAGATAATGTCTCCTAAGCCAACAATCTCAGCTTCCCCCAAGCCGACTACTCCTCCTCTATAGCCTTCGACATAAGCTAGTCCATCCCAAGACGTTTCATGACCAATAGTAGTACCCAAGTCAAGTTGTCCCAATCTCCCTAGAATAGTGGCTTGTATACAAGAGGACCCCTTTAACTGAGTATATCACTGACAATAACAGCTGTCAACATTGATTCATTTTGGCATGCCAACATGAGGAGTGACCTTATACTAAGTGTAAGGGGATTCCCAGAATCTTATTCTGCAGAGTTACTAACATCCATTGGTCCCAAGGGATGCTTTGGTTATACCAAAGTAATATTAGCCCGATGCATCTCCATCGTTCATCACTTCAAAGGGAAGGCATGTGATCATTCGGGCTTGCTCACTGCTAACAATCACCTATGCCAACAAGTACAAGATCTTCTTAAAGAAAAGTCAGAGAAGGACAATACGTTAGCTTCCCAATTTCTATAAATTCATCAAGGTCAAAGTAGAATAAAAAATCTTAATGCTAAAGTTGCGCTGTTGAAGGATAAACAGATAGATGCTGAAGAGAAGTTGGCATCGACAACAAAAACGGTGGAAGATGGTGAAAAAGAAAGTTGGGGAAGCTAAGAAGATGCTGAAGGAAAAAGAGGTTGAATTTGAGAGTCTAAAGGAGAGGCTTAAAGACTCGGATTCTAAATTGTTGTTGCTTGAAGATAGAGTCAGTCAGTTGAAGACCGAGAAGACTGAGCTTCATACATTTGGCTTAAAGGCATATGAAGAAGGCTTTAAGAAAGTTATATGTCAGACCGTACATTTCTCTCCTTCTCTAGATGTAAATCAATTTTATCTAGACAAGGATGTAGTTGATTGCCACTTAGTTGATGACTAATTGGGATCTTTTTTGGAATGATATACATGTTTTATTATGCTTTGTTGAAATGTAACAACTATTATTTTTTACATGTTTTTAGATTTGTAGCTTTTGAGTATTTTAACTGTGTTTGAGCTTTCTTAGGATTGAGTGTTTATTACTCATTCGAGCTCAACTTTAGTTGGATTGAGTCTTTATGGATTGAGTCTTTGTTACTCATCCGAACTCTTTTAGGATTGAGTGTTTGTTTTTCATTCGAGCTCAACTTTAATGGATCGAGCCTTTCTTACTCATTCGAGCCCTCTTAGAATTGAGTCTTTGTTACTCATGCAAAATCAACTTTAATTGGATTGAGTCTTTGTTGTTAAGTTTTTGTTACTCATTCAAGCTCAACTTTAATTGGATTGAGTCTTTGTTACTCATCCGAGCTCTCTTAGGATTGAGTCTTTGTTACTCATCCGAGCCCTCTTAGGATTAAGTCTTTGTTACTCATTCGAGCTTAAGTTCAATTGGATTAAGTCTTTATTACCCATTTGAGCCCTATTAGGATTGATTCTTTGTTACTCATCTGAGCTTGATTTATATTAAACTAAAATAAATTTATACAAGAGAATGATAGGCATATATTTGAATAATATTTTTATTCAAGTTTGCCTCATTAAAATCTTGCTCGGAAAAACCCACCTTCGAGAAAAATCCAAGTCAAGGAAAGAGTACATCGTTCTTGATTTTGAATACATTGTCAACTATAATAAATCTTTAAATGAGTAGCACTCCAGGTTCTCGATAAGAGTTTACCATTGTGTTCTTCAAGCTTATAGGTTCCATTTTGAAATGAATCTATAACTTTGAATGGGCCATCCAATTGGGTTTGATTTTTTCATCTCTTGACTCTTTACGTGCCTCAACCGCTTTGCGCCATATTAGATCACCTTTTTGGAAGGCACATTCGCATACTTGGGTATTGTACTATTGAGTCACTCTTAGTTTTGCTTCTTCCTTTCTTATCCGAGCTTTTTCTTGGATTTCATGAATCACATCGAGATTTGATTTTAAATTCGTATCATTGTTTTGCTCATTGAAGTATTGACTTCTCCATGACCTTTCCTCTAAGCTCTACTAGTATCATTGCATCGAATTTGTACGTAAGGCGGAATGAGGTTTCCCTTGTGGCTTATTATGGAGTACAATGGTATCCACATAAAATTCCAGGTATTTCTTCGGCCCACAGTCCTTTGGCTTGGCCTAATATCTTTTTCAATTTATTTAGTATTACCTTGTTGATTGCCTTTGCATAACCGTTTGTTTGTGGATGCTCAACTGATATGTTTGATGTCAAATGTCGAGTTGTTGTAAGAATTGGCCAAAATTTTTGTCAATGAATTGTCTCCCACTGTCAGTTACTAAGCAGTATGGTAAGTCATACCTACATATCACATTGTTCCAAAAAAAATTTTGCACTCGATTGGTAGTGATGGTTGCAAGCGGTTTAACTTCTTTATAAAGTAGTCAATTACTACTATCAAGGATTTTACTTGACCTTTAACTAAGGGAAAAGGACCAAGAATGTCCATTCCCCAAGTATGAAACAACCAAGGTGAGGTATTTGGTGAAGTTCTTCTAGAGGCAGTGAATAAACAAGACCAAATTTCTAACATGCCATGCATTTCTCAACAAAAGAGTGAGTGTCTTTTTTTATACTTGCCCAAAAGTACCCTACTCGTAGTACTCGCGTAGCATACACCAAGCTCCCAAATGTACTTAACATATTCCTTTATGAAGCTCATCTAAGACATACCAAGCTTGATCTTCGTCCAACCATTTCAATCACGGAGAGAAGAATCCTTGGTGAAAAAGCTCTCCATGACATATCATATAGAACTATCCTTTTTTATATAACTTCTTGGCCTCTAAAGAATCATACGGGAGTATATGATTGATAAGGTAATTTATGGTAGGAATAATCTAATTCACCTTAGTTGGGTCGATTTGTAACACATCGTCATGATCCCAACTGGGAGTTGACAAGGTCTATTGAATGAGAGTTCAGTTTTCCTTACTTTCTTTGTATTAGTGAGTTTATATAGGATGTCTGCTCGGTTATTAGTCGTCCTTGCTACATGAGTAATGACAAACTCATCAAAGTGTGCCACCAGGTTTTTGACAATGTGGTAGTGCTTATGAAGGAAATGTTCCTTTGCTTGATACTCCCCTTTGACCTGACTGGTAACTAGTTGTGAGTCACTTTGGCACTTAAGACGTTTGATGTCCAATTCTTTTGCCAGTTAAAGTCCGACAATGAGTGCCTCGTACTCGACTTGGTTATTGGATGTTTCAAAGTTGAAACGAATGGCTTGTTCTATGGCTAGGTTATCCGATCCCTCAAGGATTACTCCTTTTCCGCTTTCTTTCTTATGAGAGAACCCATCCACGCTAAGCGTCCACCAATCTTGATTTTCTTTATGGGGTGGGAGCTCAGTAGGGAAATCTACTAAAAATTGTGCCTTCATTGGGCCTCTGCTTTCGTAACTGAGCCCAAATTCTAACAACCCAATAGCCAAAGTTGTCATCTTTCCCACAAGTTCAGGCTTTTGAAGTACCTATTTCATGGGATAGTCATACCACTATGTTGAAACTCCTGAAATAGTGTCGAAGCCTACAGGCCCAAAACACGAGAGCAAATATAAGTTTCTCAATAACTTGATATCTCTGGCAAGTTGCAGATTTCTACATGTAAGTAGATTGACGATTGCTTCTTACCATCTTCATATACTAAGACAAAGCTTATGGCCGAGTTGGAAACGACAAAATATAGTGCTAGAGTGGAGTGAGGTGGAGGACTAACCAATATGGGCAGAGAGGAAATTTCCCTCTTTATGTTTGTGAACATCGTCTTCCATTCATCATTCCCCTTAAAGACCTCTGTTCCTTTTAATAATCTAAACAACGATTTGGATTTCTCAACTAGCTTCGATAAAAATGGTGAAAGGGCGGCTAACTTCTCATTGAGGTGTTGCACTTCTTTCAAACAACTCAAACTTCTCATGGTTGTAATGACTTCACACTTATCATTATTTTTTTTATTCCTTTATGGGTGATCATGAACCCGAGGATTTTTTCTCTTCCAACCCCAAAAAGGCACTTCTCAGGGTTGAGTCACATATTATGTGATCTTACTCTCTCAAAGACCTTTTTCAGATGTAAGACATGATTTTAGGCTTTACTTGATTTCATCACCATGTCATCAATGTAGACCTCCATAATCTACCCGATGAGATCTCTAAAGACCTAGTCGCAGGTATGTTGCTCCAACGTTCTTTAATCCAAACGATATGACCTTATAACAGTAATTTGCTCTGTCAATCATGAATGTCATTTTATGCTCGTCAAGTGGATACATCCTAATCTGGTTGTATTCAAAATGTGTGGAAACTAAGTAGCTTATATCATGTTCCATCGACCAACTGATCAACACTCGGAAGAGGATAGGTATCTTTGGGACATGCCTTGTTTAAGTCGGTGTAGTGAACACATATTCTCCATTTTTCATTAGACTTTTTTACTATCACCATGTTTGTCAGTCAGGTGGTGTATATTATTCCTCGAATAAAACTAGCAGAGGCCAATTGACTAACTTTATGAGTTACTGCTTGTCTTCGCTCCTCATCCAATTTTCTGTTCCTCTAGGCCACTGACTTAGCTTGAGGTAGAATAGATAGCTTGTAGCACGTGACGTCGAGATATCCCAGGCATATCGGGTGGGCTTCTAAATACAACCACTTCTTGTTAATATCATTAAACAGGAACGATTATTAGTAGGCGATGTAGGTTTCAAGTGAACCTAGTCTAACTAATGGGGTAGGTACACTTACTATACTGTACCATTCTGGATTGCAACTAGTCCAAAGAACAAAAAGTTTTTTGATAAACTGTAGTCAGTATGAATCAATTCTGTGCCAAATAATCAAAATTTCTAATCCTCTTGCAGTACAATATATCCAAGGTATAGAGTTAAGACTACAATACCTGCTCATAACACATAACATTATAATACAAAACTAAATATTGCCAACGATAGTTAGAAAACCAATTACATATGTATTTTCATTCATTGCTAGAATTCACTTAATCACCCTTGTCTTATTCACTTAATCACCACTGTACCCTTACCTTATGGAATTGAGACAATTTTGTGGAAAAAGGACCCAATTTGAGTATGTGAATTTTGGTTTACGAATTTTGTTTGTGATCCTTGTCCAGGCCTTAACTTGAGCCAAATTGAAAACCTTCTTAGCATTTACCACATGATTTTTAAAAGTATTATTATTCCTATGCAACCAAATGGACTCTACTATGGCTACCCACATACATCTCCAAAACCTATTAGTATGATTGTTAAAGCTTAATAGATTTAACCAATGAAAATAATTTTTCTCGCATTTTTATGTCACACAGTTGTAATACTAGACAATTTATCAAACCTCTCTCAGACTTCTTCTAGCAACTGCACAACTGCACATTTAAAAAATAAGAGTTGTACATATTCATTTCCTAATCCATATAACAGACATACCTGATTCATAATGTACACTCCTCTCTTAATTAGATTATTTCATGTCGTGTCGAAGGTAAAACTATAATATTTCACCAATGATTGTATAGAACAAAGTCTTCACTAGCACTAAGTTTATTCTCCAACTTAAAGAGACATTAAAATAAAATATAAATATTATAGATATAACATATAATTAATTATTTTATTTTTAAATATATATAAATATATATAAATAAACTTATTTTTTTTATTAAATATAATAAATCTGTCATATAACACAATTAAAAATAAATAAAGATAAACTCTAAAAGAAACACTTTTAGGAGCCTATACTATACTACATTGAGAATGAATAATTTATCTTTCCGAATAATGGTTTATTTCAAGAGATTTGTTCCTCATTCATGATAATGTAAGATTTAATGTCTTTGTTTAGAATAGAAACTCCAGTGAAAACTCAGACCAATACTAGGTTTAATTTCATTTATTGGTGACCATCAATTTCAAGATAAAATTATTATATTATACAAATTATCTTTTATCTATGTACGAATGCAACACCATTCCAAGATCCAAAACAGACCGCTTATATATTTAAACTTTGACATATAAAAGAAACATGTCATCATATTCATAGGTTTGTGACTTTTTATAGTTAAAACAAGGGCGAATATGTTGGGAAAGAGAAATTCAGATAAACTATTTATGACATTTTTTTGTTTAAAATGATCATTTTATTTTCCTCAGAATCATCATTACTATTCTTTCTCTTTTGGTTGATGTAATAGTTCTTTCTGTGATGATGATACTTTATAGGATTTTGTTCATGCCCCAGCGCTAGTGACGCTGAAACTAAAACCAACCCTATTTTTGTGTGACCCCACTTTTCTCTTTTGCAACTCAACATGCTATAGCTAATTCATGTGCACTTCCCGTTAAAGACAGTGATGAACATATTTGGGTATTCAGAACCACTAAGAAGCCCCAATGGACAAGTGGCATGCAAAGTAATAGCTTTCTACAACTTCTAAGCATAGCTGGAAGTGACAGCCATCTTTTTAAGCAAAGTTAGGGTTACTTTGCAAGCATCTCCAAAAGGTAATAAAACTCTCTCTGTAGAGTCTATAATATTAGCAGAGATCTAACTAAATTCAACTCAGTAACCCAAAAGAAAGAAAAAAAAATTGTAAATATATCTATATATATATATATATAGATATATAGATATGAATGAATCTTCTTGCAAAGGACAAAGGAAAACCAACGAAATTTAAAGATCTCTGCGTTCTGCTATCACTGACAGGCATTTACATGTATGTGTGTATGAGAAAGTGATGTCTGAGGAGTCAAATCAGTAATGTATTCCCCAGATTTGTGTGTAAAAGTATAACTAATGATTTTGGTTTCTAAAACTTGAATGTATTAGAGTGAAATTTTTTTTCTTAGCCAAAGACAGAAATGGAATTTGTGGATTAATCGGTAGAGTTTTAAAAGACAAAAATGTAGCAAAAGACAAAAATGGATATTAACTTTTTTCTATGGACTATTGATAAACTCAGCACGATCACCATGATTTGTGTTCAATTCCATCGATTTTAGGGACGAAGAGGTAAGTTGACTAGGGTTGAGTTTGAACCTAGCAAATTTATAGCAGCTTGAGTTTCATCTAGCTAGCCTCATCACATCTCTCCTACTATCTACAGTATTTAGACCATTTTTTTTTTAAAAGATGACAATCTCTTGAATTACTAGAGAAATTAAAAAAGTATAGATGCTCACATATATATAAATGTTTTTGAAAAGGATAAACAATGCATTAATACTTTTTTTGGATTTTTGTTTAGAAGTTGTTCTCTTTATTGTAGAATAGTAGTATTTTTTTGGTTTAAAATAATATTTCCCCCTAGTCTTTAAAGCTATTTGTCCAATAATACTCTGTTAATTAGAGTATTTTGAGCTACATATATATACTCCTTTATGAGTTGTTTGGAGATGTTATTTTATGCATACATCATTTTAAATATTATATATGTTAGCCAGTCATATTAGTGGGTCAAATGTTTTGTAAAGGTTATTTTTAAAACCTTTTATTGAATTGGTTGTAAATGACCAATAATATGGTTTAAAAATAGGTAATATAGGAATTCTCCCTGCCTTTTATTCATATTACAAACTTCAGGATTTTCTCTTTTGTTTCCTCATTAATACATAAGGTAAGCTTACCAAATGTAAGCTTTGGCATGATCCTTTGTTTATTCTAATGTTATTACATGTTGTCTTACAATAAACAATTTTCAAAAATAATGTTAATTAAGATAGGTACTTTTTCTAGTGACATATAGGCTTGTTTAATTAGTCCTGAGGATTCATCAGTGCAATCTCTATGATCCTAAAAGTAAAATTTGGTTAGCATGTTTCATGTATAAAAGCTAATTCATTTTATAAATTAAATCATATTTTTTTCCAATAACTATGCAGCCAAATTGAATAAATAGGTACTTTTAATTTAGAAACACGTGATCTACAGATCTTTTGATTGGTGAGTGTGATCCAAGCAACAATAATGACCTTGTTCAAATTAAATAAGCCAGCATGTGTTAGGGAACATATTTTATCTTATATCATTTTTGTCTTTATTTTGTTAGCTATTCTTCTAAGTTATTTCACGACCAGTTATTCTTCTGAAAAATAATATAAAATACGTATTATACATACTGTGATTTCAGTAGTTGCTATTATGTTTATGATATGAATATAGGAAATTTTTTATATAAAAAAAATAATATATTACACTATTAATATAACCCTGGATTTTTTTAATAATATATTAATTTTTAAAATTTTTAAAAATGAAGACAAGTGTAAAAATATTTGTCTTGAGTATATAGTTAGTGTTTGTAGAATTGAATAATATATTACAGCCCATATATAGTGTAATTGGTTAATATGTCTCAATGCTTTTACCATTTTTTAATCTCAATGCATATGGTGTGGTCTGCAGTCAATGCCATAAATACTACATTACTACACACAGTTCATCAAACCTCCTTATTAGGTGTTGCATGTTATATATATATATATATATATATATATATTCAAATTACACGTAATGTATATTAATTTTTTTGAAAAAAAAGTTACCCTACTTCAAGTTGTTATTAATTTTCTGTTATCAGAAAAAAACCTAAAATAAGTGAGAAACAAGCAACAGATACATATTATCAAAATCACTACAACTATATATATTCAAGTTGTTACATTATTTTCTAATCAAAATTAAAATTTAATTTAAAAAAAGTACATCATGTTCTTAAATTTATCATGACTCATTAAATAAACTAGATTATTAATATATTCTTAAAAATATTACATTATAGGTAAATATCAAATAAAATACCCAACCCTATAATTAAGAAGAGTGGGTGGGGTCCTCTAATATGTCATTGTATAAGACAAAAACATTTAACACACAGACCATGTTATTAAATAGTATAAGAAGATACACACCATTGGTGTACCTTGGATGCTAGCTAAAGCAAATGATCCTCAAATGAATTTGATCAACCTGTATTTGAGATTGCATTTCAATGGTGAAGATGTTGTCACGGGATGACCTCCCATGAACTTTTGGATTGATATGGTAACCCAAGTGCCTCATTACGGATATCCTAGATTTTTTAAATCCAAATGCATTATTTTTTTTGTCATCCTGTTAAAAAAGATAAGAAGATAGTGTTCCAATCCGAGACTTCAAAACCAAAAGCAACACCACAAAGAAACACTTTATCTTAATTATCTCATCCCAATAAAAGTTCATATTGTAACTCGTCAAAGTGAAAGCTTATCTTATTTTGATTCGACCACTTCCTCCAAATTCGTCATTCTTTTTCTGTAATCTAAGAAATGACAGCTTTATATTAAAAGTAAAAGAAAAATGATAAATTGTCGATATATGGTGTATAAATATTAATTTTGGCATTATTATAGTTTGGCCTTAAATGCTTGCTTCAGAATGGAATCTTTATTTAATCATGTTTAGTTTAGTTTGATTTCATATCATTGTGTGTGGTCTTTGCCTCAAAAAAATGTTTATAATTCCTATGGAATAATTTGAAAATATGTAGTTAATGGAAATGTAAAATTAACCTTATTACGTTGTTATAAAGTTGGTTTGTTTTGTGAGTTGAAATATCCTTATAAAATATCTTTTGAGTGGGAATCATGGCTAAAAAAAAACTATTATGACTAAAGTTGTAAACTTTTGGGATGCCAAAGAATTGCTTTGTTTTTTAGAACTTTTGGAAAAGTAAGTAATATTTACTTTTAAAATAATTATATAGACTTTTTGTTATTTAATCTACATTTTAATTATGATAAATCCAAAATAGTCATTTATTAAGCATGGTAGAGTAGTGTTCATGTGCTGTTCATGCGTGAGTCTACTCTTAATATTTTTGTAATCTAATGAATATGGAATTAGTTATTCTAATTTTGAGAGAGCTTCTACATTTTTCAGAATTTTCAAAATTAATATACTAATATATCTCTATATCAGTGTCATTTTCACAATTTTTTGTTAGTTATGAAAATATATTATAATTAAAATATGAAGATAAAATACGAAGATAGTCAAATTATTATATATAAGACCTAAATGCAGGTTGGTAGCAACGGATTCAAAACATGAATCTCAAAGAAGAGACTAAAGTTTGAAGGATTCAAATTCTTGGTCTTGTCTCTTTCCTTTCAATACAGTTTGGTAAGAATAGATGAGAAAAAAAATTAGACATCTCTACTAGTTGAACATTGTATACTTGTAAATAGGATACTGATAATTTAAATATAATGTACAATATGCTGTTATGTATTTATTGAGAAACAAATGTACTTTATTTCAAAAACCAAAAAATGAAGTATAAAGTGAACACGGTGGCATGAGGTATTAGGTTACATAGAGAGTGGAAGATAAAAAAAATGGTTGCATGTGTATTAATTAAAAAAGAACAGAAAGGAATGACAATGAACAGTGGTAAATGGAAATAAAGATGATGAGATAGTCGTAGTACTGTGTGGAGGAGTGAATTGATTGCAAAGGGAAATTAATGGCAGAAGAGTGAGGTGGGTCACTAGGGTTGAAGTCTGAAAGGGTTAGAAAACAAGATGGCTCTAACATAACATCTTGATTGCAGTACTGGCCCATAGTAGGGCTTCTTGCTGCATATTAAGGGCAGAGGCTTTAGAAAGAACAAAGATTTGATTTGATTTGAAAGAGATAAAATGTGATCACGAAATGGAATTGTAGAAAACCGAGGACACTCTGTAAACCTTCTTAACTTTGAAAACAACAGGTGAATGAGCCAAAGCTAATCACTCCCATGCACACGTCCCTTTCGCTCTCCGTTCCCCCACCTCTGCCGCCTCTGCTACCTCTTTCTCTCACACACATCCATTGGGAATGCCAACCGTTCATTTATTTCTTTTTTGTTTAACTTCTCATTTTTTTTTTCTTGTTGGCTTCACACTTCTTTCAAGTGCATTTTACAATTACCTCTCTCTTTCCCACTTCATACACATTGATTAGTTACAGTGGAGAGTATTTACTACACATTTTTGTCTCAATGCAGGTTTTAGTGTCTTCATTTGTGGTTCCTCGTCATAGAGACGGACTTTGGTTTCTTGGTTTCATATCATCACTTAATTGGATTTAGCAATCACTTGTAGCACATTTATTACACATTTTGTAAAACAGCTTTTAGTAACTTCATGTGTTTCCCAGTTCATAGAAATAGACTTTGGTTTCATACCATTACTTAATTGCAATTAGCAATCACTTGTATGGACATTTATTACACATTTTGTATAAAAACAATTTTTAGTAACTTGTGTTTCCCAGTTCATAGAAATAGACTTTCCTTTCATACCATCACTTAATTACAATTAGCAATCACTCATAAATATTTACTGCATATTTTTGTCTGGATGCAGATTTTTATTTATCTTCTTCATCTGTGTTTACTGTTAACTGAAAATGGAATTGAAAATGTATTGTGAAACTAAAACAATAAGTTCTTCTGTATACTTGAGGTAAAAAAAATTCAAATACACATGCTCAAAAACAGGAATCATAGACCCTCTTTAATTTAAATATGAATGAATAATTTTTAAAATCATATGTGAGGTGATTACAAAATGTCTAGCAATATAATTTTTTGATTCTAATTTTATCTCCTTCTAATTAATATATATATATATATATATTTATGTGTATGTATATGCAACCATGCACACATTTATGGTGATAAGATGGTGTGGGCTATAACAATTGTAATGGTATGCTGTAACTTAAAACTATGACAATAATTAGACTAACACATGCAAAAATGTTTGGATCTTTTGTGTGAAAACAACTTAAAACACAGGTGAAAACCGTAAAATTTTGCTGAGGTGAATAGTAAATCATTTTAAGATTAACTAATAACACACTGGCACAGAGGTATAATTATTATAATATATATATATATATATATATATATATATGTAAATGTAAAAGAAGGTAAGAAAATGGTGAGAGTAAGAGAGTAGGTGTTTTGGATCCATTAATACTTAAGTGGCATCTCTTGAGCGTGTTGGTCTTTTCCTTTTCTTTCTCTTTCTCTCCCTAAGGAGCCTCCTTAATAGTAACTCAACAATCAAGAGGATCAGATCCATAGGAAGTTTATCTGTCCATCACCAAAACCGCGACTGATCAGTCAATCCCATCAATCAAATCAAATCATCAGAAAGAGAGAAAAGGGAATCAACAAAAAGAGGAACAACATGTCCTCCTCATCCACTTCCTTTTCACCGGACCAGCACCTCTCTCCCTCCGACCAGCTCTGCTATGTCCATTGCAACTTCTGTGACACTGTCCTCGCGGTATCATCCATCACCCTCCTCTTCACTTTTCTCACCATCTCTCTTCTCATGCAATCAAACTGCTTCTTTTCCTTCACTTTGCATAACATGCTTCTTCTTCTTCTTTGTTCTCAAACATTCAGGTCAGTGTTCCTTGCTCCAGTCTGTTCAAGACTGTCACTGTGAGATGTGGTCATTGCACCAACCTTCTCTCTGTCAACATGCGTGGCCTGCTTCTCCCTTCTGCTAATCAGCTTCACCTTGGCCACACCTTCTTCACTCCTCAAAACCTTCTGGTATGTGCATGTGTCAGTGAGACAAAGCTAGGTCTTTCAATTGATAGATTTTTTTCTCTTTTTATTTTGTCTGATTATAATCCACAAGAATTGAAATGGTAACTGCAATGATCCAATTATTTGAGTATTGGGTTTGATATTTCAGGAGGAGATTCGCAATGCACCTTCATCAAACATGGTGATGAATCAGATGCCAAACCCTAATGATTTGGTCATGAGCACCATGCGAGGAGGGCCTGAAGAAACCCCTAAGCCTCCATCAGCTAATAGACGTGAGAATCTTCTCTATTTTTTATTTTTTTTCCTATCCTAATGACTGTTGAATAAGCCGCAATGGTTTTCCTATAATTTTTTTTTCTTACACTTTTTTCTTTCTCTGTGGTCACCTAAAACTAAACCGCCACCTGTTTCTCATGTTTGTTTTCTCATTTCTTTTTCGTAAGTTTCCTTTTTCTATTTCTTGGATGCGGTGATCAGAGATCCTTCTGATAGCACAAAAGAAAAGCTAGAGGAAAAGAAAAGGAAACTCTTCTGATACCATTCAGTCCATTTCACACTTCTTTTAAGCTCACAAGTGGTATCACTTAACCGATAAAGGAAGAAAAGCAAAACCTAAAAATTGTTCTATCCCTATCAAAACTCACTTGTCAATCTAAACAGTGACCAAGGTTTCTTGGTATGCTGCAAGTGGCAAAGAGAGAACAATCTTTAGCACATTTATCTCATGCATTGCCTTTTTTCCCCTTTCCTGTATTAATGTACACTGTAGTGAGTCACGAGAAATCCAGCTTTTTGTTTTTTAAATTGACTAAACATGAAGTTTCCATTATTTTTCAAACTGAAGCAACACATTTCCATATTCTTTGATCTTCTCAATTACCACAGTAAAATTCCAAATGGTGAAAAAAAACCATTTTTTCCTCTTAAAGGAGATAAAGGAAATCAAATCTAGAATATGTTAACTCATTTTCTTTCTCTTTGCGTCTATGCATGTCTCCTTACATGCATACACTGAGAGAGACAGAATCCTCCCCCGAAAATATAGTGCTGAATCAATTGAGAGAGTGATTGTAAAGATAATGATGAGGTAATGATAGAATAGAGAGAAAGAGGGGATAGAGAGAGTGTGTGCATTAGGCAAAAAGGTAAGCGAAGTTATTTAATGTTCCTGTCTGTTTGCCTGTGCATTGTCCGTGTGGTGCATGTCCAGCTCCAGAGAAGAGACAGAGAGTTCCATCTGCTTACAACCGCTTCATCAAGTAAGTTTAGTAACATTAATTTCTTCTTATGTTAATTCTAGTTAACAATTTCAATTAATTTGGTAACACAAATTACAAACTTAATTCATTATTGTTAACTCAAATCTTTGTGCTTTATCATGTCTATTACTGTAAACTTTTATTGACTTTTTGTTGGATGATTTAATTTGTAGGGATGAGATCCAACGTATCAAAGCTGGGAACCCTGATATAAGTCACAGAGAGGCCTTTAGTGCAGCTGCAAAGAATGTGAGATCCAAGGAGATTCTAAACCTTACTCTCTTAGGGACTTTACCCATTCTAGATTATTTTCAATTTTTACTAATTGAAGAGTTTTCTATTTGTTTAATCAGATGTCTAAACTAGTACTTGTTGAATTGTCGGTTAAATGTTTTGTTCTTTCTCATGTGGGGTCCATGTTTTTTCTTTCAGTGGGCCCATTTTCCACACATTCATTTCGGACTTATGCCTGATCATCAACCCGTGAAGAAAGCTAATGTTCGTCAGGTACTCAAAACCCTAGCTACTGTTACCTATTCTTCCTTTGGCAGCACATCAATGTAAAAAGGGACTCTTATTTCTAGGGTTTCTAATCTCAAATATTTCGTTATGTGTGTCTAGGAAGCAGAGGATGTGCTGATCAAAGATGGGTTTTTCGCACCAGCTAATGTAGGTGTCTCTCCCTTCTAGAGGTGTTCATTGTAGGGTTTCAACTTTGTTCTCTACTTAAGTAACTGTACTAGAACTTATCTTATGCATATTATGTTTTGCACTTGTGTTTGTACTTCTCAGTGTTAAGGTTGTTATGTTACAATCAATGGTTGAATTCCGAAAATCTAAGATGGTTTATTTTCTTACGAATAATCGAGGTTTTTTATTGTGAGATAATTTTCGTTAATAAGTACCTAGTAGCTGGTTGTTATAAAATTATATATATATATATAGAGAGAGATCAGATCAAATGTGGTGTTCTAAAGATAGAAAAATACTTTGTTTCTTTTGAATTTAAAAAGTTTTAATTAAACTACTTAATCATGTAAGATTTTCTAATTTAAAGTTTTGTGCAAACTTGTTCTGTTAATGCTAACTAATAGCAGTTTTTAATAAATGAATCTTTGTATAAAACAAGAGTTAGATATTAAGTTGAGATTATATTTATATTAGAGATATCTGTCTTTGCCACTTTGGTTATATTAATTGTTTCTTTGTCTGAGAAAGACTTAACATGAATTATATTAAGGTGGAATTGTTATTTAGTTATAGTATAAATGAATTTTGAGGCAACAAGAATATAAATTTCTTGGATTTCAAAATCATTATTTAATTAAATATTCTAGACCGCTTGGTTACAGGAGAGAAGGAATGAGACATGTTCAATTTTCTTGTAAGATTGTATGGTTTGGTAAAAATAAAAATAAATAAATAAATCGTTTGGGAAGAATGAAATTTTGAAATAAAAATGGATGGTGAGAAAAATTTAAGAAAGCAGAACAAAATATAGTAGATCATATATAAATTTAAAATAATAAATTAGAAAAATAGTCAATAAATGGAATAAATGAAAATATACGAAGAAAGAAAATAATATTTAGATGTATGTTTTCAAATCTACATTAAGACATTAAAATTTATTTGATTAACTATTTATATAATAAATTCGTTCATACTACGACGGAAAAAATTTGGATAAATAATTTGTAATCACAAATTTATTAAATTCCAATATATTATCTATATAGTGTTTGTCTAGTTGTCAATTATGTATTTTGACTTTAAAAAAATACTTTTTCTAATGAGTCTATATTTATCATTAGAGACAAGAGATATTATGTAGGAACTGATTTTTTATTGATAAAAAGAATATTAATTAATAAGAATCATAAAAGGAGTGTTTTAATCCATTACAAAATATTTCACATACCGGTATTAGATACAATAAATAGTAAATGAAAATAAAAGTATTCAACACCAGTGACCTCCAGTATGAGACTGCATAAACTAAGTATTCTAACCAAAATGACTACACCATCATAATTAATAGATTTTTCTATTCCTTATTAGCAAAGCCAAAAAATGTAGTGGTATACTCTATAGTGACATATTTCTTCTACCTTATGCCTTACAGTGAGAAAATAGAATCTACAGGTAATATTGATTTCTCAAATCTTACTTTACTCATGTTATTTTATTCTCCACATAGAAACAAATCTAAGCCATGTGGCAAAATAGTATGGTTAGCAGTACAGATATAATCCAAACAAAATTAGGCATAATTTATGCATAATAGCTGTAATGGTTCTCCTGCTCTGCTGCTAAATCCAAGAAAGTCAGATGCACAGTAGTTGCAGGGATTCTCCTGCTCTGCTGCTATAAATCTAAGATAGCCAGCAGGTCTGATGTTTCCATTACTAAACCAGATGTAAAGATTGTAAAACAGACATACCATCAGCAGAATAACAACAATAATCATATAATTAACAACATTGATATATCTGATATATTCTAGAAAAAGTCAGGCAAAATATCTACATTAATTCTACTACTCTCTTACTAAATCCAAGATCGTCAGCTGTGTGATGTTTTCATTACCATACCAGGTACATAGATTTTAACACAAACATACCATCAATAGATGCAGCAACAATAATTACATATAATTACATACTTCCATGCCTTAACAAATATATTCTATTCAAATTCTTTTTCAGGGAACTTGTTTGATGCATTCTACAATATTTAGGCACTATTCAGAGTATGTGAATAAAATATTTCTATAAATTCTATATACATGCAACCCATATACATCTCCATACTAGGTTAAACTTTTTGCTAAAACTAATTAGCTAAAAGTCTAGAAAATGCTACCTGACTGAAAAGTGATATACTGAGATTATTTCTATTCATTTGTCTACCATCTTTTAAATTGAATTGACCACCTCACATGTAAGAATGATTGATCGATTCTTTCTTTAATCTACAAACAACGCAATGTATCAGTTACATGTAATTTTTTTTACTGAAGTTATTCTTGGTTACGACCTTATTAATCAAAACTTTACAAATTGAACTACGATAATGCTTGTATTTTTTATAATTAATATTGAAGATCATTGACAATAGTAATTGAAGCTTCAAGTTTTAATTTTATTTTTTTTATAGACTTCATCGTATCATGTTACTTTTAAGATCTAATAATAATTTATTATAAAATAAAGATTTTATCATATCTTTATTTTAATCACTTTTTTATCTAAAATTATTGATAAAAGATTATAGTTTAAGATAAATATATTTTTTATTTTTATTATTTAAGATTTTATTTAAAATTTTAATTCTTAAATTTTATCACATGACAGAATCTTATAAAACTTATATTTTAAATTTACAGTATACCTACAATGAAAATGAGCTAAAGAATTATATGAGATTAAGTATAGATCTTGGTTAACATGATATATCCTTCTCTTTTAGCTTAGTAGAAAGGAGTGTTAGACCATGTGGTGATATTTGATGATATATCCATCCTTACAGCATAACCCTGTTTAGTTTAGAGGGGATAAAATTAGAGAAAAAAATGATGAAGTGTATTGAAAAAAAGAATGAAATCTACTATATAGTTTTTCACTTAGTCATACTAATATCCTTATCTTTTTATTTATATATTTATTTTTTATATATACTTATCATTTCTATTTTATTTTTCATCTATTTCAAATGAATCAGTTTTTTTTTTTCTTATTAGTAAGTTTACAAATTTATATATATGTATGTGTTTGTAATTTATTCATAATATTGATTGCATCACTTAAGCCTTTTTAAAAATCATTTCCTTTTCCAAAAATGGTATAATGATATAATTAGTCTTTAAATTAAAAAATGTTAAATAAATTCTTAAAATAAACTATTTATTTTTATTTAAAAACTGGGTAATAATACCCTAGAAAAAGGAACACTCAAAAAATACAAATTTGATAGCTTCTATGTAGAGATCAATCAAAATTTTGAGTAAGGATTATGCTACATTTTTCCTATATTTATATTAAATAAAATAATTAATATTTTTATTCTTTATTTTCATTTTCCTCATTTATTGTTTCTTATGTACTAAACAAAATTTTATTAAAAATATGAAGAATAAACAATGTTCATATTTATTTACAATTGTTAAGGTTTGAGACATGCACAAAAATGCCCTGATTAGTACTTGCACATATTAAATGAAAAAGTAATATTTTTGCTTTTATCTTCTTAATTTATCTATTTCATTCTTTTCATTCTTTTCTTTCTCTGCCAAAGGCATCATGCAGATACTTTGAGCAGGAGAAAAGCTGTCGAAGTATGTAAAAAAAAAAAAAAAAATCTCATGGTTTTCATGTGGATGAACTTGTTAATTTATTATGGTAAAAGTCTTTGAGGGAGTTAAAGTTGATGTGTTAGTACTACTTCTTCAATCATAGGTGTAGGTGGTACTCACTGATATAGCTAGGATATACAAGTTTCAATGTGTTATGGTGACTTAAAGTTAAGTTTAGTTAGTTGTTACAGGTTCTGTGTTGAGATCTGTTCACAAATACAAATCTCTTTTCATGCCTCATCTATGGAGAACAGACACAAACAAGAGCACCCTATGTCTAATTATAAGAATAGTTAAATGTGGTTTAATATTTAATTTAGATGAAAAAAGTTTGTATTTTTTTAAAATCTTTCTCTATCCCTAGTTATGAAAATATAATAATGACTATGCATAATACATAGGCTGAAAATGAAAAAAGAACAGACAATTTTTTGAAGTCTAAAATTTTTTTCAATTTGAAAAGACTAATTTTTTGAAGTCTAATTATATATATTATTTAATATAATAATAAAGGTTTCTATATTTCTATATATTTAGATATCTCATGAAAGAGTTTTACGTTGTCAAAATTAAAAGATATTGTTTTTAACATGCATAATAATTTAAGCTTCTTCACTGAATATTTATAAAAGATAGTTTGTGTCGTTTTCTAAGAGAAAAATGTGAGTTAACAAACAAAATTCACAGAGGTATGAAAGAGATAAAAACAGATTAAAAAAATTAAAAATGTATTTAATTGATGTGACTAATGATGTGATAGATCAGAAAAAAAAGTTATGAAAATAGAATTTAGAACAACTTTGTTTAAGTGATTGATGAGTAGATGATTGCTGGATGGACATATACAAAAACTCTTATGCAATATATATAATAAATCTATTTATATGTATTTTTTTATATGTTTAAAAGTTAAATAAAAATAATTTAAGAATTATTTTCTATTTTAATTTAATAAAATATATTTTAAAGATTAAATTGTGAAAGAAGTTTTAAAACTATTTATATCTTAAATATAATGATTATTTTAATAATAAAAATTTAAGATAAAAAAATTCATAGTGAAAAATTATGGTTATAATAATAATACTAATTATAATAATACTTACTGACATTATTATTCTTATTACAATAATACTATTATTATAATTACTTTTATTGTTACCACTATTATATTTACTGTCAGAATTATTATTATTATTATTATTATTATTATTATTATTATTATTATTATTATTATTATTATTATTATTATTATTATTATTATTATTATTAGTTT
>Ga0099825_1002996_pt1 | contig 22538 bp, 27 predicted proteins | sample SiratroredBW_FD_76838 | JGI IMG/M metagenome (GOLD analysis project Ga0099825, IMG submission 76838) | Root nodule microbial communities of legume samples collected from California, USA - Siratro red BW | ecosystem: Host-associated > Plants > Roots > Nodule | place: USA: California | collected... | reverse complement strand
TAAATATATTTATAATTTAATAAAAATAAAAATAAATATAAAAATATAATAATAATTATTTTATTATTATGAAATTATAATTATATTTAAATTTAATACTAAATTTATTTTTAAAAAAATTAATTTTATATTTTAAAAAATTAATCTTTTGAATTATTAAATTAATATATTTTATAATAAATTAAATTTATTTTAAAGATAACTACCAATTTAATATTTTTTATAAATTTTATAAATTTATTATTAATTACATTAAATAAATTAAATATATTTTATTTTTAATTATAAAAATAAATTTGTAATATTATAATTTTATACTAAAAGGTATTAAAATATTATTATATCTATCACATCATTCACAAACTTTCCATTCAAATCATATTTTTCTTAATCCAAACAATTTAACTTTCTATACACTTTCATCTTAAATCCATTCTCTCAAATCCACTCCCTAATCCAAACACACCTAAGTGCATGTTCACCATCTTTATTACTTCTTTTAAATTTTTTTAATGAACCTCCAAAAGAGATTTGAAGCTCATCAATAGACATTGTTTTTCAATTGAAATCACAACGTGATTCTCTTTGTCAAGATCGAATAATTTTCTTCAGCACCTTTTAAGTTAGACACATCTTCTACATTGCTCTTCATTTTGTTGTAAACTGATGTGACTATTACTCAAACAAAAATATGTAATAATGGTTTTAGATTCTTTCATTTCACATATCTCATGCTCTTTTATCAAAGAATCAGTAAGTGTCTTCTTCGTACTATTATTGCCTCCAAATTTTCGTTTAAGGGATTTTTAAGTATTATTGAATCCAAACGTAAGGGAAATGACGATGTTTAAATTAACAAATTGAAACTTAATTTTTAAATATTTTAATTTAAGAAATCATTATTTGAAATTTAGCATTTAATTATTCTATTTAATAAATTAATTATTTTGTATTTAGTCTTTAATTATTTTAATTCAGGACTTAATTATTTTAAATTTAGTATTTAATTAATTAATTTCAAGAAATAATTATTTTTTAATGTAGTCTTTAATTATTTTTATTATATTAAATTTAGCATTTAATTAATTTCAGGAATTAATTATTTTGAATTTGGTATGTTAAGTAACTTATTCTTGATTTAATATTGTTTATTATTGCTCATGCACTCCAACAAGGGCTTAATAAGAAAGGAAAACAAATGACTATGACAAATTTTTTGGTTGGTCATGACTTAAATGACTATGACAAACTTTTTGTTGGTTATAACTTTCAAATGCACGTGAACTTTGCTGTTTTAAATTTAAACTAGCCACGTACAAGAGACAAGTACATGCTACAATTTGTGGTTCTCTTTATCATGGGCTTTTTATGTTGAACATAAACGACTAATTGATCTTTTTATTTAAAGAGTTTAATTTAATGATATGATAAATATTTGTCACCAGGTTAAGAATTAGTACAAACAATTATGAAGTGAATTTGGTAGTACAAACAATTATGAAGTGAATTTGGTATGTGCATATTGAGATTGTAACTTTTGATACGCATAAGTTGTAAAGTTTTCGACAAGTGTTACAAGTTTATCCGTATGCACTACACTGCATTATAAAATTGCTTTCCATTTATTTGCGGTTGTCCCCATCCTGTCCATTGTGAGCGTTCAGAGAAAAATAGAACATAACCTTCATTCTTTTAAAAATCAAATAACATCTTTAATTTTAAAAGTAGATGATATTATTCATTATTCTTTATTTTATTTTTAATACCTACTGAATTATTGTATTAACTAATAATTTCAATTACTGTGACATACTTTATTTTATTCAATTTATTTCATTAAAATAATTAACAATTGTTTTAATTATCCAATTCAAATAGTATTTAATAGTTAACTGTATGATTTAATTGACTATACCAAAATACAACTCTTCTATTACATTAATTAACAAGCATTTTAATTATTTAATTCAAATTGTGTTTAATAGTTAATTCTATGACCTTTTTTAATTATCAAAATATACTAAATGGCTCTTCTATCAAATTAATTTACAATTGTTTTATTTATTTATTGAAAGAGTTTTGAAACCTTAGTTTTATGATTTAATTTAAGCAAATTTTGTTCAATTTCTTTTATTTCAATCTCAGTGCTAATTATACATATTCTTTAGATCAATTAATTACTTATTATAGTAAACTTCTATCCAACATGCTTTTACATCTACAAAATAAATATGTCATAAAAGCTTACTCTTATGTTTCAAAGACATGCAATATGGGTGACCAAGCATGCGAACTTGATTCATCCACATGTAAAAATAATGATGGATATAGTGAGTTTTTAACACCTCTTATCGTTCGTTCACTGATATTCTAATAAAATCACCATCTCGTAAGAGCACTAGTCGAGAGGTGGAGATTTGAGACCCGCACTTTTCATCTTTTGCTTGGAGAAACCACAGTACATTAGAGGATGAGGCCTTGGAATTGGGTCTACCAATTGATGGGGAAGCTGATACTGGATTCGGATTCACAAGTGGTGATTTGGTCTTTGTCTGCCAACACCTTCTCGGTGTCACACCTCCTAAAAATATGGTATTACGAAATATCATCAAGTTGTCGTGGTTAAATAACACTTTCCAACAACTTCCTGAGAGTGCAATAGATGATGGTGTAGCTCAATACGCTCGAGCACATATTCTATCATTAATTGGAAATATGTTGATGTCTGACACATAAGCTAGTAGAGTACATTTGATGTATTTGTTGTTATTGGCTAATCTAAACAATGCCTCATATTTTAGTTGGGATTCAACTATTTTGGCATCTATGTACAAAGTCAGGAACAATGAATCTCTTTATGATAAACAGATTCATTTTGCAAGTTCGTTATTACGGGTAGTTCCTACAAAGGATCAGACTAATGACGTATACAATACTTGAATTCTCGATGTAGATGCTACATAGTTGGTTCTCATCCTTCAGAGACTATGGGTATAATAGGAGCATCCGTCAACAAAAGGATCCTCCTAAGATGATCATCTCGTGGCTATTGAGAACGAATCAAATCAGATGGTTCTATTTCTTATTCTTAATGTTTTTGATCTCGGTTTCGTAGGAACAAGTCATAGAGATTAGACCATGGGTTTGACTACAACCAAGAAAACATTGGTGGATGTATGCTTCTGCTTCAATGCTGGGCTTGGGACCAGATTAAATGCTTATCCTCATCGTTTTCCCCTTATTTGCAAAAGAAATTGATGCTAGAATTAATTATCCACCTGCTAAAAGATAACACTCGTCATACATAATCAATTTACCTTAACCTTCTTTTTTTATTATTGTAAACATAACCTTAAACCTTCAAAATTGTGTTTTATTTTTTAAAGGTGGTCACAAGCAGCATTGCAAAGATAACACCCACCAAGCAATACCGTGGGTATTATCAGGCAAACTTTGGGCAACTTACAGCCAAAGAAGGTATTTTCTTAACATTTTTGGGCTACATATAATATTATCCAAAAGTCTACTCCCCTCATTATTGGTGACATGTCTCCTATAAGTCGAGTTGTGGTGCCTCTCATATGCTTCGTCACCGTTGAATTCTAGCAAGTTAATAAGGTCGGGTTTGTCACCCATTCTAACTGACCCATTAAATTTAGATGAGTTGCATAAACAAGATATGAGGGGCAGAAAAGACCGGTATTGGCCACAATACCATCAAAACTGGATAGCGATGTGGAACGATCGCCACAATAGACTCATTTAAGGAGTCCACTTTAATGGCAATAACCATATGCGTGACAACATGTTGTACATGCAATGATATATTAGCCACACTATTTGGTACATTTCGCCTTCACAAGATGCACCAGACGACGATGTATGTTCACACACCTTTTCTTTTCATTGTCACTTTACTAATTTTTTTCCCTTAAAGTATGACACGCCACAAGATACCGAGCATCAACCTCAATATCAATATGTTAGGTCTTCTTCTTTCCATCCACAATTTCCTGCTCACACATTTGGTCACCCAAGTTACTATGGTGTTTCTCCAACTCCACCACCCACATACATCGACCATCATTCGCAGATGTTATTCCAATCTCTGATGAACCAGGTTCCATATGCGTTTAACATGTTTTCATCTCAAATGCCCGATTTTTCACCTCTGCCAAATATATTTGGAACACATCATTCACTCCACCATCTACATTCCATCCATCGTCATCCTCACAATATTATCAGCCCACAATGCCTGCACCCGAGCCCCAAAATGAAGACGATGACGATAATGACGATGATGAAGATAATGACTCTCATCCAGTACCACCCCATTACACCATACCATACCTAGAAGACAAAGAAGAATACCTAATTATGGCGCGTCGTCACATAAATAATTTATTACATTTTGTAATCATATTAATTAACTCTTATATTGTACTATTTTTATTAATTAATTTGTGTATAAATTAATTTTAATATATGAAAAAGCATTTTCACTTTTAATTCGTATATCAATTCGCGGATCAATTCGTGAATAAGCATTTTCACTTTTAAATGTTCTAATAACTCAAACAACATCAATTGAAACTTATTTCTAATCAATTTTCAATTATATGTGATGTGGTTTATTAATTAAGGGTCTTAATATAAATTAGCCATCATCACCTACCCATCTTAATAATGCAATAAAATTAGTGGGCCTAATTCAAGCCATATCACTATATAATTTCAACAATATACTTATTTGAAAGATGTAAAACAACACTACCTCGTTAACTTGTTTCAAAAAATACTCTAATTTGATAATAATTTGTTTAAACATTTCAAAGACAAAATAATAAAGGGACTATAGAGTTTAGTTAGAGGTGTATGGTACTTGGAATGAGAACCATGAAGGTGGGGTATTTATAGTTGTGTGAAGTATGAAGAGAAGGTGGTGAGTAATAGTAATAATAACTTTTCTAAATGTGAGAATATGAAAGTGGAATGGTGATGTGGGGAGCATACACTAGGAAATGGGGAAGTCGGCTTAACGAAATTTGCTAAACAAAACTCAAAAGGGGTGTTCGAAGCATGCAGAAAAAATAACGCAGATAGCAGAATACGTGAATAGTGCAAAATACGTGAATAGTGCAAAATACACTGAAATTGTGCCATGGTTGCACGATTTCAGTTGTATTTTTTTCATACTAAAATCGTACCACCCTAGTATGATTTTAATTAACTTAAATTAACTCTCTTGCTTAAATTAAGTGATATCGTGTGAAGATGACATGTTCTTACAGAGGCCGGGAGGTCAGTTGTCTTCAATACTATTTACGCTCCTACTATCTGGGAATTGAATGTCAAATGTATCTTTATCAGGGGGCTCCTATTGGAGAGGGAGGATTCCTGCAAAAAGGCGCTCCGATGCCAAAGTCAGTATCCGGATGTCGGAACTATTAATTAAGGAATCGAATCGTACCTGTATGGCTTTGGACCTTGGTATTTATAGAGGTCAAAACCTGTACGGATTAGTTGTGATTGGTTGAGGTCTCTGACCGTGGCAGCCTTTTGTCAATTGCTACTGTCAGTGTTGGTCTGCTGAGCTGTCATTTAATACAGTCATATCAGGCGGCCTCTATGTGGGTATGGGCGTTTACTACTCGGTTCATACCGTATAGTGGTCGCCCATGCCGATACACTAACCTCCCAAGCTCGATTGATAAACATGAGAGGTTCATATGTCGTCATTGTTGTCATCGTCTATGGGCGTATACAATTCGGGGCCTTTTGATATGAGTTCAAGGGGTGATAGCCATAGGCATTTTCGCCTATGGGCGCGCATATCTCGGTTTTACTGCCATTAGGCACTTCTTCAAATGCTTATGTAAGCCCTACCTCGAGATCCGCAAGATCGGACGACTGGGGAAATGTAACGTTGCCCCTTACTGTTGGTGGTGGGCTCTCCCTATAAATAGTAGAGGCTGATAAGAGTTTCCTTGTCGCTTCTTTTGGATCCTTCGACATCCGATATCTTGAGTATTCTGGGCGACTTCGAGGGTGGCTAGGTGCAAGGCGTTCATACCAACAGGTAACCATGTCCTCCTCTTCGTTTTCTTCTTCATCTCGCCCTACTGAGTCTACCAGTAGCGTATCGTCTCGTGGTTCCGCCCGGGGGGCGGGTTCTACTTATACTAGCATGTCCGAAGGGGCGTCGAGATTTGGGGTGCGGGAAGACCATGTGGATCAGGCGTCATAGTTGGCTGCTGAGGGTGACCTTCCACGTTGATCAGGATATGAATGGGCGAGTCCTACAGTGACTCGTCATTGCTCTAAATATCGCTAGTCATTTATGGTCAAGAGTTATGCAATGACATATTGTATTTTTGCGGATGGCGTTCCTGACGGTGCCTTATCTGTGGAAAGGTGTTCAGCCATTAACAACATTTGCCATGGGCGTGAAGGGTATCACTCAGATTTCTTCTTCATGTACGCCTGCTTGTTTACAAATTCTCATGTTCGAGTTCCTTTTGACGAGTTTACAGTGAGCGTCTTGCGTACGTTGAATGTGGCGCCTACCCAACTGCACCCGAATTCTTGGGCGTCTCTTCGGGCTTTTCATGTTCTGGCGGAGATATTTCATTTGAGGCCATCTCCTCACGTGTTTCTTCATTTCTATCGTGCCTGCTCTTCTCGTCCAACAAAGTGGACGTCGTTAGTAAGCCAATCAAGGGCTGCTCTTTTCACTCCTTTTTGCTCTTCCTACAAGTATTTTAAAAACTCTTTTTTCAAAATAACCATATCGCCCAATGGGCGACATTATTTCTTCAATGGGGATGTCCCCAAATTTCCTTTGTATTGGACGCGTGATCCCCATTGCCTATCTGTCTTGGCCGAGGTCGCCCATGACCGAGGATGACAAGCAAATGTTTGGTATTTTGGATCAGTTCCCTTGGCGTCTTCCCATCCGAGAAATTCTTAAGCTTTTTCTTACTTCCCGTCGTTGGGTGCATTTGAAGGGTATGTTATTTAATTTTTTGACTGTTGGATAGCCGGTTTTAACTTTGCTGAATCATTTATTGTTTTGCAAGTATCATGGCTCAGCAAGGTGACAACTTTATGGAGAGGCTTAGGCAAATCAAGGCCGAGAGGGAGGCTTTGGGCGACAAAGCTTTCGGATCTGCAGCGCCCATTCCACCTTCTCCTGTGCACCCTGACCGCGACCCCCAACCTACCCCTGACAAAAGAAGTAAGAGGAAAACCAAAAAACATTATGCCGCGCGCCACTCGCCTAAGAAGGCTCGGGTGGAGGCTCCATTTAGCGTGCTCAGCAACAGGGATCAGCTGTTTGCCCTTGACCTTGGTTTTTACAACGGGGTGAACATGTCGCTCTCTTCTGTTGAGCGTGGGACGTTAAGTGCTACCTCGACTAAGGAGCTTGATGACGCCTTCTTGGAGATGCAAAGTCGCACCCTTACCTTCCAAGGTTTTGCGTCTGGAATGGTCCAAAGGGTCATCATCTGAGGTGGCTAAACTGAAGAAGGAGTTGGTGGTCTCGAATGAGTCTTTGCAGACAGCACTAGATGCTAATACTACTCAAGGGGAGGCTTTGGAGAAGGCTGAGTCAAACCGAGAAGTTCTGAGATCTCAGCTTGAGGCGTCTGAGAAGGAGCGAGATCGCCTTTGCGTCGAGTTGAAGAATACTAAGGAGACATTAGCCGAAGCTACAGCCGCCCATGATCAGGAAGTGTCCACCAGGGTACAACTACAGGCGGAGGTTAATGATCTCAAAGATTATGTTTTGTCTGTCCATTCTGGGGCTTTCCGACAAGCTGTCCGCCAAGTGGTGCTTCTTTACGGAGTGCCTAAGAACAATGACATGGATGAGAACAAAGAGGTCTTTAATGGACGTCTTGTTCCCATCAAAGATTTGCCTCTTTTATCTGCTCGTGAAACTACTGCTACGGCTGTGCTAGATGACGACTTGGTTGATGACGATGAGAAGACGCCCTGAAGCTTGTGATGTACCTGGTTTTTTGTAGTTGAACCAATTTTTGGATAGCTCCCCTATGTATTTTTAGATCACTTTTTGTTGTTAGCGGTGGTTGCTCTAGCAACCTGTTGATAAATTTGTATAGGTTGCTTTGTGCAACCCTTCTTTTTGTATATGGGAGACTCCCTTTCGTTCTTCTAATGATATAAAAAGGCGTTTATTTTTCTTTTTCAAAAGCACTTTGCAGTTATGAGCATTTAAAAATGTATGATATTTAATTGTGGCCTTTAATAACTTTGTTAAGCACAGTATTCCGATGCGTTATGTAGCAATTTACTTCGCGGTGTTATACTTTCCGGATGACGAGAGGGCATCTTGGCCCTTCAACATCTCGTTCCTTATGTCGAGGAGAGTTTTGTGGCGCCTTACCTTCCATTTAAACTATGAGCGGGTACTTTATTTCTTTGTAAAAGGAGGGCGTGGTAAGCGCCTTACTCCCCGCGAGGGTTTAATGGTTACCTCGCTCCTTATTTAGTTAACAGGGCTGGAAAGGTGCGATAGTCGCTCTCACTTATTTGGATAGTGGAGGGGCGTGATGGGAGTCTTATTCCCTCTTAGGTGATGTGAGGGCGCGTTGGGCGCCTCATTACCTACTTGGGCAATGGAAGAGCGCGAAGGTCGCCGCTGCTCATTTGAGTAATGGGAGGGCGTGATGGGCGCCTCATACGCCACTTGAATAATGGGAGGACGCATTGGACGCCTCATTCCCCACTTGAATAGTAGGAGGGCGCGTTGGGCGCCTCATTCTCCACTTGAATAATGAGAGGGCGCGTTGGATGCCTCATTTCTCACTTGAGTAGTGGGAGGGCGTGTTGGACGCCTCATTCCCCACTTGAATAATGGGAGGGCGTGTTAGGCACCTCATATCCCATGGAGTTCTTTGCGGTTTTTTCTTTTTTATAACACCTTTACCAAAAAAATGAGTTTCTACATTAGTGGAATTTCAAAATTACAAGTGCACGAAATGCAATTCAACTGAAATAAAACTTCAAATGAGTGGCGTTCCAAGTCCTTGGTATGAGTCGGCCAACCAATGTCTTTACTAGTGGTCTCGCGAATGCAGAAAGGTCTCTCCCAGTTTGACGAGAACTTTCCCTCTTTCTGTCTTGCGCCACTTTGCATTCTCCATACGAGATCTCCAGGATGGAAACATCGTGTATTTACCTTCGAGTTGTATCTTCTTGCCACCCTCAACTTCCCGGCTTCGTCCCTAATTCTTGCTCTGTCTCGAAGCTCATTGATGAGATCTAGGCTAGCAGCCAAACTCTCATTTTTTAGAGACAAGTCTATCAACTGTCGTCTCAAAGTGGGTATTCCGACTTCAACATGTATCATAGCGTCTGTGTCGTATATCAGACTATACGGTGTTTCCTGGGTTGAAGATTGGGGAGTGCATCTATACGCCCAAAGTACTTCCAGTAACCCCTCTGGCCACCTTCCCTTTGCAACGCCAAGTCTCTTTTTCAGTTCACTTAAGATGACTTTATTTGCAGCTTCAGCTTGTTCATTTGTTTGGGGATGCTCCACTGAGCTGGTGACATGCCAAATTCCTAGCCCTTCATAGAAATTGATTAGTCCTTGGTCGATAAATTGTCGGCCGTTGTCAGTGACTATAGTGTGTGGAACTCCAAATCGACAAACTATGCTCTTCCAAACAAAATCTTGGACCTTTTTTGCAGTAATAGTTGCCAATGGTTCCGCCTCTATCCATTTGGTGAAATAGTCTATTCCCACCAACAAAAACTTACTCTGTCCTTTTCTTGGGGGGAATGACCCTATGATGTCCATTACCCACATGGCGAAGGGCCATGGCGACATAATGCTATGTAAGATTTCTGGTTGAGTGTGCATAGGATTCCCATATTCCTGACATTGTCTGCACTTCTGCACATACCCGGTGCAGTCTATTTTTATTGTAGGCCAATAGTATCTTGCTCGCACAACTCTGTTAGCCATGCTTCTCGCCCCAAAGTGTAGTCCACATATTCCGATATGAAGTTCTTCCATAACATACTTAGCTTGGCTCATGGTGAGACATTTCAACAATGGTTGTGAATAACCTCGCCTATACAACTCTCCTCCAATCAGCACATATCGTGCGCTTTGTGCTTTCATCTTCTGCTCATCCTCATCTTGGCAGTTGTCATTCTGTAGATATCGCCTAATGGGCTCAAACCATGGCGTTTCAACTTCTGTTGCCAAAGTGGTAGCTAACGGAACTTCCACACTGGGGGTATTAAGCTTCTGTTGTATCACAGACTTGTGACAACTTCTCTTCTTAGTGCTGGCTAACTTAGAGAGCAGATCTGCTCTCGCATTATGTTCTCGCCTAACGTGTACTACCTTGAGCTTTTCAAATTTCTCCATGACTGTACGAACTTTGTAGTAATATTGGAGTAGGAGAGGATCTTTGACTTGGAAATCGCCATTCAACTGCCCAACGAGGAGTTGAGAATCACTATGGCACACCAAACAATCGGCTCCCATATCCCTTGCTAACTCTAGGCCTGTCAGCAAAGCCTCGTATTCCGCTTGATTGTTCGACGTTTTAAATTCGAACTTAAGAGATTGTTCAAGCACGAATTCTCCAGGTCCTTCGAAGAAAATTCCTGCTCCCGAGCCCTTTGGATTTGATTCGTCTACATACAACGTCCAGAAAGGTGACGCCTCGTCCAAGCTGTGCTTCATCTCAGCCACGAAATTTGCCAAATATTCGGACTTAACGGCTCTTCTTGGTTCATAGCGGATTCCGTACTCAGACAGTTCGACTGACCATCCAATCATTCGTCCTGCTAAGTCAGGTTTTCCCAATATCTTCGCAATGGGAAAATTGGTTTTGACTATTATCAGATGACTCTGAAAGTACGCCCTCATCCGCCTGACTGTCATTACTAACACCAATGCGACCTTTTCGATCATTTGATATCTGACCTCCGCCTCTTGGAGTTTCCGGCTAACAAAGTAGACCGGCTTTTGCTCTCCCTCACAGTCTTGAACAATCACCGAACTTACTGCCTCTCCTGATACGGATAAGTATACTATAATTGGCTGGCTTAGAATGGGCTTTTGTATAACTGGTGGACTTGCTAGGAAATCTTTGAGCTTAGCGAAAATGGTCTCACACGGTCATCCCAGCTAAAACTTGAAGTTTTCTTAAGTAAATTGATGATGCGCTTCGTCTTCTTAGCCATCTTTGGCATGAATCTTAACAGCGTCATAATCCTTCCAATTAACCTCTACACTTCCTTGACGTTTCTGGAACTCTTCATTTCGATGATCACTTTGCACTTATCTGGATTGGCTTCAATGCCACGATGCGTGAGCATGAAGCCAAAGAACTTTCCGCCTTCCACACCAAAAACGCATTTGTCCGGATTTAATCGCATGCCTACCGCCCTCAACGCCGTGAACACCTCGTGCAGATCTTGAATGTGCCCACTGCGAGATTTGGACTTTACCACGACATCATCAATGTGGACTTCTACATTTCGTCCAATGAGACCCTTAAACACCTTATCCATGAGCCTTTGATATGTTGCTCCTGCATTCTTCAATCCGAAAGGCATAACTTCGTGAAAGTAATTGGCTTCATCGGTCATGAACGCCCTTTTTAACTTATCTTTGGGATGCATGCTTATCTGATTATAGCCTGAATAGGCATCCAAGAAACTTAGCAACTCGTTTCCTGAGGCGCCATCAACTAGGCGGTCAATACTAGGAAGTGGGTAGGCATCTTTTGAGCATGCCTTGTTCAAATCAGTGTAACATGTGCACATCCACCATCTTCCATTGGTTTTTTTTTACCATGACAACATTTGCCAACCATGTGGTATAGTGCGCCTCTCGAATAAAGCCAGCTTGTAGTAGTTTTGCGGCCTCTGCACAGGCTGCCAATCTCTTTTCTTCACCCAACTTCCGCTTTTTCTGGGCGATGGGTTTGGCTTCCTTACACACTGTCAACCGGTGCACTATGATGCTTGGGTCCACTCCCGACATGTCAGTTGTCGTCCATGCAAACATGTCGATGTTGTCCATCAGCAGCTTGATTAATCTGTCTCTCTCGGTTCCTGACAGCGAAGCTCCTATCTTGGTACAATGTTCGGGGATCTTTTATTGGAATGGAGCACACCTCCTCGCCTGGCTCTACCCGAATATCATCAACTCTTGGGTCCAAATCAGTGACCACCACCATGTGTTCACACCTTTGGGTCCTCTCTCTGCTTCGTTCAAAGGACCTCTTCTCGCCCTCTTCCCTTTCCTCCCTGGGCTCAATTTTCAAACTAGCAGCGTAGCATTCTCGTGCCATTTTCTGATCCACATGCAGGGTGATAACATCCCCTGAGGCTGAAGGAAACTTCATCACGAGGTGAGGTGTCGATACTATGGCGCCAAGGTCATTGAGAGATGGACGACCTAACAGTACGTTGTAAGAATTATTGGCCTCCACCAGGAGGTATCTGATCTTGATGACCTTACATGTTGCTGCCCCTTCACCAAATTTGGTATACAGGTCAATGTATCCTCGCGTGTCTACCCTTTCGCCTGAGAAACTCACAATCTAATCTTCGGAACACTGGATGTCGGACTCAGAGATCTGCAACTTCTTGAAAGTTTTCTAGTACAAGATGTCAACTGAGCTTCCTTGATCTACCAATGTCTTTCTGATGACAAAGTTTTCTATCTCGACGGTTATAACCATTGGGTCGTCTTGTGTAGGATCGATTCCTCTGAAATCAGCATTGGTAAACGTTATTGGCGACATTCTCTTCCTGAGGGGAGTTATTACGACATTAACAGCCTGCACTACTCTAAGATGTTTTTTTCTTACAGTCGCGGTTGCCCCACCTCCCGCAAATCCTCTAGCTATTGTGTTGATGACCCCACGAAGTGCGGGTTCAGTCTGTTGACCCGTGGGTGTGATCTCCATCCTTTGTCGACGAGGTGGTTTCGTGTTCTCTTCCCTTCTCGGACGCTTTGAGTGTTGGGCGTCATTGCGACGTCTGAAAGTTCTTCCCTTCTACTCGGCCCTTTGTGTCGGCCGCTAGACAAACTGTTTCAAATGTCCAGCTTGTATGAGCTCCTCAATTTTATCCTTCAATGTTGCACAATCTTCCGTTGTGTGGCCATAATTTTTGTGAAACCGACAATATTTACTAGTGTTGGCGTTACGCGGGGTGGCTCCTCTTCTGGGCATGGACAGTAGGGAAGCATGCAACGCTTCTTCTAGAATTTGTCCCCTGTTTGCCGTCAACGGCGTGTACTGCTGAAACCGCGACATTCTAACTTCTCTGGTCTTCACGTACGTCAGAGGAGGGTGCCTATTTTCCCGAGGCTTGACCTTTTCTTGGAAAGAATCGGCCCTTAGATGATTTTTGAATTCTCTGACCTCTTCAAGTTGCATGAATTTAGTGGACCTTCTTTTAATTTCTTCCAAACTATATGCCGGTCTTATGCAGAGATTGTCTGCGAATGGTCCCGGTTTAAGTTCGGTTACTAGATGATGTAAGGCTACCTCCGGGTTAAGGTCACGAATTTGGAACGTAAGGTTTCCGAACCTCTCCATGAAAACTCGGAGAGTCTCAGTTTTTTCCTGCCGCAAGTTAACTAGTGACATGGACGTCAAATGGTGCGGTCTGCTGGCAGCGAACTGCGCGTTAAAAAGACTTACAAGAGTCTTAAAACAGTCAACAGAGTAGAGGGGAAAATGAGTAAACTAGCTCAAGGCCATTCCTTTCAGGGAGTTTAGGAATATCTTGCACATCACTGCCTGGTTAACCGTATACAGGCGCATGTCTGTTTCATAAGCCTCCACGTGTTCATCGGGATTCGTCATGCCATCATATTTGTTTATGCTGAGCCCCTTCCACTTGGCTGGTAGTTCAGTACCGAGAATGTCGTCGGTGAAGGGATGGCGCTGCTCCAAGTCGGGCGTGACATATCCCGAGTTTTCCAAGGGAGACTCTTCTTCATCAACACTCTGGTCCCTATGAATTCGGGATCGATTTGAGTGAGCCACGGCCTTTGCGCGTTCTGTTTCCTGAGTCGAAGGAGTAGATCGCTCCCATAGAGGTTTCTCCTAATGTCCTTGTTTTCCTGTCTTAGAACATGTATTTCCTCCTCATTCTTGCGTCTGACAGACCACAATTCCTCCTCGTTCTTCCTCCTTATCTCCTCTACTTCATGCTGAAGGGAAAGGATGAGAGTCATTGGGTCTGGATTCGCCAGCACACTATCTCGCCTCTGATTGTGAACTTGACTTCGGGTTGAAACCATCCAACTTGCTTAATTACCGCCTCCGGCCCCACGGTGGGTGCCAAATGTTCTTATAGAGGCCGGGAGGTCAGCTGTCTTCAATACTATCTACGCTCCTGCTATCCGGGAATTGAATGTCAGATGTATCTTTATCAGGGGGCTCCTATGGGAGAGGGAGGATTCCTGCAAAAAGGCGCTCCGATGCCAAAGTCAGTATCCGGATGTCGGAACTATTAATTAAGGACGTGTAAGGATTAGTTGTGATTGGTCGAGGTCTCTGACCGTGGCAGCCTTTTGTCAACTGCTACTGTCAGTGTTGGTCTGCTGAGCTGTCATTTAATATGGGTATGGGCGTTTACTACTCGGTTCATACCGCATAGTGGTCACCCATGCCGATACATGACACAAGTTTACTTATTGTACTAAAATTCTCAGTTTAATAAAATTTTGTTATTATTATACAATTTCTTCGTTATAAAATCGTACAACTTGATACAATTTAACTATAGAGAGAATAAATTTTTCTTTTGTCCATTCTAAAACTTTTTAAAAAATTATCTTAAAATAGAAAAAAATGGATGATCCTTTCTATTTTTTATCATACTTTCATAATTTAGGATTGATAATCACAATTTTAATTTATAAATAAAATTAATAATAAGTAAATCAAGTAAAATTGTGAAGAAAAATATAGTAACAACTAACAAAATAAATGTGTAACATAAAAGAAATAAAAAAATCACAAAAGAAAGATGAAAGAAAATTAAACTGGTAAAATAAAAATAAAAGGTTATTTATGTAGCAATTAATAATAAAATAACCAATTTTTTTAAGAAATAAGATATTAAAGTATTGTTATTATTATTATTATTTAAATAGTTTAATTTAGTTCCTTTATTTTTAAAATTTTAATTCAATTCTCTATTTTTTTTTTAATGTTTACCATTCTCATTTTGTTTTTCTAATTTTGACACTAACAATATAATGTAACCCAGAAAGAAAAACAACATTTAATATATTTGCAAAATTAAATATCAAATTGAATATCTACAAATAGAAAAATAAAATTTAAAATTAATTAATTTAAATAAAATAGGAAAAGATTTAATAAAAAATATATTTCACGTTGTTAAATTGTTTTTACAATGTAAATACGATTTTTACTCTCTTGGCATAAATGCCAGCAAACTAAACGAAAATTACTAACCAAAAAATTATTCCATAAAATATTGCCGCAAATAATTTAGCAATTAGGAGATAGGCAAAGGCGAGGGCAATTTCGTTCAAAACCCCAACACCAACAAAACCCTCTAACCCTGCCACGCCGTTTTCCTCATCTCTCCCTGTTCTTCACTGCTCCGCCGCCAGTTCCGTCGTCCAACGAGACCGAAGCCGTGCCCCGAGATGGGTGAGATTGAAGAGAACGATGCTCTTCCAAAGAACAAACCTTCCACTGAAAAGGTACTTACGCACAGAGTTTTAAGGACCCTAACATAGTTCATGGATACCTCATAATGTCATTGTTGTTTTCCCTACTATATTGCATTTCTTTCGCAAACGAATGCTGAAGCAAAATGTAGTCATCTTTGGATTATTACTCTGTTAATCCAGGAGCATGCTTGGTGACTGTTGTTTCTGCTTTGTATTCTGATTTTTTTTATTCTTGATTTGATAATATTGCTTTGCAGGATATCTCTTCCGAGCTTGACTTGAGAATGAAGAAGTATCTCAGAGGAGAAAGTGCTAATTTGGAGGTACAAGTCATTGAGGTTGCTGGTATTGAGACACTGGTGCTTGATAATGGAACCTTTTAGTCTTAATTTGTAAACTATAATTTGCAGGTTTTGAAGGATAAAAAGCTGAAGGGTCAACTAGCTGCTAAGGAACAGCTATATGGAAAATCCGCACAAGCTGCTGCTAAGGCCGAGAAGGTATTACATTGAATTTATCTTTTATATTATTTTGTGTTTACATATCATATGCAATTGGATTGTTCATGAGTGTGGATGAAAGTTGTGCAAAATATCGACATGGTATGTTTGGTTGCAAGGTTCAGTTGATATTGGATTTATGATGAGGTGACATAATCAGATTAATCATGTTGGAGTGTTTTGCTTCATGGTGGATCATTGTTGAGCCTAGCCAAGTTATTAGTTTCTGGCATAGGTTGTTCATGTTTTACTTTATCAATGAATTGGTGGAAGCTTATGCTCAAAATTGGTGTGAAGAGATGTTAATCAAACCTGACTTGCGTGGAAGTTTAAAATATGACATTTATGCAATTAGTTAATTAGGCTATTAGCTTATAGTCAACATTGATGTTTTTTTTTTGTTAAAATATCCTTCCTATTAAGTAAAAATTCACCTATGCAGTGGCTTATGCCTAGTGAAGGAGGCTATCTGGAGGCTGAAGGCTTGGAAAAGACATGGAGGATCAAACAGGAGGCAATAGCTCATGAAGTAGATATCTCAGCCTCACGGAAACAGTATGATATTATTTTACCAGGTACTAATGAGTTTTTTATTTTAACTTTTCAATATTTTGGTATTAATTTCTTCTCTGGTACCTACTTGTGTATCATTATATCCTGTAAATTAAAAAATGCTTGATGTTCTTGTTAGAGAAATGTAGTAGTGAAGATAATATCATGAAGTTTGTGTATCTATATGGAACTAGCAGCACATTGGATTTGAATTGGTCTCTGGGGCATAGCTGTAAAACTCAGACTGGTTGCCAGTTTAGCCTTGAGCCAGAATTGTTATCAGTCTGGTCTAGTTATTAGATTGGACATGCACTGAACCCGGTGATGACTTCATTAACTCAGTGTTAAACTGGTAACCTGCATCCGGTTTAGATGTTAACCCATTAATTCATCGAACTGTCCAGCAGCACATTACCCGATGTCATCCATCAAGTCCAGGAATATGTGAAGTGAACTTGCTAAAAGGAAAATTCAAATTCAATTTAAAAATTGCACTAGCCTAGTTTGATCTCAAGTGCATAAGTTTGAAGCTATTTCCCTGACCACACTGCCAAAGCATTTATTTGGTATATGTGATCATGTGACAAATTGTGTGTGTGTGTGTATGAGTGAGAGAGAGTATATTACATATAATTTTTTATATATAGACTAGTTTATACGGTTCAATTATTGATCCATTGGTTCAGTCCGTAACTCATCGACCTTGTACCTGACTGTTTCAATAACCGGTCTGGTTTTTAAAACATTGCTATTGATTGTTCCTGCATGTGAAAGGCTACACTTATGGACTCTGGTTTATTTCATTGTTCTCTCAGAATCTTCTCTATTTATGAGCCATAAAGCCTTTATTTACCTTGTGGCAAGGAATGTGTATACCACTACTGATTATTGCTTGTAAATTATTTAATGGGTGTATTTATTTAGATATAGTTCAATAATATTATGAATTGGTAGAGATATGTGCTGCGTGTATGAATGTAGTTTATTTTCTTTCCCTGTTGTTGCATAATTGAAAACCCAAATTCTTCAGCTGCTAAGCTAAACCGTTGTGCTAGAGGTCAGATAGACCCTTTACACTCAATTCAAGGACATACAAATTTGAAAGCAAATGTGTTTGGTACAGTAACTTAATGAATAGTTGGGGCTTGGTGTGAGATGCAGGATGCATAAACTTTATTTTCTCTCCTGTTCTAAGATGATAAAAACCCTTGTTTTTTGTTTGCAAGGCCAAATCATTGTTCTGTAGACGAGATAAACCCTCTACAATAAGTCCAAGTGCATAAAAATTGAAAACTGATGTAACTTGCACATAATTGCTTGTCTATTGTTAAAGGTAGCAGATGGTCTTCTCTGTAAGGTTTTTGCTCTTAAATCCTGAATCTTATTACTGATAAACACTTTAAGAGATTTCCCCCCAACTGTCGTCATATTAAATATTAAGATTTAATGCAATGACTTCAATTTCAGTAAAAGTTATTGAAGCTGTGTGCTTCACAATTAATTGTCTAGTGAAAAAATTGATATTTATTTTATTTGATGTAGTTTTTTTTTTATTTTAGTTATACTGTAAAGATCATATTACTTTCTTTTTGACATTGTTCTTGACTTCGTTATCTTCTTGATTGGCCATTTATTGTATTTGTTTACAATCCATATTTGCAGAACTTGGTCCATACACTCTTGATTTTACTTCAAGTGGCCGGTATATGGCTGTGGGTGGTCGTAAGGGCCATATAGGAATAGTGGACACGATGAACCTGAGCCTAATTAGAGAGCTTCAGGTATGCACAATCCTACTTGAGCTTGCTAAGCAGGTTTTACCATTACTAAGCAATACATTTCATAATATGTTTTATTGTAACATTGTTCGATTTGTTCTTTTCTAGTGGTAATGTTCATCGTGACATCTTTACATGGCATCATTTAGTGCTGATATTCTACACTGGAAATCACCAAAACAATGTTTGTTGAGGTTTTTGTAAATAGCTAACTAGTAATTACCATAAAATTTTAAAACATAATTTTTAGCGAAGAAGCATTTATTTTTTTTTTTAAAATGACCGTAAGTTCATGTTAGCTGAAAACTGGTTACAAATACAATCGACCATATATGGATATTATTGAGTTTTCCAGAAAACTGTTTTTTATTGTTTCAGGTAAGGGAAACAGTACGTGATGTTGTATTCTTGCACAATGAGCTCTTTTTTGCTGCTGCTCAGAAAAGGTAATTTCTCATCCTTTATTTGGTATTCCTCTGTTTAATCTAAGTAACAACTGGGTTCTAACTGTAATTTGATCACTCTTGAATTAATGATGTTGACATGTAATCATTCTAGTTAGATGTTTGTAAGTATGTTGGCATGTGACACTGTCATAGTTAGGGTGTCAACACCATTAATTCAGCAGTAATAGAATAACTGTCAGGACCTGATTATCGTATTTATTATATCTGAATATTAAAAACTTTGATTTTTTTTGAGGTATCAATTTCAATTTTGGAGGCACTAAAAATTTATTTAACCCTTTAATCTGTATCGTTTCAACAAATGCATTTCTTAAATCTGAATGGTGAAATAAGTGTGGTTGGGGTAGGATTATGATTGGAAGTTCTAAAAATAAAAGAGTGACATGAATAAACTTTAATTAAAAAAATTTTGGGGACTGGGAACTTCAATTTATATTACGCATCCTACCTACACCCGGTATTCAAATTTGCTGACACTTGTTAACTAATTATGTGTGACTGAAAAAAATAGCATTGATTACAACATCAATGCATCATTTTTGTAGGTTTTTCTTGCAATAAATTATAGCCAACCTTGGGTGGTTTTAGGATTAATTTTTTTTTTCCCCTTGGAAGGTGGAACGAATTTTAAAACCATAATCACCAAATTCTTCTTTTTATGTTTCTTAATTCGATGTGCTTCCTGCTTATTACTTTGAAATGAATATCAGACTTCAGTTCTTTATATAATCCTTTAAGACTTTTGCTTTTCTCTCGTGTTTTGTGGTACCGTGATGAGCTTAATTAATCCATGTAAATCTTGTGATATTATGTTGTTTTTTTATGACTTGGAAAAGTTAATTAGACGCCCCCAAAAAGAAGATATCCCTAAATTGAAGTATATGATGACTTGAGAATTTGAATTTGACAGGTATCCATACATCTATAATCGAGAAGGCACAGAGCTTCACTGCCTTAAGGTTGGGATATTTCTTTTTCAATATTTTTTTTTTTTATAAAATTTAGCTATTAATGTATTATCATTGTCTGGAGTGTTTCTGCATATGCTCATACCTGATGAGCAAGTGTTTGTCTTTTGGATTTAAACCTTTCATTTTGGTATGCTTGACTTTTTAAATATCATATTTATTTGATATTTTCTTTCCAATGTCATTCATCTGAACATTCAATAAACTCTTTTACTACTTAGAAACTTGGTTATGTTATTACATGCGGATCCAATACTAGTGCTGCTTCACATTGCAATTAATCCTAATTTGGGCACTGTTAGGAGTTAGGAGAAAGGGAAGGGAAATTACTTAGGACCTATCATTCTGTATATTGAGCGCTTGATGACGAATAGGAGGATTGAAGGGAAATATTCATTCTGACCTGTATCATTCTGTAAATTGAGCACTTGCTCTTTGTAAAAGGAAATATTTCTTTTGAAGATGAAACTGTTGGAGGAGAGACCTTTTTCCTTTGTTATTTTCTTTTTCAATCAACCAAGAAATACAATCTTTCTATGCTTCTCTGTTTTCTAATTCGAGTTAACAGGCACCCCTTCATTTATTTGGTTAAGCTGGTTAAATCATGTTGAATTTAGGATTGGGATAACAGTAGTGGAACTTAATGATGATATTTACATGTAGAACGTAACAAGTGAGAACTCGTTATTGTGAGAAATTAGAACTATAAATCTGTGCAGTTAGTCATATTTGAATGATCTTAAAAGATAAATGCACATTTCTTTTGAAGTGATTATGTGACAACTAATTAACTTTTCATTTTGATCATTCAAATATGATTGTATGACTTTTTAGTTTCCATTCCTTACAATCGGAAGAGTTCTCAATTGATGCACCCCCTTTATATACGAGGAGGGATTAACTTACACATTAGGTCACAAACTTGTACACTCTTATATAATTTCTCACAATAATCCAGAGTTTTCTCTTGATTCGCCTCACACACACATGTATGTATATGATTTTTTTATTGATCCAATCCTTGAATTATAATTATATATTTACTTTGATTGTGTGTATTGAGATTTGTCAAATATAAGAATATAAGATAACGGTTCTTGTTATCTTATTTTTTAGAAGTGTATATTATGTCAATTTTGATATACATTGATGAGACATGGAATACTTTTGTATAAGATTTTGGACACATAATGCATCCTTATAGGACAAGCGGTTTCCTTTTTCTCCAGGAACATGGTCCAGTGTTAAGGCTTCAGTTTCTGAAAAACCATTTTCTCTTGGCTACAATCAATAAGTTTGGGCAACTTCGCTATCAGGATGTTACAATGGGTTCAATGGTTGGTAATTATCGAACTGGCTTAGGACGTACAAATGTGATGCAAGTAAACCCCTTCAATGGGGTTATTTCTTTAGGTCACTCAGGTGGTACTGTTACCATGTGGAAGCCGACCAGTTCTGCTCCTCTTGTCAAGATGCTATGTCATCAGGGGCCTGTCTCAGCGCTGGCATTTCACTCAAACGGCCACTTGATGGCCACTGCAGGGAAAGATAAAAAAGTTAAGCTTTGGGACTTAAGGAAATTTGAGGTTCTTCAAACCTTACCTGGTCATGCAAATACTCTGGATTTTAGTCAAAAGGGCTTACTTGCTGGCGGTAATGGTTCATTGATCCAGGTTCTGCGAGATGTTTCTGGTACACAGAATTATTCCAGGTACATGACTCATTCCATGGTGAAAGGTTACCAGGTAGAAAAATTAGTATTTCGACCATATGAAGATGTTTTAGGTATAGGGCATTCCATGGGTTGGTCTAGTATTCTTATTCCAGGAGCTGGAGAACCCAACTTTGACTCATGGGTTGCAAACCCGTTCGAAACTTCCAAACAGAGGAGAGAAAAGGAAATACGGGCTCTACTTGATAAGCTCCCTCCTGAGACTATCATGTTGGATCCCAGCAAGATTGGTACGGTGAAACCAAAAGGAGAGAGGCCAACAAAGAAAGAGAAGGAGGACGAAATGGAAGCTGCCGTTGAAGCTGCTAAGGGCATGAAACTGAAGAAGAAGACAAAAGGTAGAAACAAGCCAGGTAAAAGGGTACAGAAAAAGCAAGAGGCAGTTAGTAGAGTGAAGAGGCCCTACTTGGAGCAGAAAATTCAAGAAGAGGAAAACATGTCAAGAAAGAAGCAGAAAACTAGTGAGGGTGTTGAACTACCAAAATCTTTACAACGGTTTGCTCGTAACAAACCATCATCGTGATCTAACTTTCCAGTAATCTTGTATTCTATATGACTGTTCTTCCTTTTGATTATAAGCTTGTATTTTTTGTTGCCCTTCATATTTGTAGCCCTTTAGCCTCGAAGTCGGCGTTTTAGTGCCTTTTAATTGAGGCCATATCCAAATTTTGCCAGACACCCCTTGATTAGAGTTTTTTTTTTTTTTTTTTTAATACTAAAATTCTTCTTTCCCTACACAAAATTTTGGTTGGGAAAACTTTTTTAAGTATTAATTTTTTGGTTAAAAAAAAGGGTTTTTTGGTTTTTTTTATTG
>Ga0099825_1002993_pt1 | contig 22548 bp, 9 predicted proteins | sample SiratroredBW_FD_76838 | JGI IMG/M metagenome (GOLD analysis project Ga0099825, IMG submission 76838) | Root nodule microbial communities of legume samples collected from California, USA - Siratro red BW | ecosystem: Host-associated > Plants > Roots > Nodule | place: USA: California | collected... | reverse complement strand
CTAGACCAAGCTTCAAATCTTCATGAATCTTCATGCATTCCACATATGATCATAGGTCTTGAACTTCTTCACACATGGTTGGCTTCATCAAATCACTGCAGCAGTCCACTGATGCTAACATATATGAAACCTATAATCTTCTTTCTTTCTCTTATATATGAAACCTATAATCTTCTTTCTTTCTCTGTATCTCTTACCTTTTGTAATATGTGGGGATTGTTGTAAAATTTAAGTATTGCAAAAGGTTCAGCAACCTAATTCAAGTATGACATAGTCTCCATTGCTTCCGCAATCCAACCGCTAATGCACCTGCTATTGCTGATGTTCAATGGAAATCAACACAAAAAGTTCTAGATTTGGTGTAATTATGATTGGAATTGACACATGGAGTTTCTACAGTGATTCACAGATGCTGCATATCTCTCCTTACATCCACAACAATGACCTTTTTTTCTTCATAACAAAAATTTCTGCTTTTCTAGCAATGTTGCGTATCTCAATGCACAAAACTTGCTTTCTTCCAAAACGAACCTCTTGCATCTACAGACCTGGGGTATGTGACCTTTTCTCACCTATAAATAGGTGCTTTTACTCTCCTCCAAAAATACACATTCATTCTCTCTTCTCCTACTTCTCTAAGTCCTGTGTTCTTTGTACATATGAGCTTGCTTGCTAATTTTGAGTTTATCCGTGTAACCTGAGAAATTATTATTATATTTTGTGAGGCTTGTGCAACATATTGTGAATAACTCCTTAATCATTGTGATTACCCACATCTTACGAAACCAATCGTATTCATATTTCCAGCTATATTTTACAATAGTATTAGAGTTTATCCTCAAGACTTGTACTATTGAACCACTCACTTACAAATATCTAATTCTACATTTGAAATGTATAGTTCTCTTAGAAATTCCATTACACGTATAGTCAATTTAGATTTTAGAGTATATAAGTGAAGAATCTTTCCTCAAGAAAGTAATTCTATAAAGAAGAATATAAGAGTAAGCATCTTACTTGAATATAAAAAATTTGCCTTTCAAGTTTTGTAGAAAATATAACATCGTTAGACAGCTAAAGTGATGAAATATTTGTATGACCAAGATTTGATACATGAAATTCATACACTAACCCGGATCCTGCATATCCATCACTCCCTCCTCAATAACTCTGCTTACATGGATTGTGACCCACGTCGCAGTGGCACTGTTGGTTCGGAAAGCGATGACGGGAACCCTCAAGCTATGAAGCTCGGACACTCCATTTTTGGTGACGTATCCGTGTCCGACACGTATCAGACACTGACACCCGTACGACACTCGTACAACACGTATTAGTGAAGTGCCCAGTTCAAAAGACAATATTTTAAATATCTAACAATTTTAACATAGTTCGTACATAATTTTAAAAGAGAATAATATAATAATTCACTTAAAAACTCGTTAACTTATTATAAAGATAAGATACAAATCTTATATATAATAAAAATATTTAGATTATACATATTTTTTTTAACTTTTTAGATTTTAGATAAAGAAATTATATCTATCTTTTTGTTATATTTAACTAACTTTGTTCATAGATAGTTGTTTAATACATAAATTTTGATTGAAATTAATAGTGATGTAATATATAGATCTGTGTCCCCGTGTCCTATATTTTAGAGACTACACGTGTCTACGTATCCGTGTCCGTGTCATATCCGTACCCGTGTCAGTGTTCGGGCTTCATAATCCACAAGTCTCGAGCAGCGTCCATGGCAACCGTTGACATCATCCCATCCACAATGATGCAAGAAGGCGAGCCCCACTGCGAAGGATTCTCGACAAGGTCCCTCAACATCTCGCGGAACTCCTCGGCAACCTTGGACCTACTGGTCGGAGACACTGTCACGCTAAAGTCGTTGGGAGAAAGGTCGTGAGGCAAGCCATCAGCGACGAAAGTGAACCTAAAATCGGGTAAGTCTGTGTACTGAAGGAGGCGATTGTGGATGTGTTGTGCGTTGACGAAGGTGATTCTGTGGCCTTTGTGGCTAAGAAGTTTTGTTAAACAAAACATGGGTTTGATGTGGCCTTCTGCTGGGAAGGGTAATGCCACTAGGTGGGGAGGTGCTGTTGAGCCTTGTTGTTCCATGTTTGGTGATTGGTGAGAAGAGGGAAAGTGGATTCAATTATTATCGATGGACGCGTTTGATCCTATAACACACAGGTCAATAAATAAAGTTTGTTTTGGCAACGATTAAATTCGAATTAAACATTAACTCGGAAAAGAAATACCAAGTTGGTGTTCAAATTTACTTTAGTGACTTTGAACAGTTATCGTGTTCAAATTTTATAAAATTAAAAAATGTAATAGAATGGGTAGTGTTCGATTAGCAATAATAACAAAATATAATGAATGATAGAAAACAATTATATTATAATATAAGATTTTACACACATAATATCTCGCGATGCAATGCATATTGTATATAGAGTGTTGCAGGTTCTTTATTTATAGAACTACGGAAAAAATAATATAAAAATTGTTAAGACCGTTATCACAACGTATAATACGGATGGAAGGTGTCTTAATACGAATTTAACATTATTCTATGTTATCCAGTAGACATTAAACATTTATAATTTAGAGTCAACGTAAGGATTTGACATATATTTGGTTGTTTTTGTTAGAGTACTTGTAAACGAGACACTATTGAGAAGGATTTCATGGATTTATTGATTATCTAAATATCCTAATATATTGATACCTAAAATCACTTTACAAGTGTAATTTTTTAATTATAAAAAATATAATTATATTTCTTTCATTCCAATCACAACCATTATAATATTTTGTTACTATTAAAAAAAATGTCTCTCATTACCCAGTAGTGCCAATTGTCTCATCGTTAAAAACCAAAAAAAAAATATATAAAGATGTTTCATTATAACACAATGGGACTTGGGAGATGATTAAAACCCATAATCAAGCCAGTGTTGAACCAAAAAAAAAAAAAATTAAGAGTGAATCTCAAGAATTGTTGACCCTACAGTAGTTACCTGTTTTACGAAACTTAATAACAATATTAAAGAAAAAAAAAGCTAACCATAAATATGAGAGCACATTAATTATATAAGGGAGAAAACTAAGTGCGTTAGTTCAAGGATTCTTCCACTCTCTTGGCGACAGTATATTTTTTAAGTCTACCCCGCAGCAAGTAAAACCAATCATACGTCACTTTAAGTAGAGAGGGAAGGACAACGAGTTACGTATGTTTCTACTAATAACATTAGATGGAGAGGAGATTTTTAGAAAAAGAAAATATTAATTATGTTATTTATTTTTTTATAATAGGATTAAATTGTTATTAATTTTTTTTATTTTTTTTTACGCCATAATCAAATTATAATACTACTTTTTTATTCTTAGTTATTTTTCTACATGTGATGACTAATCTCTATTAATTATTTGTTTTTTTTTTATTTAGCTAGATTTAGAATAGGTACATTTCAAGTATATATTTAGTCATTTGTTTTATTTTCAATCAAAAAATAGAGAGAATATTTTCATTCTTATATATTTTTTTTCTTTTTTTTTCATCTATCTATTTTATAATATGGTATCAATACACTGATTTTAGAGCTTTGGTTTCTACGTCTACCCATGCCTAAAATTGTTTATCCCTTACAAGACATCTTACTGTTCTTAAATAGGGTTTGCTCTCTTGTTACACAACAAATGAGATAGATTTTTTGTGATAACTCCAAGACAATGATTATTACTAGTAGAGGAAACTATGGAAGAGGAAATGCTTCTAACGTATGCAGTCATTGTGGAAAGACAAGACATACTATCGATACATGCTATAGAAAGCATAACTTTTCACCTCATTTCAAGTTTAAAAATCAAAATGCAGATTCTAAAAATGATGATCGGAATCATGAAGGTTCAAAGTCAGAAGTACAACCTTAACAAATTAGTTTTACTCCTAAGCAATAACAAGCATTGTTAGTTTTTTTACCACAGTCCAAATCTAGCGACAATGCTTTTAAGCAAGTCTTTGTTATTCCTTCCAACATGACAACACACATTGGTAACAAATTCCTTTCTTCTTTTCGTTCTTGTATTCTTGATAGTGGTGCTTATTAACCATCAATTTCTTAATCAATTATATAAATGAATCTTGCACAAATGACTGAATCACACTCTATTCCTAAACATGAGTTTGCATTCGGAAATTTAATTCAGATATAGACGCAAGAGATATTTTCCAATACTCTCAAGAATCAATAATTGAGTTATGAATTAACAAAACAAGCATTATGTATAGAATTAAATTACTGATATAATGAAAGAAAAAACATAAATATTAAAGCAGAAATGATTACATGAGAGTTCATAAAGGTTTAACCTAACTCCGACAATAGAGAATTTAGCTCCTCATAGACATGAGAACACTAAACCTTACAAAAGAAAAGTGGAATACGAAAATAATCTATAAAATATTTTGAGACTGCCTTCCAAGAATGAATTCCAATCTCCAATAGCCTAAGATGTCTAACCCTAGTGTGAGAAACTATTAAATAAACTAGAAAGTTTGACACTCACGCTCGGCCCAGGTCAGTTGCATTGGGCGCCACTAGCTTATGTTATCGTTGTAAGCTCTGAAACCCAACTTGTGCTCGACCCATGTGATGTACGCCGAACGCATTTCTCTAAACTTGACCTCGAGTTCTATTGTGTCAGGCTCACGTTTGTTGACTTGAGCATGAGTTCTTTTTCTCCAATTTTACTCTTTTTTATCACTCCTTTATGGCTTCAGTACTCCATTTTCTAATCAAATGTTTTTCTACTCCAATGAAATCAAAATACTTGAAATTATCAATCAAATCCCTTTTCTAACTCTCGTCTTCAATTATTAACAAAAAAACCAAATAAAATTGAGAATTAATTTGATTTTAAGTATGAAGAGAGTTTATTTTCATCATAAAATAAGTCAATAATGTCATTAAATCAACTCTATCATTGTTATTGGCCACATTTATTCATCCTTGATTCATGTTACTTCATATAATTAAATTAATCATATTCATATCAAATTATGGAAATCAAGTCATTGTCAATTATTCTAGAAGTGTTTTCTCAATCAAAATGTTGTCATAAATAATGTTCTGTACATTTTTAACTTCACTTTTAATCTTCTTTCAGTAGCATAATTCATTGATAATTTATCTTGTGTGATTACCTTTGACTCTAATGGATGTCACATTTAGGAAAAGATATCCTTGAAGTTGATTGGTTCAACTAAGATGCAAGATAGACTTTATATACTCAGGGTCCTATCCTATCAAAAACTTCAAATCAAACCTACCAAATATACACATATCATCAATATTGTCAATTTTATTGCTAATGATCTTGAAATTCTTTGTCATTTTTGGTTAGGACATGTTTCAAACAAATGCATTGATGTTATCAAGAATAAATTTCCTTTTTTAAATATAGAAAATCTTTTATTTGTGATGTTTGTCATTTTGCAAAACAAGAAAAAAAAGACTTTCCTTTCTTATTAGTACATCTAAATCTAAATTTTTTTTATGTTGATCTATGGGGACAATACTCAATACCATCAATTCATAGTTATAAATATTTCTTTACCATAGTTGATGATTATTCGAGATACATATAGATTTTTCTTTTGAAACAAAAATTTGAAGTTGTCAAGACTTTGGAAATTTTTGTTGTTTTTATTCAAACACAATTTGAGACAATTATAAAAATAATAAGAAATGATAATGAGACTGAATTTTTCTTAACTAATTTCTTTGTCAACAAAGGAATATTAAATCAAATGTCATGTGTCAAAACTCCACAACAAAATAGTATAGCTGAAAGGAAACATGGTCATTTATTAATTATAGCAAGAGCTCTCATCTTACAATCTCATTTGCCCAAAATTTATTGGTCATATTCTGTGATACATGTTGTGCATATTATAAACATGCTTCCCGCACCTGTTTTACACTATTTTTCTCCTTATGAAATGCTTTACGAATTTGCAACAAATTTTAATCAATTAAAGGTATTTGGATCTTATGTTATGCTAGCACTTTGCCAACAAATAGAAGAAAATTTTATCTAAGGGCATCGAAATGTGTTTTCATTGATTTTAAAAGGAAGACAAAAGGATATGTTTCGTTGAATATTCAATCCAGAGAAATTTTTTAGTCTAAGAATGTCATCTTCTATGAACATGTTTTTTCATATCAAAGGGTTCAGGATACTAGCAATGGAACTAGCAGTCCTAACACTCATGATTGAATTCCTTTTCATGAAGATCAACCTATTTTGAGTTACCCATCACAACTACATTGTTTTGAAAGTTTGGATAATTGTTTGCCTTTAACAAAGTTTTCTTACAATAATAACTTTCGTTCTAGTATAGGCATGGGACTTTTTGAGGCTTTGTATGATCAAAGGTTCAGAACTCCCTTGTGTTGGCATGAGGAAGGTTAGTGTAGCCTATATGGGCTAGATATAATCCAAGAAACAACCTAGAAAATTCAAATAATTAATGATAGAATGAAGATAGCTGAAGATAGACAAAAGGGTTAAGTAGATAAAAAAAAACCTTTAGAGTTTGAGGAAGGTGAACATGTATTTCTAAGAGTTTTTCCTCTTACTGGTGTTGGGAGAGCCTTATAGGATAAAAAGATAAGTCCAAGATTTCTCGATTCATTCCAAATTCTTAACAAAGTTGGATCATTAACTTATAGATTTTCTATACCACCATATTTGTCTACATTTATAATGTTTTGCGTGTTTCTGAACTCCGAAAATATACTCCAAATCCCTTACATGTTGTTGAACTAAATACTCTTCAGTTGAAGCTAGTCCTACTTATGAACTAGAACCTATTTAGATTATGGATCACATTCAGAAAGTAAACCATTCCTCTAGTAAAGGTGATTTGGAAGGGAGACTCCAAAAAGGAAGCTACTTGGGAGAAGGAAGAAGATAAGAAGTCTCATCATCCTCATATTTTCTAGTGATACAGGTATGTCTTTCCTTTTTTTGAGGACAAAAAGTTTTAAAAGGGAGGAATGTTCTAACATCCAAATTTTGTTTAAGATACTAGGTAGAAGAATCCCTTAGCCTATTTCAAACATAGTTTTGAAGTGTTTTCACCAGGAGAAATTCGCTTAGTAGATTCGACTTTGCTTAGTGAAATTATGTAAAAGATACTTTTAGAAGTTTTTTGCATAATTTCAATCAGGGTAGGTCAAATCCAATCAATGCAGGCCAACTTGGCTTATTCAACTTTTAGCACTACATCAAAATTGCCTCTAAAGCAAATCTGCTCAACACAAGTCAGATCTGCTAAGCACAGACTAGCTTGGCTTAGGTAATTTTTAGCACTGCACTAGAATTACCTCTGAAACAAATCCGCTCAACTCATGAAGGCTAGGCTCAATGAATTTTCCATGATGAATAATGTCTTTTTCTGTTCTTACTCTCAGGAGTGAATCCGCTAAACACACAAGGGCTACACCATCGAATTTAAGGTAGTAGAAATGTAATTTTTAGCAATATGCTTAGTGTTTAAGATCTACTTAGTGGTTTGAGATCTGCTCAATGCATTGAGTCCTTTTAATTGAGTATAAATAGCCTTAAATTGTTATTTTTACATACTTTGACTCTAAATTGAGTTGGGAACTAAGAGAGAAAGGGTTCCCTTACCACTCAAAGAACAAGGAATCAATATATTATTCTTTCTTCCGTCTTTCCTTTGCTACTCCATCACTTCTTCTCCTCATCCTCTTCAAGTTCTATTGGTTAGTGTTCTGCGAAGGTGAGTGGTTCTCCTATTTCCATTCCATCTTTTTTCTCTTTTATAGTGAGAAATGTGACATAGGAGAAGTACAAGGTTATGTATTATGAAATTGTAACCCTTGGAATCATTTTCTAAAGAGATATATTGTCTTTTAAACCATTCTTATGAGATATTCCTAAATCACCATTATTATATGAAGATTTTTTAGTATAGTAGTATGGCTTATGAAATACTTTATAAGAATTGTTGAAAGTTATCATTACCTTGAACATGAAACATAGCTTCTTGTGTAATAAAGTTTTAAGTAAGTTCATATTTCACAAGTTACTGAGAAAACAAATTGTAAAGTACGCTTCTAAAAATGTACCACTCAAAAAGTATTCAAATGTTCATATTTGAATAACTTTGAGAGGATATGAAAGCTCCCTAGTTTCAAATTCCGTAGAAAGTATAAATATCGAGAATTAATGGCACGGAGAAGATAGATGTCTCTCATAATATTTGAGCTCACATTGTACAAATAGGACGGAAAAAGAAAAGTTAAAGATATTTTTTAGAGACAAGCAAACCTTAGTATTTCTTAATATTAATTTAATTAATTAGATATATCTTAAACATAGTTTATTTTATTGCTTTTGAAATACCAACTTATGAAATGTTTAATGATAAGCTTATTTACTTTATATATCACTTATTGAATCAATCTACATAGTTTTAATTCAGATGGACACGTTCAACAATATTAAGTATGAAGTGATTTTTAAATTTCATGCAACTTACGAGTTGCTTAGTTAATTTTTTTTTCGAGATTTTTGCATTAATTTTTCCTTTTGTAAACAAATATGTATGATTATATGAATCAATTTTTAGTTTGATTTTTATCGCTTATTTATCAATATATAACAAATATTATGTTGTGTAAACATTTCTTTATGTAAACTTTATTATTCATATATGTTATTATCTATGTTACACCAAAATCTTCTCTAAAATATTACCTGTAATACACAATTTTATCCTCAATTAAATCAATTAAATCCAAAATCATGTATTCTAATTAAAAAAAAGATTTACAATGATTTTTAATATATTCTAATAAATTATTGATGGTTTATCTTCATTCACATTTTTCTAACATTTTAGAATATTTTTTTATAAATCTTAATTACTGATAAAATTTAGAATTAGTAATAATTTTAGTTGAGATATTTGTATTAACTAATTCATACTGGAAATTAAATATGTAATAAAGTTTATTGTAAATTTAAAAGTTGTAAATCAAATAAATAATTTTCGTTAAAGTTTTTATGTGTATACAAAAATAAACTTAAGAAACTGATTAAGGACCTGATTGCAATTATTAAAAAAAATTAATGACTAAATTATAATTATTAAATATATTTAAGGACTAAGTTGCAAATAAAAAATAATTAAAGACTAGTTTATGATTATTGAAAAATATTTAGAGTCAATTTATACTTTAAGAAATATTCAGGGCTCATATATAATTATAAAAAATATTTTTAGAGTTAACAAAAAAACACTCAATTTTGTTCTTTAAGGATGTAAAATAAATTTTTAAATTACGAAAAATAATTTTGTTCTTTAATATTACTTTTTATATTATATATATATATATATATATATATATATATATATATATATATATATAAAACTAGTGTTACAAAAATATCTTTAGATTAAGGAATTTTGAAGAGCGAATAATATTTACTGTGAGAAACTTCACAAGTCTTCGAAACAGATTTTATAGACCCAAAGATATGATTGTAGATAGTAGTCACACATCAAAATTCATTTCTTATTAAAATTTAAGTTTTTAGTCATTTAAACAATCAATTTTGGTTCAAAATAAAAGAAAGTGATGGTTTAACAACATTAGTAGAAAAATGGAATTTAACTTCTGCATATTAAGATGGTTAAATATGAAAACGATATTGTCAAAAAATGTGGTGACATTTTTATAAACAAATAAGTATCCATGACATCGGTTAGACAAAAATTGACGTTGTGATGTGCACGCAACGTCGGTTAAACAAAAAAAACTGTCATGGATATATCAGTAAAAAATAAAAATTTTAAATTTTAAATTTTCAAAATTTCAAATGGCGGGTGAGTCACTATGTCGATTGGGAGCTTTAAACTGACGTGGTGTTTTTGACCATGATGTCGGTTCTGGTAGTCCAACCAACATCATGGTCACTCTGATAACATTAGTAAAAATTAAGTAAAATTAGGGTTCCTACCACGTCGGTTAGACGTCGGTTCTGGGGCTTCTAACCGACGTGGTTCTGCCTGTTTTAACTTAATCACACTGTTTTTACTCTTATACTTTGCCTCTCTTCCTCATTTTCACTGTTATGCAGCTGCTTCTTCACAGTTCTCTCTCGCTCACATTGTAATTTTCTCTCTCACGCATTCTCTTTTGCATTCTGTCTCGCTTTCTTGCTCATGTTCTCACTGGTACGTGATGTTCTCACTGGTACGTGCTGTTCTCCCTCGCACGTTGTTCTCCTCCTTTGCTCTCATTGTCTTTTGTGGTTTCATTCACTCCATTTTTACATTCTTTGGTTTAGTAGATTTCGTTTGGGTTGATTTTTGTTCACTAGTTTTGCCCTCATTGTCTACAAGAGGTATGTTTTCATATCTTTATATGTTTGGAATGTTTTCTGAATGTTTGTATCATAGATTTAGGGTTTCAAAAATTTTTGGACAGGAAAACTTCAAATGGTCATAACTTTTAATAAAGAGCTCGGATTGAGATGCTCCAAAAATGAAAGCTGCTCAAAAGGGGGTTACGAAGCCCCTGGCCAACGCCAAAGGCGATTGGGCCTCCAGAAATTCCAAACTTCTATCGTTTAGGGTTTCTTTTTTTTTATCTATTTTTTAGATTGTAGCCTTTGATTTCACATATCTACACTTGCTAAAAAAATTTAAATTTTTTTGTGATGTTTTCTTGTATCGATTAGAGATTTATCAATTTATAATTTTTTTTAAATGACAATACCACGTCAGTTGTTGTGGATTTCAGCAAGGCACCACATCATTTTCCTTGTCCAAATCGACGTTGTGGTGGATTACATAACGTCGGTTGCCTCGTTTAAACCGACGTGGTGATGGACTACGTGATGTCGATTGTTTAACCGACACCATTTTCAACATTTCCTGAGTCAGTGTTGGTTCAGGACCTGACGATAAAGGCCTCTCAGAATCGATGATAAATGCTTTTTTTTACTAGTACAATAAAAAAAGTCAACTTGCAAATTATTTTTTATTTACACTTGAAATTTTATATTTTCAGTTTGAGTAAAATGAAATAATTATATAGACTAACTTGAACTTATAGAAAACAATTAATTTCAATAAAATAATTAGATTTTGAGAAAGATATTATCATGTTCATCCTAATATAAATTTCATTTTCTGGCTAAATATAAAGATAATATTTAAACTTATTTGCGGACTGAGATAAATGAACTCATGAAACTAAAATAAGAATACTGGAGGCACTAGTAGAAAAATAGCCTTCGTCGTTGGTTCTGAGAGACTTTTTTCGTCAGTTTTCGACCCAACGTTGACCTAGGAGACGTTGAATCAGACGTCAGTTTAACAACCGACGTGGTGATTCGACTCACTACGTCGGTTAAGACAAGTAAACCGACGTGGTGATTAACTTGGTAATTAACATAATAAGTTAAGCACCACGTCGGTTTTGTCCCAAAACCGACGTGGTGAAGAGAAAAGGAAATCCATGCTAGAATACATGAATAAAAAAGGAAAGGTAGGAGGTTCTGAAAAAAATTAATTTATTAAAATATTGGCTTTGACCTAGAGATTCTGAAGCATGCGAAATAAATCAGTCCTGAGCGGAAAACCTATCAACTTGAAGGGCCATAGTAAAGAAGGCAGAAGGTTGGTTGCCAGGGGAAACCCTCAAGTCCACCCTCCCCTCTTACAAGACTAGGTTAAACGCCCTAGCCCCCACTTTCCAGATCGCATTCCTCTTTCCCACGAAATTTGTAATTGAATTTAGTATATGAGCGGCTGGATTAAATTGAACGTGTTTCAAAACCCTGCAAGACAAACCAATACAAACTTCAGAATTCCAATCCCATTACCCAGAATTATCCTCGCACTTGTACAACACTCAAATTGAGCTTGATATTCATATTTCATAGGACTCTGTTATGGTGATCAAGTTATTCCCCTAACCCCTATGGAAGAAAAAGATTCATGTCGAATCAAATAATAACCTCTTCTCAAAATAACCAGACTTTAGCAAGCAACGAAAATAAACACATTCTGACGCGTTTCAAGCAAAACCAGAAGCGTCAGGATCTATAGTTTTGGACCATTTCGCAATGAATAGAAACACCCAAATGCAATTAAAAATGCACAAATATTTTAGAGTATAACTTACAAAGTGTATCATGCTCTTTACTTATGACCAAAAATTTGTGCGTGCTCCTAAAAATCAATTTACTATTGAGTCATATAAGATAAGGGAGAGAAATGGTAGTTGTAAACTGTGCGGTGGATAATAAAAAGGTCATCATAACCTACAACTCTGAACAAACTCTTCATAAATAACACTGACTTAAAATGCAATTCGGCCTTCAATTTCTTCCCTTTGGCTTCATTAGACGGTTGGTTCTTGAAAGGCAGGAAAGTCTTTCCCCCCATGAATGGCCTAAGGACTTCTGGTATCTCTACCCCATCTTCCTTCTGGTAGTTCTCTAGTATGCAGCAAATGGTCCTCTCGGTAGCCGTGAGAGTAGAGTTCAGCCAGTGAACATATTGCTTCATCTGCTCATTGCTCTGAAACAGATAAACCGATGCAAAGTCCAATAGTTAAACTTGTACAGCACACCTAATCATGCAGATAAACATTCAATACAATCATTTCAAAGATGATAAAAGCACACCTCTTGTAGAGCAGTGGTGACGCCAAAACAGAGAAGACGACCAACCCAAAGTTGTGACGCCAAAACCAAAACCACAAAGCACAAACAAATACTGAATAAAATAACAAAATCAGTTAAAGCAAACGAAAATGGAAGAGAAACCAAAAAAGGAAAGCTTCTAACTAAAGCTTCAAAGCAAACGCACGTTCAAATCGAAAATGAAACCGTTTAAAGAGACGCTCTCGACTTTGCAAACAAGAGGAAGTGAAATGGAGTACAATGAGGAAGCAATGGAGGTCAAAAAGTGAGGGAGAAGATTTCGGAACAGTGACAGGGAGAGGGCGCGCTCAGTGGAGAAGAAGAAAAGTGAAGCGAAATTTCGCGCTGGAGGTAAAATAGAAGCACCACGTCGGTTCTGGCCTCCCAATCGATGTGGTGCATGCCCTGAAATTAAAAAAAATTCACTGTTAACACACCACGTTGGTTACAAAGCCCATAACTGACGTGGTGTGTGCCCTAATTTTAATTTTTTTCCCCAATTTTCTCCAATTTGTCGTACAGCATACACTACGTCAGTTCTGAGGCCGTAACCGACGTAGTGGACAACAATCCCACGTCGGTTCTGGCCTCTTAACCGACATGGGATTCACGCGCATCCTGAAACTTTTAAAAATTTGAATTTTTCTTTTTTATAAATAGGTCAATGACAGTTGTTTGTACTAATCGACATGGAATTGTTCATTTATTTATAAAAATGTCATCGCGTTTATGACTACATCGTTTGCCTGTTTAACCGTCATAAAAACGAGATGTTAAAGTCTATTTTCCTAGTAGTGAGGATGCTTTGTAGAAGATGTGAGTATTATTAGAATCAAAACATTGGATTTTAAAAATAACTTGAATTAAAAATAAGAAAGAAATGTGAATGTTTGGTGAAAATTTAATTAACAATGATTAAAACGATAGAAATTATTCATTCATAAACGTAAATAATGAAAAACAATATTAAGACCGTGAATAAGGGTAAAGGCAAGCTCATTTCATTACTTATTGTTGTTTTCTATATCTTATTAGAGATTTCATTACACTAAATTTTGCAACTCCTAAAAGAATTATCAAATTCCTGTTTATAAATTTATCTGCTATTTGACACTTAAAATATTAGCACGGTTTCGTGCGTACGAGACCTGCCTTCTTTATATTTATTTTAAAAATATAAAAATATTTTATTATATAAATTCTGAAAACGGTGTAATTTAGCTAATGTGGAATTTTATACTTTTTAAAATCCTTATTCATAGCACCCCTTATTTAGACTTTTTTTTTCGAACAAAAATGTTATTTTATTTACTACAGTTTGTGACATTGATTAAAAAGAAAAGAAAGAGTATAGAACTGGATCTCTCACTAGAAAAAAACTAAAGTTTTTACAGTTAAAAAATGGTATAATTGAGTATCTTTATGAGAAGTATTTTACTCTCGTTTTAGATTGCGTATCTGAAGAGCTTTTTCTCGAAGCCGCCTTGGAAAATGTCTAGCTTTTTCATCGTAAATCTTAGGGAGTTTCGGTAAAATAATGAGTAGGTATCAACAAACCTCTAGAATAGTTAAGACAAAAACAATAAGAAAATAAAATAAAAATATTTCAAAAAATTTAAATTAATTTAGAAGTAACTAATTTGTCAAGGTCAGCCAACAGTAAAAAAAAATATAAAAATCTTCGACACTCCTTTCTTCGAAAATTTCTGCATGTTGATCACATTATTTTTACTCACTATTGTTGTTTAAAACATTACATCAACATTCCACTTTTTTTTTTTCTTTTTTTTTTGTTTCATGTCTATAAATTACAAAATTATGTATAATTTCGCAAGCCTGTTAATTATAATTATATCTTTTAATATTAATGTGTTTATTTTAAGAATAATTTCGGTCTTGAAAATAACATCTTCCGAAGTGTTATTAGAAGAAAACTTGTCAAGTTTGATGTTTTGCTACAAGAGTTTAGACTAGGTAATTCAAATAGAAAATGATTTTTGTATATTTTAATATCACGCATTTATATTTGTTTTACGAGGTATTATGATATTAAATTTAAATGTAATTAGTTATTATTAATAGTCCAGTATCAAATCTTTAATAAATTAACAAAATTATCCATAGTTAAATATGATTATCAAAAAAATGAAAGTTTATGTGGGTGATAGTTTTTAATAATTAAATTAGACTTCCAAATTGTACTTTTCCTAATTGGTGCATATTAATAGATTACTTTTTGCACCGCTTTTATTTGAGACTAAAATATATCCCTGGCCTATACGGATCACAAGCCCCCAGCCTTAAGCCAAATAGGCAAAAAGGCTTATTGAAGCTCATAAAATAGTAATTTTCAAATCATTTCTGTATCGTTAAGCCTTGGCATTTTTTGTATCGTTAAGCCTTGGCGGCTTCCGTATAGCTTAGCCTTTGTAGATTCGTATCACTAAGCCTTTGCAACTTCTGTATTACTAAGCCTTTGTGACTTTCGTATTGGTAAGTCTTTGTAGCTTTCGTATTACTAAGGCTTACAGTTTCGTATCGTTGAGACTTAAGGTTCCGTATCGATGAGACTTACGATTATCTTTGAGACTTACGGTTCTATTTATATACGCCTTACACAATAATGTTTTGAGAATTTCATTCACCATCTCGATCATGTTTTCCGTATCACATGAGCCATCTCCGTCATGTCTACATGAACCATCTCGGTCATGTATTCCGTATCACATGAACCATTTCAGTCATGTTTTGAGTATCACATGTACCATCTTGGACATATTTTCCGTATCACATGAACCATCTCGGTCTTGTTTTGAGTATGACATGTACCATCTCAAACATGTTTTCCGTATCACATGAACCAGCTCGATCAAGTTTTGAGTTTGACATGTACCATCTTAGACATGTTTCCTTATCACATGAACCATCTCGGTCATGTTTTGGCGATTACATGTACCATCTCGACATGTTTTTTGTATCACATGGACCATCTCGGTCATGTTTTGACGATTACATGGACCATCTTGGCCATGTTTTCAGTATCACATGAACCATCTTGATCATGTTTTGACAATTTCATGGACCATCTCGACCATGTTTTCCGTACACATGAACCATCTTGGTCATGTTTTGACAATTGCATGGACCATCTCGACCATGTTTTTTGTATCACACAAACCATCTCGACCATGTTTTTCGTATCACATGAACCATCTCGGTCATGTTTTGAGTATGATATGAACCATCTCTGTCATGTTTTTAGTATGACATGGACCATCTCGGTCATGTTTTTCGTATCACATGAACCATCTCGGTCATGTTTTGACGATTGCATGGACCATCTCAGCCATGGTTTTTATATCACATGAACCATCTCCGTCATGTTTTGACAATTGCATGGACCATCTCGGCCATGTTTTCCATATCACATGAACCATCTCGATCATGTTTTGATGATTTCATGGACCTTGTCGCGCATGCTTTCCGTATCACATGAATCATCACAATTATGTTTTGGCGATTACATGTACCATCTCGGACATGTTTTTCGTATCACATGAACCATTTCAGTCATGTTTTGAGAGTTACATGCGCCTTTGCGGTTACAATATCATTGAGCCTTGCGACTTATCATATCATTGAGCTTTGCGACTTACCGTCTCATTAAGCCATGCGGCTTACAATTTCATTGAGCCTTGCGGCTACGGTATCATTGAGCCTTGTGGCTTACCGTATTATTGAACCTTGCGACTACCGTCTCATTGAGGCTTGTGGCTTACGGTCTCGTTGAGCCTTGTAGCTACCCTCTCATGGAGCTTTGCGGCTACCATCTCATCGAGGCTTGCGACTACTGTCTCATTGAGCCTTGCGGCTTACAGTTTCATTGAGCCTTGTGACTATCATCTCATTGAGTCTCGCGACTTTTGTCTCATTGAGTCTTATGCCTACTATCTCATTGAGCCTTGCGACTTACGGTTTCATTGAGCCTTGCGGCTTACGGTGTCATTGAGCCTTGAGGCTACCGTCCCATTGGGCCTTACGACTTACGATCTCATTGAGCCTTGCAACTTATGGTTTAATTGAGTCTTGAGAATATCGTCTCATTGAGCCTTGCGGCTTACGGTTTCATTGAGTCTTGCAGCTTAGGTGTCATTGAGCCTTACGGCTTACTGTCACATTGAACCTTGCGGCTTACTATCTCATTGAGCCTTGCGACTTACGGTATCATTGAGCCTTGCAGCTTTAGGAATTCACAATTCGGTGACCCGTTTTAGGGACACACCTTTTCGGTATTCATTCAAATCTAACAACTACAAATATATATTAATTTACATTTTAGTATAAAATCTACACATAATTTTAGGAAAATGAGTAAGTTAGTTACTTAAAATTTTGAATTTTATATTTTTAAAAGAATAATTACTTGTTTAAATATATAAAGTAACTAATTAATCAATTATCATATATTTAACTGAATATCTTGGAAGTATAAAAATAAATTATTTTTAAATATTATAACTACAAAAATATGTTAAACTTTATTGTTAAATAAATAATTAAACCAAAGAAAATTATTATAATTGTTACTATTTCATTTTTAATGATAAAACTATATTTAATTAATTAAATAAGGATTTAGGAACGTACTTGCCATTTTGAAGTTCTATCATTCCATCTGGGATTCTGTTGAACCGTTGTAGCACCATTTCAGACATCTTGCCATAGACGACGTCAAAGCCCTCGAGAATAGCATTTGGGCTCCGAGAGCCTTAAAATGTGTTTCAGGATCCCGAATCTCAAGTAGGGAGCCATCTTCGAAACCATGTAAATGTGGTGACACTTGCTCCACCATGATTTTCTGCATGAAAGGTTGGTCATTCGAACTCGGTCATAGTCTCCAAAATTTGTTCGAGGGTTGGCATATCGGTATTCCCTTCGTTTTGCGCAGTCTGCTTGTTGTTCCTCATTTTGCAGGCTTGTTCCATAAAGTCTCTCTCGCAAAAAGTTTCTCTCTTTCTCTTGTTTTTTTTTTCTCTCTCTCTCTCAGTTGGTGGGAATAAGAAAATTTATCTGTCCCACAGTAGGCGTCAATTTGTTATATTTGTTAAGGTTTTTAATCGCTCTTAGCTAGCCCAAATAGAAGATGATTTTTGTGTACCCCAGTACTTCGTATTTATATTTGTTTTATGAGGTATTCCAGTATTAAATTTAACCGTAATTAGTTATTATTAATGATTCAATACCAAATCTTTAACAAATTAACATAAATATCCATAGTCAAATATGATTATCGAGAATGATAGTTTATATGGATGACGGTTTTTAATAGTTAAATTGGGGGCTCAAATTAAACCTTTCTTGATGGAAGTATATTAATAAATTACTTTTTACACCTTTTTTATTTGAGCCTAAAATACACCTTCTGGCCCATATGAATAAAAAAAAACTTATTACGGAATAAAAACATTTATAATAATATAGATTAAAAAATTTAATTTGTTTTACTTATTATTTATTTATAATAATAAAATAATTTTATTTACCAAAATTAGGTTAGAACTTAGGATTGACTTTAAAGAAACTCAACTTCAATTATGCTATATCTTCTTTTAAAATGACGGTAGAGCTTTGTTGATAAAATAAAAAACGGAGATTCACACATAAAATACTTTTCTACACTCAAATTAATAAAAAAATATAAAATTGAGTGAATATTTTATAAAATTAATTCCTAATAAAAAATTATGATATTTAACAACATAAAGATATAATCAATTAATTCTCACAAAATAAAATAAATTAAATTACATCAGATTTAATTTAATACGTACTGATATATATACATACCTATATAGGTATACCTATATATATAATCTGAAACTTCCCATCATAAGAAATGACCTAACAAACATTATAACTTTTGTGGGAAAGTGAAGTAAATATAAAATAAGAAATCGAAGCGTACTTTGGTGTAAATGATTTACGCAGTAATTTAATCACAATTCAAAAATCTAAATCTATTGACTTTTATACAACTACCTTAATATTTGTATCAACAATAAATTTTTATCGGTTGATGTCACTTTTTGTACAATAAAAGTGTAAAGAAAAAATTAAGCCTTTAATTTTGATTTTATAAACTTAAACCAACTTATCCACCTGATTAAATAATACTTTGCTTTTTCAAATTAAGATTAATCCTTTCTGTAGTAAAAAATGACAACGTCTTCACACTTTTTATTTCAATTTTAGTGTTCACTGTCACTAATTATAACTGATTTAATAATTAATAGCAATTTACTATCAACTTCAATTTCTTTATTTTTTTTGTTTTGGTAATAAAATTTATATAATAAATTCAATTGTTGCCTGATCAAAATGTTTCAGTTTGGATTATTACAATCTAATTTCCTCACTAAATATTTAACGTAAAAGTGTATTAAATATTAAAGACTTATTTGAAATAAGTATTGTTTGTCAATTCAAGTGCTTGCTGGTGCATTTATTATGTTTACATTCTATCAATTTTCTTTTTCACAACTAAAATTGTATCTAGAGTGAGTTACTGCCTATAGATAATGGGAATTTTGTAGATTTAATCTTTTTTTCTCATAAAAACCATAGGGGACCTACTTAACTTTATTTTTTCACAAAAAGACAAAGGTTTCGGCAGGAAAGTAGTATCCAACTTCTTTAGTCGTCTTCAGGGAGACGTGGTGGAGTTGGAAACGTGTGGCATGATTTCTGTGTCTCTTCCAGAAGCCAACCCCACCCAACCCAACAAACATCTCAAGTTATCAAACAATCCAAAAGGAAAAAACTAACACCACAAACCATCCCATTCTTCTAGATACCCACATATAAAAATGTCACAAAACTAGGCCTGTCCCTATCACTATTTTTGGTCATGCTCATGATGTTAATATAACAATCTTATATTTCTCTTGGAGTTATTGAAGTCTCAAAAACCTCTCTCTCAGTTCTTCATTGCTCCTCCCTAGCTCAAAGGGTTTTTGAAACTCTCCCAGTGAAATTTTTGTGACATGGGTATTGCCACTATCATCAATATGAACAAGCCTCATGTGTTGGTGTTGTTTGTAGTCTTGATTGCTTCTTCGGTGGCAGAGAAAACTTCTGTTGTGGAAGGAAGAACACTTTCCCTAAAATCCCTTCATGGTAAAAAATGATTCAGAATTTGTATCCCTCTCTTGTACCTTGTGGCATGGTTGCTAATTGTGTGCTATGTATGAAATTGCAGGGTTCTCAAAAAATTTAGCAGCGCTTGGACTTGTTTGCAAGTGTTGTGATGGAGAAGGAGGTGGCTGCACAACCACATGGACAGAGCCTTGCTCTAACCTGCAATGTTCTCCTTGGAAATCACACTTAATCTCCTAGATCTTTTCTAGCTTTTATTTGGTGTTTGTTTTGAGAAATATTATAGAGGTTTATTAAACCCTTCAATCTGATTTTGTTTTGTTCTGTGTAAATTTTGTGAATATATATGTGCATCTAAATTTCTGATGTATAAGCAACTTTTGACCACATGGCCACTTTGGCAGTACTAATACTTCAAAATTAGCATGAAAATGAAAAAAGAAAAAAAAAAATTAACTATTGTTAATCATTGCATGATTGCTCGATGAGCAAATGGTAGACTTGTAAGAGACTAGAAGGGTACCGATATCGCGCATCGTGACAAAAGAACAGGCAAAATGGAAAGTGAAAAGATTGTATGTTTATCCTCTTTAGTTATTAATATATATATATATATATATATTGTAATTTTAATTAAATATTATATTTTTAAAGATTTAACCGTTAAATTTTAATTTTATATCATCATAATTATTTGTATGATTTTTTGTTAAAAAACAATAAAGAGATTAAATTATTTTGGTGTATTTTGAAAAATATATATTATATTTATTTTTATGTATAACTATAAGATATTAAATGATTTTAAATTAAAGTAAAATATTTCAATAATAGTATAAAAAATATTCTATTTTTGGCCCATCAGTATTATAACTACTACCAATATTGTTTTCGTAATTATTGTTACTTCTACAATAATTGTTAATTGTGTTAATTATCATATATTAGGATAATCATTATGCACTAATGAAAAACTTACTTTCTCTTATAAAAGAATGAATAATTTGTTTAAAAGAAGAAAAAAGTTTTTTAAAAACATTTTCTTACTTAAAGTTCTTTTCATTTTTTTCTAAATTAAAAAATTGAATGTAATTATATAATTAGTGGAAAAAAGATATTTAATCGTGGTTGTATAAGTTTTACAAGCATGGTTCCGGAACCGCGATAGGTGTAACTGTGATAAAAAAGTATTGAAGATACAATTGCGGTTATACAATTGTAATAGAAAGTATAACATACCATCATGGTTTTTTAGCAACCGTGTTAAGAAATGCTCACAGTGTGCAAAATGACTAAAAATTGGCACTGAAATTGGACATACCAGAGCGGTTGTGGAGGGGACCGCGCAGGTATGACACATACAAATGCGATTGTTTATTGTGGTGAATCGGCAACATGTCGTAACAACCCATCATATTTTCTTCCATTTGCATGCCATGTCAAGTTCTTTGCATCATCAACATTGGCAAAAAAAACGTCTTAATCGTGGTATGATTGGAAGATACCACAATACTTTTACTGGAGGACCCCTTTTCATGTCATCATCATCACCGTCATTATCCTTTACCTTATATCTTGAAACCCCGCATCTAAGACACTTATGCAATCCTTCAAACTCTTTTCTGTACAATATGCAATCATTGGGACAAAAATGTATTTTTCGGTACTCCATACCCTTTGGACACAATATCTTCTTCGCCTTTTAGTGACTGCTTGACAATGTATTACCTTCTGGAAGTATTTGATGAAATAGTTCTAGCAATTCGGTGAAACTTTTATCAGTCCACCCATTTCTTACCTTGATATTAAATCGCAATATTGTTGACAAGCGAGAAAAAGTAGAACAACCGCGATACAATTCTGTGAATAAATCATCTTTCAATGAATCATACACATGTGCTTGGTGAAAACTATCTTCTCGAATATCACGAATCATGTCTTCCATGCAATCCTCAAAATATACATTAGAATATTCTCATTCAGTTGTAGATTTGCTAGAATATTGCTCCAAAACTTCACCATTCCAAGTCCATATCTTATAGCTCTTCAAGAAATCATCACACAGAACATGCTCTCGTATCAACTCAATATCTTGTCTTATCACATTTACACAATTCACACACGGACAGTAATATTTGTTATTTACTCCTATTTCATTCCTCTTAGCAAATTGTAAAAGCTCTTCAACACCGTTCTCATACTCATCACTGATTCTACTTGTAGTTATCCAACTTCGATCCATGACTACGTATATAAAAAAGACATCATACATATTAAACAAGACATAAATGAAACCTAAAATTACCTGGGATCGAACATCCCTGGACTCAGTACCAATACGTGATGATAAACATAAATATTATAGAAAACATAAAATGTCGGGGATCGAAATCCCCGTACTCAATACCAACACGTCGTGATAAACATAAATATTACAGAAAACATAAAATGTTGGGGATCGAACATCCCCGGACTCAATACCAACACGTCATGATAAACACGATACAATCCTAGTGATATACTCTAGTCTCTCTAACATCATCCTAGTAAGTTAATTAAATAGAAGCATTGAGAATTTGACAAAAGAAATGGACAAACCTGAAAAGTAGAGACAAT
>Ga0099825_1002992_pt1 | contig 22548 bp, 16 predicted proteins | sample SiratroredBW_FD_76838 | JGI IMG/M metagenome (GOLD analysis project Ga0099825, IMG submission 76838) | Root nodule microbial communities of legume samples collected from California, USA - Siratro red BW | ecosystem: Host-associated > Plants > Roots > Nodule | place: USA: California | collected... | reverse complement strand
TCTGGTCCAGGTTGGTTCCAACAGATTCTTCATGAGGCAGTCTTCATCAGCTTCACATGCTAAGCCTTGGTGCTCACAATATTGACTTCATCAAATCACATGCTTAGCCTTGGTGCTAACAATTTGTGCCTCCCTCACCTCCTTAAGTAATGTCCTTACATGTTTTCCACCATGGGAATGACCAAAACTATGCCTTGGGTCACCATAATATTCACCAATTAACAATGAGCAAGGGACATATCCTACACCATCAACATCACTGCATATACAAGTGTTTAACTTAACACAACTTTCTGACCAACCAACACAAATAGCAAGTTTGTTCCTCCCTCACCTCCATAAGTAATATCCTTACATGTTTTGTACCTTAGGAATCACCACAACTGGGTCGTGGGTCACCATGGAACACTTAACAATGTCATGAAGCAAAGGACAGAGGTCTTGGGCCATCAGCACCACTGCACATACAAGTGTTATACACTGTCTAATTAAGTGTTTAAGTCAGCACAACTTTCTGACCAACCAACACAGACAATAAATTTGTTTGTCCCTCACCTTTATAAGTAATATCGTTACATGTTTTGCACCATGGGAGTCATCACAACTTTGTCTTGGGTCACCATGGAACACTTAAATATGTCATGATGCAAGGGATAGGGGTCTTACGCCATTAGCACCACTGCACATGCAAGTGTTTAACTTAGCACAACTTTCTGAGTAACCAACAAAGACAACAAATATGTGTCTCCATCACCTCCATAGGTAATATCCTTACATTTTTTGCACTATGGGAATGACCAAAACTCTGCATTGGATTACCATAATATTCACCAAGTAACAATAACATGAAACAAGGGACATAGGTCTTGCGCCATCAGCACCATTGCATGTACAAGTGTTTAACTCAACACAACTTTTTATCAACCAATACAAACAATAAATTTTTTCCTCCCTCACCTCCATAAGTAATATCCTTACTGTCGCAACCGGAATAGCGACAAGACGATGATCTGAAAGAAAATATATTATAAGTTTGAAAAATTAGAAAATGAGTCGCCATCATAGTTTTTATGAAAATCTATGGAAAAACTGAAAAATAGGATAAGGCTAGTTTGCAAAAAAACAAATCTAGGTCCGGGAGTCGGTTATGTGTGGGGAAGGTATTAGCACCCCCACAACGTCCGTCCTAAGACGATACCTCTAATTAAATAAGTGAAATGAGTGTGGATTTGAAAATGTTTATTTTTCCTGTAAAAAGAAACAGAAGTACAAATACAAACAAAGAAAATATATTTTTTATCTTGGGGGACCCGACAAGGGTTTGACCTTGCTCCTACGTATTCAGGGATGAAAAATCAGGGTTATGCAGTTCTTTAAAAATTGTTTGAGATGTTGATAGTTTTTTATTTTGAAATTTTGTATATTCTTTTTAATTTTGACAATTTTAAATTTTTATATTTTTGAAAATTGGGTATTTTGGAAACTTTTGATATGAATTTGAAATATTTTTGTATATTTTCAAAGAAAAACTCCGTGTTGGATATCGCTTGACGCGTACGGTCCTTTGATTATCCAAACAAAATAACCAAAGTTTTTCGAGTTAAATTCCACATAACGCGATCGGTTATTTAGATATTTAATCAAATTTTTATTTTGAAATAAGATACGAGGAAAGTAGTTATATATTTAAGAAATTTATTTTGGAAGAGTATTAAAATTAAATAAAAAAAATATCAGCAAAGTAAGCAAAAGAAAAAAAAAAAGAAATGTGGCGGAAAAATGAAAAAGAAAGTAAGTGTTTCAATTGGCAATGTGGTGCAGAAATGAAAAAAAAAACGGGTGTGGCAAAGTAAAATTAAAAAAAAAATTGAGCAGAGAGAAGTCAGTACAAAAGAGTGAATGGAGGGGTGAGAGTAGTGACCTAACGCCAGCCCATTTGATCTGCTTCAATCCTTCACCTTTCTAAGCTTTTCCCTCATTTGAAATCAAAACTAGGGTTAGCAACAGAGGGTGTGGCGACTAGGCTTTGGTTCGTCGACGACAGCCCGCGATGGTAAGACTTGGTGGGCCAGCCCTTCCGACGGCTGTTATAGCAGCGGATGCTCGTGGTGACGGCGTCGAGAAAGGAGACCACAGCGGTGGCAAAGAAAGAGTTGATTAGGGTTTCTTACAAATTTTTTTGTGAGGCTTCTTTTGGTGATGAGGTATGGTGCCTAGGAGGTGCTTTTTGGAGGCAAGGCTTGGCTCGCAGTTTGGGTTAGAGAGGGGTTGTTGTGGAGGGAGTGGTGGCAGGATGAGAAGGCGATTTCATGTTGCCGCTGCGCGATGGATGACATGGTGGTATTCGTGGCGAAGCTCTATGGTTTGGGTTGCTAGGTAGCTCCCGTCGGAGTCCATGGTAGTAATAGAGTTGAGTGATTCATAGGATTTGAAGATTAATACAAGAATGGAGGAGTGGAGGAGATTTGGATGAAGACATGGGTAGGATGCTTTCAAAATGAAACAACACATGATATATTTACACAAACAGAACATGGAATGGAGACTCAAACAAGCAAGCTCTTCACCAAATCGATCAAATTTAAATTCATACCTATTCCTTCTTCTTGTAATTGTATTTCACTTATTACGATTGTGGTATTCTTAGCTAGTGTTTTTCCGATTTTCCTTGTTTTTGTGCTCTCTCAATTCTTGATTGGGAGGAGAATCAGCGTGTAATGTGTGTGAAACGTGAGAGTGTCCCCCTCTCCCTAAAAAGAAAATGATTCATGCGTATATGTGCTGGAGGGTTGACTAGGTCATGGGTTTGCAGGAAAGGAACACTTTGCTAAGAAGAGGTAATGCTAGCTGTAGAGAAAAGTATTGTAGAGGGAACAGAGCAGTTCTTGTAATAAAGAGGTAAGGCTGCTGCATTGTAGGGGGAAACATTGCAGAGGGTGCAGGAGAAGTAGGGAAGTAGGGGATGATTAAAGTGGGATGATGCAGGGTAACGGATCAGAGGATGATTAAAGTGAGTGTACTACAGCATTGATAGCATGAGCGGAGTATGGGAGGAAATTTTGGAAGTGGTTCGAATAGGAACAAGACTCTTGAGGAATTGAGTATCATAAGCATCATAATTGCTCTTAACTCTAATAATTCTTTTTTTTACTAAAGCGAGATGAAAATGATTTTTTTATTTTTCTTAAATAAAATAAAAAGATAGGCAATAAACAAAAAATGCAAATTATATATTTCTTATGTTTTTTTTTTAAATAAGAGAAAAATAAAGAAAATAATAAATCTAAACCAAAAAATGATTTTTTTATTTTTTAAAATTAATCAGAGACGTTTATTTTTTATCTGGACGAAATTGGGTGTTGACAGTTGCCCCTCTTTACTTAAATTTTACTAGATAATTTGAAAATTAACATTTTCATATTATCAAAGTTAAGTAAAGACAAACACTAATTTCGTCCGGCTTGAAAAAAAAAAAGAAAAAGAAAAACTCAAGCACTTGAATCATTCTCGAAAAGAGAGGTCACTGTTCGAAAGAGAGGGGAAGGTGAGGTCGAGACTATTACATGTTGAAAATAGATTGAAAATAAATTTTCCAAAAAAGAGTAAGGTTGGACCTTGTACCGAGACAGGAGGGTTACAAATTACTACGTGCTGAAAAGTGAAAGTGAGGTCGAGTCCTTGGACTAAGCTGAGAGGGTTACAAACCATCACATGCTAAAAGGTAAACATGAGGTCGAGACGTGGGACTGAGCCGAGAGGGTACGGACTGTCACGTGTTGAAAAGTTGAGGTCGAAACCTTGGATTGAGCAGAGAGGGTTGTGAACTATCACGTGTTGGAAAGTTAAAGTCGAAACCTTGGACTGAGTCGAGAGGGTTACGAACTATTACATGTTGAAAATTTGAGGTTGAAACCTTGGATTGAGCCGAGAAGGTTACTAACTATCACATGTTGAAGTCGAAACCCTGGACTGGGCCTAGAGGGTTACGAACTATCACGTGTTGAAAAGTTGAGGTTGAGACCTTGGACTGAGCCAAGAGGGTCATGCCATTTCTTCTAAAAGATTGAGATCTTGATGATATCGAAAGGGTCTCATACCATTATGAGGTTGTGACCTTGATAATATTGAGTGGATCACATACCATTACACACAGACAAACAACATGTGATCGCCAAAATATAAAAGAACACTTTTACAAGTGTGAATCTTTGTAAAGACCTTAGCAAAGCCGAGTGGGTCATATATCGTTGAAGAGCCGAGATCTTGACCATGTTGAGAGGATCATCGCTCCAACCATAAGGTTGATCGTGAACCAGCGGGCCATACCTAACAACATGAGATCGGGATCTTGTATCAAGAGGATCACCGTATCTTCACTTGAGACCTTGCATCGAGAGGGTCTCAAACCATTTTTGAAAAGAAATGTGAGATTGAGACCTTAGCCATACCGAAAGGGTCACGAACCACCTTTTTTGGAAAGATATGTGAGAATGAAACCTTAGCCGTGTCGAGAGGGTCACGAACCACCGTTTGAAAAGTTATTTTTTGAAAGGTTGAGATCTTGATAATATCGAGAGGATCTCATATCATTTATCAAAAGAAAAGTGAGATCGAGATCTTAACCATGCCGAGAGGCTTACGAACCACTTTTTGAAAAGAATGTGAGAACGAGACCTTAGCCATGCTGAGAGGGTCACGAACCACGTTTTTGAAAATAGATCGAAACTTGTAGGCGAACATCAAGTGAACGCGGAAATGAATTTTGAATTATGCATGCTTAGAGGCAAGTGCATGAATGAGAGTATATGAGACTCTATTTTCATTTTTGTTATGAGGGTGCATGGATGTATGCATGAGATTCTATTTTTGATCATTTTTTGGTGAGAATGCATGTATAAATGCATCAGAGTCTATGAAATGCATGTAAGAATCTATGAGACTTTATTTTTTTATATTTTTTTGCGATGTTGACATTCAGAGTCAATTGCTCTCTTTTTTATCGTTGAATTTATTTGAAATTTGTTCTCGAAAGTGAGGGATGTTGCAAATCCTGAAGTTATTGTTAAATTTGGGACATTATTGACTTTTTTTCTGTAAAACATTTTAATGCATGTGCTTGAATCCATAGGTGGATGAAATATGTGGGATAGAAAGTCAATGTGGTTTGAAAAGAAGCTGAGATTGCACAGCTTCAGATATATTATCATTCGGATGCCCCTATAGAAGGGAAAAATTTTATGCAAGGTATACATGTGACACAGGATTGCCCCAATTCTGGTGTGTTGGAGTAAGGCTAGGTGAAGTGGATTTTTCATCTGAATGGTAGATTTTTATTTGACTTTTACGATCTTCTAATGTATACCTTGACTTGAGTTTTACCGTAGTAACAATCCTTGCTTAGGTAATTTTGAAAAAAACTATATATATTTTTTGTTGGCTCAAGAAGGGTACAAAGGATTTGAATTTTGTTCAGATAAAGAAACATGGCCACATATCATTTCAAGTCACGATTGCTTTATTTTCAAAAACATTAACCCTGAAACAAGTTTCAATGTCTCCCAACACATGTCATTTTTTTTTTCATTTTTTCCTTTATTTTTTGTTTCCTTGTTTTACTGTCCTTTCTTTTGCCTAGACTGCCTTCGTAGGTTTTCAATCTAGCGGACTTATCATTATTTGACTGCTCCTAGAGATTGGAGATTAACCATTCGGCCAACCAAGATAAGCCTGGCATTTTTGCCCTAGTGTGTTACCCTTGATTTGTTATTTTGGGCAATGGTGATAGCTATTGAGGCAGATTCTTTTGTTTCGGGATTTTGGGATGAGGAGAGACTAGAGGATTTCAAGCAATATACATGCAAATGTTTCATTGGAAATTGTCAGCCTTTACCCCTTATTAAATTGAGACAACGCAACATCCTTGCCTTTTAGTTTTTGCGACGTCATGAATTCAACGATTGTATCAAAGAAAATAATTAACTTAGTCATGTGATCACCCTTTTTTATTATTATTTGATTTGTTTATTTGATTTGTTCCCACGACACCTTTTAAGACCTGACCCTGATTAGAGCAAACTAGTATTTGCAAGCGTTCCCTTGATATTTGCCAACAAGCATGTGCCCTTCATTTTTCCTTTTTTCTTTTGTTTAACTCAAGATCTAATCTTACTAGCAAATTCGTAATAAGATAACGTGAACATTTAATTGCCAAAAGAGATAAAAACTCATAGTCTAAACAGAAGTCACTTAAACGAAAACATCTTGAAATGAAATGATTAAAGCAAAACATAAACTCCTAAAACAAGCCTCATGCCTTCTCAGGCTCTTCACAGTTGCAGCAACTTCCACCACCTGGTGCAAACACTTCACCTCACTTAGGAACTTGTTTGACATCTCCCGAACAAGGATTGTTCTTAACAGTAGGTGTATCTTCTTGAAAACTTAGCCATCCAGCGTCAAGCAAGGATTGTACCTTGCGTTTAAAAGACAAATACCTTTCAATTGAATGACTGGCAGCCCCACCATGATAATCGCACTTAACATTTGCATCATAGCTTGAAAACATATTTGACTAAGTTCAAGAGGGAGGGGTGAATTGAACTTTGAAAGATTTTTCTCTTTAAAATACTGAAAATAGTTTTCGTAACTAGAAAGTCTATAATAAATATCAATGATCAAGAATATAAGGTGCAGTAGAAATTAAATTGGCTTCAAGCACGAATGAATTGATTTATTTTAGATGCATAGTCAAAAACAAACAGAATGAATAACTATCGCAATGAAGATTTCTAAAATAGTAGAAACAAGATATATGCAATTATCACCAAAACAATATAAAACAAAAAATTAACTATGATAGAAATTCAGTCGAGGTAATATAATAGAATCCTATAATCCAGCAATAAATTCAAATTATCATATTATGTAGAAAATTTAATGATTATGTAAAATACACTTAGAACAAACCAATTATGATATAGGATCTAAAAAATGAAACACTAATTCTGTAAAAGAAATCCAATACAAAACACAATTTCAAATCTTTTTAAAACCATAAAAACAGAATGCTATAGGTAATACAAGATTAGAAAAATGACCAATCAATGTAAGCAAAAATTCAGTTGCAATTACAATAGATTAACTAAGACCAAATCAATTTTCAATTAATTGCAATGAGCAACACAAGAACAGATCAAGATTATGAGAGAAGGGTCAAGAAGAGACATAATCAATTTTATACTTGTCACCCTTCCTCAAGAATTTCACAGAATTACAATGAACACAACACAAATCTTGACTCAAATAGGTTCAAGAAAGGTTGAGAAGAACTCCTTGATTGGCACAGAAAGAAAGGCCTGTACACAGTCTTGAAGAAATCCAACAGCACACTACTTTGATCAAGATTGATTCTTCAAGTAAAAAGCCCATTTCAAATGATCAAGAAAAACTCTAGATTTTTTCAAAACGATTTTCTCATAGTAGTTCTCACAAGTGATGCTCAAAGGTTGTATTATTGTTTCGTATGTGTATATTTCGCACTTGAAAATGCACTGTATTTATAAGAGAAGAACCCAAACCGAATTTTTAAAAAATAGTTAATCCAGTTCTGTCAGGCACAAATAAATTAATTTTGCTTAAACTTGAAATCAGCTCATATTCGTCCAGTACCTTATTTTCCAAAACTGTTTTTAACCAAAGTTTTTTCTTATTCGTTATGATTTGTTTTAAACATTTTAGACCATGTGGTAGTGAATTTCTCCTCAGATATGTATAGGTTCTCTTTCACCATCAATCACACTCACTCACACTAAGACAAAGCCTAAGACACACTTCCATCTTCTTGCTTGGTTTGGCTTGCTTAACTTCATCAAATCCTTTAGTATTGTGAGAGTACTAACAATATCCCCTTATTTGATGAAGACAATCCAATGTGTGAGTGGTTTAAGATCTACAACTTCATAGAAGAAACTAGTGAAAGCAATAGTCTGTCATAGAACTTATATCACATAAAAGTTCATATATTTCCATTCATATTTGTTGTCAAAGCATGAATTACACATGAATTCTCCAATATAGCACAGAACAACAATACATCATTACATCATTTGGAGTAGAACTTAACCAAGACACGAACTAGTTCAGCAGCAATAGCAGCAGGATGAAATCCTGATAAAAAAGGTAAACCTAAACCTAGGTAGACCTATTCAAAATATTAGAAAACATAACTTGAAGCCAGCAGAACCACCTAACAATAGAACAACCAGAACAGACCAGGACACAAAATAACCAAATAACAGAACACAAAACAAACCACACACAAACTACACTAATTCTCCCCCTGTGTATTCATCAAATGGGAGACAATGTGTATGATATGCATGATTTACTCAATTGGCTCATTCCAAGCAGCCATTGTGGCCAATTTGTCCAGCACAACTTCGACTTGTTGATCCAAATTTTCAAATCGAGTCATATTAATCTCTTGATTGTTCCTTTGCTTAGCAGAGATAGTGTCCAATTTGTCCAATATAGATTGTGCAAATTTTGAAAAGTCTGAATTTTGTCCAGTGTCGCCAGCAGCTTCTCCAGTTGTTTCACCTTCCACATTCTCTTCAGCATCATCACCTTCAACATTTTATGAGCATTAGCACTAGCGTCAGTAGATTCTTCTGAATCTTCCTCTTCTTCAACCTTCATTGGCCATTCACTTTTATCAGTCCCATTTTGTTGAAGTTGGTGGTATTCATTTCGAACGCTTGCTTTACAGGTTCAACAAGCTCTCCTTTATCAGGTACCTTGAAGTATTGAATAAACTTTGAGATGAGCACCACATATGGAACAAGGTAATCCATTAATCTTTTTGCTTTCTCTAGTTTCATTCTAATCACAGACGACCAGTTAACCTTTATCTGGTTCATGATACAATACATAGGTATCATATCCTCCTCATGTAGAACTGCATGATTATGACCTTGTGAGTTAAAATCCACACAATGATGAATGTCAGAATCCTCGGATACACAGAAAGACCGCCAACTTGAAAGCCTTTTCCCACAGCTTGTGGGTTTCTCAAACAGCTTCTGTAGAATGTCACTTTGTTGTAGTCCTCAAGTCCTTCAATAACGCCCTTTCCAAGCTTCAGCCTGTTACATTTTAGACCAGTGACCATTTCCCAAAGATTAGGAGTGATGTCTATTATTACTCCCTTGACCCTTGACTCAAACTTGTCTCCTTTCACCTTCAGATTGGTGAAGAAAACCTTTGTCAAGTCTGGATATATATTGCTTGTCAGCCCAATAAATTTCTCGAGCCCTTGAAATTCCAGAGATTCAGCAACATCCAGCAACTCTTCTAATTTCAAACAGTCCAGGCTTACATGCTTTGGAGTGTTGATTACTTTTCTGCTAACTGTGGTCAGATAGGAGTTGATACTTGCTTTTGTTCCTTTGTCACGAACATTTGCAAACCAGCCTTCAAGATGACCCCTTGTGTCATTGTGTCTTCCACCACTTGCAGCTTCCTTGGTTCTCTTTCTAGGATTTCTTGGGGAGGCCATGGAAGCACTTTTGTGTCGCAGAGAAATGGATTTGGAACTTTGTGTTTTTCTAAAGTATGCTAATGCAGGATGCTTATGCAAAATGCCTATGTGCAATGTGATATCTATGGGCAAACACAGACATAATCAAACAACACAATCAAATAGTACAATTACAAAACCTTTGGACTACCCATTGTACAATTTTGGATTTAAAAGCACGTACCTCATTAGTTAATGAGACAAGATGGCTTAATAATGGAAATTTGCATAATGCTAATCGATTCAGCTGCTATGCAGAGGTTACCTTTTTCGCTTCCAATTGAATGAGGACGGGTGGCTTTTGAGTGGCTCAATAAAGGTAAGACAAATGGGATTTGGAATGACAATTACAAATCTTCTGCCCATTACAGAATGCTCAGTGGATTTGATTCTTCGAATCCTTACTCATTCATTTTGCTCAGGTCATGTGAGTTAGTTGCAAAAAAGATAAAACAACAAAACGAAATTTTCATAGTAAATTCTGTTGCAGCAATAAATTGATTCCAAACACGTATAAACTGATTTGAGTGACAATGTGCAGAATATTATGCAGTTCTATTTTATGCAATGTTCGAATGATCCAATATGCCTAATTCTGTTCTTAGGTAATTAAATCTATCCTTAGCAAGTGGTTTAGTGAAAAAAATCTGCCAATTGTTTTTCAAATTCAATGAATTTGATTTCACAAATATCATTACTCACTTTCTCTCTAATGAAATGATGCCTAATCTCAATATGCTTAGATCTAGAGTGATGCACTAGAATTTTAGTGAGATTAATGGCACTAGTGTTGTCACATAACAGAGGTACCTTTGTGACTTTAAGACCAAAGTAACTAAGTTGTTGTTTTAGCCAACAGATTTGAGCACAGCAGCTCCCTGCTGCAATGTACTTGGCTTCAGCAGTTGAAAGAGCAACGCATGCTTGTTTTTGCTGTTCCATGAGATGAGACTTGCTCCAAGTAGATGACATGTACCATTTGTGCTTTTCTGTCCAGTTTGCATCCAACAAAGTTTGAATCCGAATAGCCTTTGAGATTAAGTGTTGCTTCATTTGGATACCACAAGCCAACGTTTGTTGTCCCTTTGAGATACTTGAGAATTCTTTTAGCAGCATTGAAATGGAATTCCTTTGGATTTGCTTGAAATCTTCCACACATGCATACAACAAAGGTTATGTCAGGCCTGCTTGCTGTGAGATAGAGCAAAGATCCAATGAGTCCTCTGAACTTGGTTTGATCTACTACTGTCCCATGTTCATCCCCATCTAGATAGCAACTGGTTGCAATTGGAGTTGATGCCTCTTTGCAGCCATTCATCTCAAACTTCTTCAAGACATCTGTGCAGTATTTTGACTGACTTAAGAATATGCATACTTTAATTGTTTGATTTGCAGTCCTAGGAAGTAATTCAACTCCCCCATCATAGACATTTCAAACTCCCCCTGCATATCTAATACAAATTCCTGACAAAGAAGTTCATTAGTTGATCCAAAAATGATATCATCAATATATACTTGAACCAAAATTATATCATTTTCAAAATTCTTAATAAAGAGAGTTTTGTCTACTTGACCTCTTTAATAGTTCTTGGAGAGCAGAAAATTACTTAGCCTTTCATACCACTGCCTAAGAGCTTGTTTTAGTCCATAGAGAGCTTTTTCAAGCTTGTAAACATGTCCAGCCAGTTTGTGGTCTTCAAATTCGGGTGGTTGAGTGACATACACTTCTTCATTTATAAATCCATTTAAGAATACTCTTCACGTCCATTTGAAACAAGTTAAATCCACTTAGACAAGCATAGGCTAGCAGCAGCCTCACAACCTCAATTCTAGCAATTGGTGCATAGGTTTCATCATAGTCAATGCCTTTTTCTTGATTGTAACCTTTAGCCACGAGTCTTGCTTTGTTCCTCCCAATAATGCCTTGTTCATCCATTTTGTTTCTGAATATCCATTTTGTACCAATCACATTCATTTCACTGGTTTTAGGAACTAAGCTCCACACATCATTTCTTGTAAATTGATTACGCTCCTCTTGCATAACATTAATCCAATTACTATCACTCAAGGCTTCTTGAATTGACTTAAGCTCAATCTGTGAGACAAATGTCATGTATTCCCACAGTAGATTCAGTGAGTTTCTGGTTGAGACACCTTTGTTGATCTGTCCAATTACATTGTCTAATGATAGATTTCTTGGAACTCTCCACTCTATAGGTAAATTGATTTGATGGTCGATTAAGTCAGTTTCCTTTTCTGCAGTATCCAGTTCTACAGTTTTGTCTTCATTCTATTATGCAGCAGTTTCTTTTAATTCTTGTAATCTTCCAGCTTCCTCATCATCTGCACTATTTTCAGGCTTATCCTGTACCTTTTGGTTAGTTTCATCAAAGGTAATATGTACAATTTCCTCAATCAACATGGTTCTTTTATTGTATGCTCTGTATGCATGACTATGTGATGAGTAACCTAAGAAGATGCCTTCGTCTGCCTTTGAATCAAACTTGCCTAGATTATCTTTGCCATTATTCAAAATAAAGCACTTGCAGCCAAAAACTCTAAAGTGATAAATATTTGGTTTTCTTCCTTTGAAAAGCTCATAAGGGGTTTTCTTTAAAATTTGCCTTATCAAAACTCTATTCAGCACATAACATGCAGCATTTACTGCATTTGCCCAAAAATATTTCGAAAGGTTTGTTTCATTCAACAAGGTTCTTGCAGTCTCTTCCAAGGCTCTATTTTTCCTCTCCACAACCCCATTTTGCTGTGGAGTTCTTGGAGCTGAAAAATTGTGCTGAATTCCAAACTTTTCACAAAACTTTTCAAAGCTTTCATTTTGAAACTCTCTACCATGATCTGTTTTTATGACAACAATAGTGTAGTTTTTCTCATTTTGAATAATCTTTGCAAGTTTCTTAAAGACACTAAAGGCTTCATCTTTGGTTACCAAAAACAAAGTTCATGTGTAAAGTCATCTACAATCACAAGACCATAATAATTTTCACCTATGCTCATGGTTCTAGAAGGTCCAAACAAGTCCATGCGTATATGTGCTGGAGGGTTGACTAGGTCACGGGTTTGCAGGAGCAGAGCACTTTGCTAAGAATAGGTAATGCTAGCTGTAGAGAAAAGTATTGCAGAGAGAATAAAGCAGTTCTTGTCAGAAAGGGGTAATGCTGCTGCATTGTAGGGGGAAGCATTGTAGAGGGTGTAGGAGAAGCAGGGAAGCAGGGGATGATTAAAGTGGGTTGATGCAGGGTAACGGATCAGAGGATGATTAAAGTGAGTGTACTGCAGCATTGATAGCATGATAGGAGTATGGGAGGAAATTTTGGAAGTGGTTTGAATAGGAACAAGAGACTTGAGGAAGTGAGTATCATAAGCATCGTAATTGCTCTTAACTCTAATAATTCTTTTTTTACTAAAGAGAGATGAAAATAATTTTTTTTTATTTTTCTTAAAATAAAATAAAAAGATAAAGACAATAAACAAAAAAATGCAAATTATATATTTTTTATGTTTTTTTTAAATAAGAGAAAAATAAAGAAAATAATAAATCTAAACCAAAAGATGATTTTTTTATTTTTTAAAATTAATAAGAGACATTTATTTTTTATCCAGACGAAATTGGATATTGACACTTACATGTTTTGCACCATTTACCCAATTACACATGTCATACCTCCAAAGCTTAAAATTTAATTTATGTGGTTAAGAGTGAAAATTCATTTATGTGAAGTTTCATTTATTGGATGTTCTCCACCATGCTCTTCACCACAACTCTGCCTTGCTTGAGTAGGAACCAAATCACACATGTTCTGGGTCAAAAACCTCACTACAAATTATTTGTTTAATCATATGTATTTAAGTGATTAACTGTTTAACCATATGTTCTGAAATTTATTTGTTTAACTATATGTAACTATGTGTTGAACCTTCTGTATTTAACTACTTAACTACATAACACTCTATGAACACTTAAGACATTGAATATAGAAAAATTCACTAACAAACGAAATGTGTCATTCCTTGACCTATGTAAATAATATCATTAAATGTTTTGAAAGCGTTTTTATTATATGATCATAATTATATTTTTAAATAAATATTAGAATATTCTATAAGTATTTTCATGTAAACAATTTATTATAACTTTCCTTTTTTTATTTTGGTATAATTTTACAACATAATTATAATATTATAAAATTAATAAAAGGTTTATATTTATTTTATATTTATATAATTTTAATATAATTTTTAGAATAATTTTAGTAATTATTTTAATTATAATAATTAAAATTTTAATTCTTTTATTATCATAGACAAGTTATCTTACTCACTTTTATTCAATTAGTTAATGATTATAGCTATCATTTTTAATATTTAATAATTATAATAATAATAATAATAATAATAATAATAATTATTATTATTATTATTATTATTATTATTATTAGAATATTGTCAAGTGATGAAAAGATTGAAACTTACCCACAAACAACCAAATTAAAACAAATAAATAAAATTTGCGTAACTAAATAAATTAAATATTTAAAATGTAATTAGAGCTCAAGTTAATTGTAACAAGAATAAGTCCAACATACTCAAGTTAAGAATTTAACACATTATATTCTTACCTTCTTAGTTTGATTATTTACAGAATAACAAACTTAAGTGTATTAATAGTTTTTCATAAGAAAAATTCAAACAAAGGTGGAGGCAAAGAAAGTATGAACAATCGCCTCCCAGACGCCCCACCAAAAAAAAATGAAAAATTTCAAATATTTTAAAATTGAATAAAATATCAATACTGTCCCTTGTCCACATAAGCGCACAATTCACTTCGACTGTTGACAAAGGATTAAAAACCATTATGTGAAAAGCTGGTATATTAAGTTAATATAAAAATAAAATGTTATATATTATACATATAATATATTTTGCAAATCCAAATAACAAAGCTTATTAAAAAAAATCTAGTTTCTGTTTGTAAACTTTTTCTTCAAGTATCTTCAATTAAAACAAATTATTTTTTACTAAGAAAGTTTTAGGTCAGTATTAAAATAGTAATTTACAAGACTTTACATAAAAGGTATTTTTATAAAGACTAAATTTTGTTTATTTAAATTAAAAAATTTTTTTAATTTAAATAAAAAAGTATTTTAAATTAGTAGTTTTATAAAGAAAAAGATATTCAAATAATTTTAAAAAATTTTAGTTGATTAATAAAGAACAAAATTGGTTGCTCGCATTTGAATAAAAAATATTCAAAAATAAAAAGTAAATTTTAAAAGAAAATATATAACCTTAATTACAACTTGGTATGGAGTTTGCCGCTAATTTTTTTCTTTACAAGATAGTGATGATGTGTTACAAGTTTGTTCACTTTATGGGTCACATTAGTTAAAAAAAAAATTCTCAAAGAGGGGTGTTTCAAAATGTGTGAACTCAAAGGGAGTTAGTATTTGAAAATGTCGATGTAAATGACAAAATATTTTATTAACGTTATGGATGATTCCATCCATTCTAATTAAAATATATAAATCGATAGCAAAACCCAAAATATATAGATACTGAATTATCAAAACCAAATCCATCATCGACTTAGTCATTAAATAGTTAAATCACATGAATTCGTGTATTATAAAATATATTGTTTTATTATTTAAATATAATACAAAAATAAAACATTTAAGAAACAAATATGTTATTGTAGTGATCGTTTTGCAAAGATTGATGTCATCATAACCGAATTATTGACTCAAAACAATTTTTATTTTTCCATTTGATCATTGGTGGAATTTGAGTTTATAATTGAAGCGCATGTGACTAAAATAAAATATATACATAGATACAAATTTCACTTCATAAAGTAATTTTTATTTTATATGATTAAGTTAATCTGAAATTTGGTGGTTTAATATTTATTAAAACTAATTATGAATTTGAAGTATCTTTTCTCTTTACCAACATGTTTTTATAGGATTTTGGTTGATATCCTTGTATCTTTTGAAAAACGGAAAATATAGTTTAAGATAATTAATCAATCAATCGATTGACATCGTCTTCTTTATTATATAATTGAAAATAGGTTTTATTATATTTAACTCTAAAAATAATTTGGTATTTTGAAGATATTCAATGTCTGGAGAGGTATGTAGTAATAGTAGGTTAAAAATCTAACAAAGATATGTGAATAAAAACTAAAATCATATAATTCAATTCAAAGAACATTTAATTGGATTGGATGAAGTATTTTTTTTTTTTTCAACAAAGCAATCCCATCACCAAATCAAAGTTACGTGTTGTTCAACTTTTAGATTGGGTGATTTTTTTATTTATTTATTTTTTACTTAAAATCAATGTGCAGGCATTCCTGATTAAAATCAATAAAATGAAGAAATAAATGCTCATTATATTTATTTTTCTGACGTCACATTTTAAATAGACAATTTACGAAGTTCCATAAATAAAAGTAAAACTCGATTATTTTTAGAATTTCTACTTGAAAATAAAGCTGGATATTAAAAGTTTTTAGTTAACATATTTACTCAATAATAAATATAAGAAATTATTAACAATAACCGAGTCTAATAAAAAAAGGTTCTTATAACATATAAATAGAAGAAATATTCATATTTAATGTTGGATTATACTTTTAAATAAAATTAATTTTAGGAAATATTTACAATAGATAAGAAGAATCTTATCTTAATATATTAATTTTAGTAAGAACATACAAATACACTTCAGAATATTGCAAAGTATGATAAAGCACACCATCATCATTATTAAATGAGTTTAATTTTATAAATCAATTGTATAAAATTTATTACACAGTAAATCAATAAAAAATTCTCACATCAATAATTTTTAAAAATTATATTTATTACCACATATATGCAATTTTATAACTAAATCACAATGTAAAATACGCTTTGCATAATTATTTTTTATCATCTACAATAACCCTGTTCAATTAAAAGCTTATAAAAATTACAGTGATGTATTTTAAAAAAAAAAAAAAAAAAAAAAAAAAAAAAAGAAAAAAATTAAAAAAAAAAAAAAAAAAAAAAAAAAATGCACTCCAAAGTTGATGGAGAACTGGGCCTAGTACTAGTGCAAAGTACAAGAGTGTTGGACGGGTTCTTCCTGCACCCTAACGACGGGTTCTTCGTGCACCCTAATAGGTGCTTCCTCCACCCTAATAAAAGTTTTTAGATGCCAACTTTGCCCTTAATTAATGCAGTGTAGAATACGAAATTGTTCTTCACCCTATATAATACGAAATTGTCCTTCACCCTATATGCACCCTAATATCTTCATTTGGGTCAGTTTCTTCATTCCCCATTGTGAACCCTAAGTGCATCCCGCCGCCAGGAAGTTGCTGTCGTTCAACCTTTAACGTTCAACGTGAGCTTTCTGTATCACGCAAACGTTGCCTCCTGCTTCTCATCCGGTTCAGATTTTTCTTTATCCGGTTAACATCGTCTTCATCCCGATTGTTCCATTCTTCGATTTGTTTTCTTCAATTGTTCAAGTAAATAATTTATGTCATTTATTAGCAATTAGTAAGTTTAATTACTAATTAGAGTAGTTAATTTGAAATTTGGTGCATTGTCGACGGCAAAAGGAGAAGTTTTCCGATTTCAGGCATGAGAACCGGATACGCATCATCCAGTTCTCAATTTGATTTTGTTATGAGAATCGGATGACACACTCATTCGGTTGTCATATTTAAAAAATTTGACAACCAGATGAGGGTGACATCCGGTTCTCATAACAAAATCAAATTAAGAACCGGATGGACTGGTCATCCGAGTGTCAAATGTTTTAAATATGACAACCGGATAAGGGTGTCATCCGGTTGTCATTACGAAATCAAATTGAGAACCGAATTTATAAAGGGCAAAGTTGGAATTAAAAATTTTTATTAGGGTGCAGGAAGCAGCTATTAGGGTGCAGGAAGAATTTGTCATAGTGTTGTTTTGGTGAGCCCAGACAAGTTTGTGTGTCTGTGTTGGTGGATATGTCTTGTTTCGTGTCTTTCTTCCACCGGTGATTCTAAACTACGCACACGTTGTTCCGGCTCAGGTAAATTGGAAAATGGGTGTCGACTATTACAAACTTCTTCAGGTAGATCGAAGTGCCAGCGATGAGGATCTCAAGAAAGCTTATCGCAGGCTTGCTATGAAGTGGCACCCTGATAAGAACCCTAACAATAAAAAGGATGCTGAAGCAAAATTCAAGCAAATCTCCGAAGCCTATGATGTATGATTTCTCTCCACAAAAATTGTCTTCAATTGGATACTCATTTTTTTTTTCTTACAATTTCAACTTCTAGGTGTTGAATTTTGTATTTCTTGAGAATTGGAATTGTGGGTTTTATATCGACGTATATATATATATAGTTTTTGTCTCCCAATCTCATTGTAATGCCGATTGGGTTGTGAAATCAAGCGGGTGAATTTATCAATGTTTCCATTTCTTTCACTAATTCCTGCAATTTGAAATTTTTTCTTGTGATTTGGATGATTGGAATAATAGGTTTTGGTGGTGATTTGATTTGTGAATAGGTTTTGAGTGATCCACAAAAGAGGGCAGTGTATGATCAGTATGGTGAGGAGGGATTGAAAGGGCAGGTGCCACCCCCGGGTGCTGGTGGATTTTCCGGTGGCAGTGATGGTGGACCAACCACTTTCCGGTTCAACCCTAGAAGTGCAGATGATATATTTTCGGAGTTCTTTGGGTTTTCGAGTCCCTTTGGAATGGGGGATATGGGTGGCCGTGCCGGTCCATCTGGCTTTCCCAGATTTGGGGATGACATTTTTACTTCTTTTAGTAGGAATGCGACTGGAGAAGGCTCTGGCAATGTGCCAAGGAAAAGTGCACCTATTGAGAGAACATTGCAATGCAGTTTGGAGGATTTATACAAAGGGACTACCAAAAAAATGAAGATTTCCAGGGATATGATTGATGCTAGTGGGTAAGCTATGCAGTTTTAACCTGTTACCAACTTCCTTTTCTTACATTCGTGAACAATATATGAAGTTGTTTGTTGTATTTTTTATTGGATAGATATTCAGGTTTGATTATTTGCTTTTGTAATGTATGGTTCTTTGAGTTTGATAATCACTTCCCTCAATGGTTTGGGCAGATTTGAAATTCAAATATTGGTTCACAGTCTTGTAGGCCCAGAGTAATAAACTTTTATCTAGTAAAGTACTGAATGAATTCTGTGATTAACGATATCTTTTATGTATCTGAAGATCTATAACTCAATACTTGAGTTGGATCTGCCTTTTTTCTTGCAATGCGCTGTTTCCTTGAAGCATATTTGTAATTTTTTATTTGAATATATGGCACTGTACTTTGCTATCATTGTGTTTGTAATTTAATCAAAAAAATTGATAGAAAAAAAAACTGTATATTTGCAGTTTGTGTTATTCATTCAAAATGCAAGGTAATTAGTTATGCTGTATGACTTCTTGTGATTTGTTTCCTTTCCTTTCATTTTTCATGCAAAAATCCAAGGAGTTTTGTGGCGGATTCTAGCTCGTATAGATTATTATTACTATGATATTGCCATTTTCTATTCAGTAGGCTGGAATTGTTGCTAAATTTGCAAGTTCTGTGTATTATTTTGTTATTAGTTTTTACTAGATCATGTGCATCCTATAACTTCCTGCCTTTGTTGGTCCATATGGTCCATATTATTTGGTATGTTTTCATATGCACCAAAGGAATGCCATCTGTGTTCATAAATGAAAAATTCAAGGAGATATGATTGTTCTTTTTCAAAGACTCATTTTTGTGCTCTTTTTAGTTTAGAGGGGCCTGTTAACTGTTTATCTGTATGGAGTATATACACCACTTCGCGTTAGATATTTTAATACCCAAAAATATCAAGGGGAATGAATCTACTACTGAGATGGGGATGTTAAATATTGAGGTTAACCTGCAAATCTGGAAAAGAGATAGATGATTATTTATGGACATAGAAGAAATAAACGGGAATTTAACCATGTGATATTCTGTTTAAGTCCATTCTTAGTAAAAGAAGAGGCCATTTAGGATAGTATACATATGTCATTGTTAATAGGAAAAAACTTGGTATCAATAAAATAGGTATTGATGGTGTTATTCTCCGATCAAATTGGTCTTTTATAATTGAAATCACTGCTGATTTTATTTTCTAAGAAGAAAGCTGCAATTACTGAGATAAAATATTGGTTTTGATTGGAAAACAATACCAATAGTAACTATTGTGTTGATTTAAGTTTTCTCCTTATTGACTTGGAGATTTTATATCCATTAGACTATGATAAATTGGTATGGTCTTGGACTTATGGTATAGGCATGATGAAGAATATTTATATCCAAAATGACTTAAAAATTCATTTTGGACTGTGATTTGATTGGAACCTTACGTAGTTGAAAAGTTTTTCATCTCTGTAATTGCCTGGCTTACATTGTGCTTGTAGTGATCAGAAATTGGGCTTTGAAATCAAATGCCAATTTGGTGTCTTGTTTAGCTATCAAGTGAGACTTTGTTAACACAAAATGGAGGGTAGTACAAGGATTAATTCTCTGAAAGAGTTACTCTAGGAGTGCGTGTAATATTATATACATACACACACACACACACATATATATATATATATATGTATCTGTATATGTGTGTGTTGAAACAACAAATTTGCTTGTTTATTATTTCTTACAATATGTTTGCGAATTGATTTAAACTAGTTCCAATGCACCAAAACTATGAAGCAACAGTTGTTTGAGCAACACACTAAATTTGTGTTAATTGGGAAACTTAGCCGTTAGGCATGTTTATGTAGAATGCATATTCTTTAATATACGTCTAACAATAGTACATGTCAGGCAGTGAATGATCATCATAAATGGTTCTGATTTCATGGAAAATTTTCTTCATGTTATTGACTAGTTGTGCCAAAAAAACAGGATATTCGTTGCATGGCATTGACTAGTCTATGTTCCAGAAAATAAGGACCCAGTTATATAACTATTCAATAAGCAACTGACTTCTTTACATAGAGAAGGAATCAAAGTGATTCCCCATTTTTTATTTGTTGACTTTAGGTGTATTTAAAACTAATAGCAAGTTGGAATAGTAAACTGAGTTAACCAAGCAAATAATCTACTACTTGTTTTCTTATTGTGTAGGAGGCCCACCACTGTAGAGGAAATACTAACCATTGAGATCAAGCCAGGTTGGAAGAAAGGAACAAAAATAACTTTTCCAGAGAAGGGAAACGAACAAAGAGGAGTTATACCGGCTGATCTTGTTTTTATTATTGATGAAAAACCTCATGGTGTCTTCAAAAGGGATGGCAATGATCTTGTTGTCACACAGAAAATATCCCTTGTTGAAGCTCTGACTGGTTACACAGCACAGCTGACAACTCTTGACGGTCGGAATCTTACCGTAACCACCAACAACATCATTAGTCCGACATACGAAGAAGTGATCAAAGGAGAGGGTATGCCCATCCCCAAGGAACCTTCCAAAAAGGGAAACTTGAGGATCAAGTTCAATATCAAGTTCCCTTCTAGACTTACATCAGAGCAGAAAACTGGCATTAAACGATTGTTGACATCTCCATAAACTCTGGTGATGCCTCTCCTTACCTCATCAAATCGTGAAAGAGTGGAATTATTTACTCAGTTGTCAATTTTCAAATGGAAATTCTTTCCTTTTGCGAGCTGGTTTTCAGTTGTTAGAACAGTTTATTAGAAGTTTGATATTTGTTTGCTGTTTCATATTTTGTTTAGTTTCTGGTTTCTCAATGAAAAAAAATTCTCTCAATTAATTGCCTACTTGTTTCTACGTAAATGTTTTCTAAGATTTCAATTTGTACACTTGTAGATTAACGTCTTTATTTTTGTCATCATTCTTTTCGTTGATCATTTAAGCAATCCCCGTACACTGTGGTGGGTTGGTTGAAACTGTTCATTTACTTGATAATGAGTTTATGTATTTGGTGGTGTAAACAGGGTAATTAATGAAAAATATTAAATAAGAAGAAAGATAATTAATTGAAAAACAAAAAGGAGAAAGCTAAAAATACTAAAATTATCATTTACAAATAATAGAAAAAGGAACCAACTTTATTAAGGAATGTTTGGAATAACACAAGCTTTAAAATGACCCAACTTTATTAAGGAGTAATAATAAGTCTTGACCAAGTTAGCGGCAACGGCAATTAAAGTATTTTTAGTATTACTTTGAATTATGCAGAGGTTTGGGAAAGGGAAAATTAAGTATAAACATTAAGAAATTAGTATAGAGTTACAATTTCATGTCCCACTTTGATATTGAAAAGCTTTGAATTAGGTTGAGCTTGTGAGATACAAAATTAAATATATTTCTTTCTCTTTTCACAGACATCTAGAACTATCAAATTCATTGTACGGGACTTCAATTATGACTTACAAAAGAGAGACATGGAAGTGAATACATATCTAAAAATTGGTGAAAATTAGTTCTTCTACTGGTTCAAATATTTTTCTACGTTTTGGAGATAGAGTCAAAATTCCTCTGCACTTTAATATTTTGTTCTATATTTAATATATTTTTAAATAATTTTTTCTATGTTTAGCACCTTTGAATAGTTTGTACTATGTTTAGCATTTTTAATTTAGAATTTTTTTTAGAGGATTAATAATTTTTATTTAAACTAGATGTCTTAAATAATTTTTTTTTTTCAAAATTGTTACCGTAACACTGAAACATTACAATATAGTACATTGCTTAATTCTTAATGAGGGAGTATTCACCCTGTCAACAATAGTCTATCATATGAGTCAAGATTAACTCAATAAATCCGATTTATTAACTTTATATAATGTTAAAATTACCATATACTTCGAATATATATATATATATATATATATATATATATATATATATATATATATATATATATATATATATATATATATAT
>Ga0099825_1002990_pt1 | contig 22555 bp, 8 predicted proteins | sample SiratroredBW_FD_76838 | JGI IMG/M metagenome (GOLD analysis project Ga0099825, IMG submission 76838) | Root nodule microbial communities of legume samples collected from California, USA - Siratro red BW | ecosystem: Host-associated > Plants > Roots > Nodule | place: USA: California | collected... | reverse complement strand
TTTTTTTATATATATATATATATATATATATATATATATATATATATATATATATATATATATATATATATATATATAAAAGTTACCCGTGAGACTCCATATAATTTTTTTTTATTTAGTGTAAATTAATCCACCTAATAAAGTTGTTTTTTACTCTAAACCCTAAAGTTGTATTAAATCAAAATTATTTTTGCATCCAGAATTATTTTTTCAATATTGCTTACATAAAACTACACTTATGTATGGTAACACGTCCCTAGACCAATCAGTGAAAACTTTTGATATTTTGAATTTGAGTTTTTAGAAACAGTGAAAAGTTTCATGTTATTTTGTTAATTTATGCTGAACATGCCGTACAAAACTTTCACTATATGCTAATAAACATCCTTTGCCTTAGTTGATATTTCAGTGTGATTTAAGACTGCAACACAAATCAAACACACCTAACATATTTGAATCTAAATATTGATTAATCTTATGTATATTATGTATACATTAAAAATATATTCCACATTTAAATCCTCTAGCGACATCAGTGGCTTCAGGGTAGAAATATCACAATTGATTTTGTCTCCTACCTAACCTAATTTATATAGCTGTTTGGTTTTTGAATAAAGTTGATTCTACCTTCAAACAACTTGACTAGAAGCAATAAACATACATAAACTCTTTTTCTTCAGCTTGTAAAATTACACTAAATTTACAACAAATTGGTTTCAAGGTAAAACGATCAAAATATGTTAGGGTTTCTTAAACATGGCAGCAATGTTTTAGATGCTGCATACATTGAAAAAAAAATTCTTCCTAGAGATTGAAAAAATTAACTGTATATTACATAGTTGTTTATATGGTTTCTTTCCTTATTCATTTTTATAAATCACCAAATTGGAAATGACTCCCTTGAAAAACATGTTGAAACATGCGCAAGCAAGAAAAGAACTCGGGGATCAACTCAATGCTTACAAATACATTGAAGATCGTCCTGAGATTATCTTGGACAAAGATGGAGAACCAATTGGTCCTAATGACAAAGTGGTGTCTGATCTCAGTTATTCTCTAGGGACCATAGCTAGAAGAAAGAACTTTGAAATTTTTTTTTAATGGTGCTTTAAATTATTTTGAATTCTAATTAAGAAAAAATGTTTTATGTATGTAACTAAAAACAAAATCAATCTATATTTTGAAATATATGTTTATTACTATCCTTATTTTGTTTTTATTCATGTAATTACTTATTCAATTAGTATGTTTATATTGTTTGTTTGAAAATATTATATTTATATCCTTCGACTTTTAAAATATTATAAATAAATAAATAATTAAAATTTAAAACTAATTATAAATTTGATATAAATTAATTTGAATAGTTAAACAATATAAATAAATGAATAATTAGATTTTAAAAGCTATTATAAATGTAAAATAAATATACAATTTGAATAGTTAAGTAGAGAGAACAGATAAGTAGATATGGTTTAAACAATAAACAACAGGTAAATGAACGTGGCATAAATAATAGACAATAGATTAATAAGCATGGCTTAAACAATAGACAATAGATAAATAAATGTAGCCTAAACAATAGGAAAAGTGTGGTTTAAACAATAGGCAACAGCTAAATAAGTGTGGTCTAAATAACAGACAACAAGTAAATAAGTGTGGCCTAAGCAGTAGACAATATTTTGTAAAACGTTGTCTAAATAATAGGCAACATTTCAAAAAGTGTTGTCTCAGTACAAGTGTTGCCTAAAAGTTGTCTGAAAAGCCTTGCCTAATACAACATTATAGGTATCAGTTTTACAAAATGTGTTGCCTTAAAGAAACAACCATTGCCTATAATCTACGACAACGAACACATACCCTACGACTGAAAAACCGTTGTCAGAATGTTGCCTAAGATTTAGGCAACAATTTTTTGCTTTACGCAACATATTGCTTAAGGTAACACATTTAGACGGTTGCCTAAAGCCAAAAATTGTATAGTAAAGTATCTTTATTATCTAATATCTATTTCAAATTGATAGTATTACATATAAATATTAGTTACCATATATTCATCACAATAAACATTTATTTTTGTGAGTTTTCAAATTCTTGCCATCATAAAATAAAACACAAATTTCTTGTAACGAGAGAATATTTCTCAAGATAATATCTCAACAAAATTCTCTTAACTAACTTAAAGAGTTACGGTTTAACTCCTTCATCCAACAAATTAAGACTTGAGTAGAAAAATATTCATGTGATCATTATTTTGATCCTCATATTCAAAATATACCTTTATTTAAATATTTCAAGTAGGTGCATGGATGAATCCAATATCAAAGTAATAGATAAAGAAATTGTATTTCAATATATAACGACATTTTACTTCTTTTAAATAATTTTTAAACTATGTTAATAATATAAATATTGATAAAGTAGGAAGCATATAATTATTTTATATATATATATATATGTGTGTGTGTGTTTTTTTATGTTGATTGTAATTAAAATAGAAGAGTTTGAGATTACCTTTCCATATTCATATACAAATGGATGTTATATATAATATTCATTTTTGCACATCATTGATATATTTTACGTAATAGTCAGATAGTAATCTCTTTACAAACATAAAGGCACAGAGATTATTGGAAAAGACTTTATTTCTTTAACAAAAGTCTTTTCAATCCAAAGTTTAACACTTTGGAAAAGAATGCCGGTGAATGCATAGCCACAAATTTTATGTGGAAAGCTGGACGTTGTTCAACAAAATTTCATCCTAGATTGTCGTAATGTAAAGAAAAGTAATATTTTAAATAAAATAAAAAACACTGAAGTGGGAAAGGATTTGGATCTATGCAAAGTCAGAAATACTCTATGATAGGAAATATTTTGTCTACTTATGAGGTGTACCAGAATGAAACTCCACCCCTGATTTTGCAACACAGAAAATCCACCAAATTAACTAACCTTTCACTGAGAAAGAAAAACTAGCTAGCAAATTAAAACCACATCAGATAAATTTATATAAACTAATTAATTATATGACAATGTTTTGAGTGGATTTTTTTTAATTGGAAGTACATTAGAGGTGGTTCTTACTTATAATTTAAATTTTTGTTTGAAAATTTTTCGATAAAAATATCCTTAGTATCAATGATCGATAAAAACATCGTAACAATACCTTCATTTACAAAACAATAAACTTTTTTGGATTTTTTAATATTTTTACTTACTTTTATCTAACATAGAACTCCAAGTTATCCTTGACTTTAACAAATAATTAACTTCCAATTATTTTGAAGAAAAAAGTGGTACACATCTGACCCTGGATATGTCAGGTTAATTATTGTGGGGGCTTGGTAATAATATAAAAATGAAGGTATTGGTTTTGTATGACGGTTGATGATATTGGTGTTCTGTGTGTCTGAGATTATGCAGATTTGGAAGAGCAAGTTGTGGCGCTGGCGTAACCAAAATTGTTCAGCGTGGCATGGGAAACCCTGCTAAAAGCTAAACCCATGCACCTTCACTCTGCTATGGCCATAACTTTAACAACTCTTGCTTGCACCACATCATGGAATAGTCAGAGGTAAGATAAGTGCCAGAATTTCTATCCATTTTAATTTGGTGTTTTTCTTAAGTAAATTATTGAAGAATTCAATTTTAATTCTTAAAATTTGAAATAAATTGTTTGGTAAATGTATTAGATAAATAATTGTTTAGTATAATAACAAAATATTATATTTTTAGTAAAAGTTTTAATTTTATTTAAAATGATTATCATATGTATATTTTTTAATTATTTGTCATGTATATTTATCAAAAAGAAAATTAAAGTTATTTTAGAAGAGAAAACTTTTACATTTTACTTTTGGATATATAAATTTAAAAATTTTAATGATCTTTTTAAAATTAATTCTACATTAATATTAATTTCTTTTAATAAATATGTAACAATTACTGAAGATTATATATGTTTAATTATATTAACCATTAATAAAATTTAAACAAAATTATTAAAAAAGTTATTATATATTTTTATCATATTAAAAATAAAATATGTCAGTATTTATTCTAATCAACTCATTATTTATCTTAAATTATTTAATTTTTTAAATTTGGAGTTTTGACCTCTCAAATTTATTTCTGAAGAACTAACACCGTAGTAGTGGAAAATGACTCTATGTTAAATTTCATACCAATTTGAGTATTGGCACCAATGATGAGGAATTCGGCCCCTTTATTAAATGTGATTGCGGACAGAGATTAATTCTGCATGTTTTTTTGGTGTTGGAAAGAAAGGTTGAATTCATCTTCCAATTGAGTAATTATAACTCATTTATTTATATTTATTAAGATGGTTAAACTTCCATCATATTTATTATTAATAATTAAAATTGTTAAAAGTATATTTTATGTCAATAATGAAAAATATGTCTGAAAATACTCCAATAATTTATGTTTCTATTTTAAAAAATAGGACATCAAACATGGAGATTAAGAGAGTTAGTTGGGCTTTAAGGTTCTTTAACTCCAGTGGCTGCTTTCGCTCTAATAAAAATAATTTTTACAATTGAGAATTTCAAAATCAATCTAAGTACAGTTTAAACATAAGATTGAGCTATACTTTAATTTTGGTACGGTGTTTAATATTTTCAAATAGCATATTTTCTGTAATTATCATCTATATTAGTAATAAGTTTTTTAATTTAATGAACGATATATTATATAATGATATTATTTATTATGAAAATACTATAAAATATATCTTAATTTTTGTTTATTGAAATACATATTAGACTAACAAATTAAAGTAATTTATTAAATCTTAATCCACTCAAATTTAGTGGATATAATTTAACCACTTTATATAGAAACTAATCTTCTTACTAGAAAAATAATAAATAGTAATAAAATTTAATAACTACAAATTATAGTCACTTCCAACGATGAAATTTCTAGTTTTAAATTTTAGAGACAAAATTAATCACTCTTTCATTTAATTTTTCGATTTTATTAATTTAAAAATAATATGATAATAGTTCTCTATTTGATTTTCTTTCCTTATTTCCTTTTCTCACTTTTTATATTTAATCTAATAAAATCTAATTAGTAAATTAATTCTCATCCCAGTTAACTGAATAATATATGTGTCATTGTTTCCAATGACTAAATACTAAAAATTACAGAATAATATATGTGTCATTTTTTCCAATGACTAAATACTAAAATTTACTTATTTTTTCAATTAATATTAGAGTTTATCGGTTATGGTAAATTCTTTGCAGAACTAGGGTTAATCTTGAGCAATATGTAAAATTATGGTCTCATAAAAAACATACCTCTTCGGTTTAAAATGTGACAATTTTAATTATTGGAAGTAGAGAATGATAACATTCTTTGACTCATATCATATAGGTATGATGAATATCACTGAATATGGAAACTATCTACTACTAGACAATGAAAGCACACCAACACCAAGTATATCATGGACATAAGAGCAAAAATAGAGATACCTATTAAACTTCAAAACACATAATGCTCTTATATGCTGCCTTTCTGAAGAAGAATACTTTTAAGGTTTACACCTTTAAAAGCACGCAAAAGATGTGGGACACTCTTACAATCATGTACAAGGATTTCATCTAGGTAAGACAACAAATTTAGTCTCCTTAATCATAATTATGAACTCTTTACTATGGAAGAACACAAAGGCACTCAAAGTATGTTCAATTGCTTCTGACCATACTAAACTAACTAAGAACTCTCAACAAACATTATGATATATCTAACAAAATTGATAAAGTGTTGAGAAGTTTCTTTAGTATCTAAGATCTTCGAGAATTTTGACCCATGGAAGAACTCACAGGTACTCCCAAAGTACATGAGCTAGAGCTATAAAATAACGGATTCATCAAAGTGAAGCAATTCTCTTTCAAGTCTTTCAAAAGTCAACAATTGTTTATGTAGACTATGTAAACTCTAAAGAAGATGAAGCAAAGTCGTTCATTTCATTAATGTTTCACCACAACTGGAGAAGAAAAGAAGATTCAAGAAGGATTAGAGCTTAAAAAGAAGAGAAATATTAATAACAAAGCAGACAAATGTAAGCGAACTTGAAAGAAAGGTAAACAAAATGTGTTTTGTGGCAAGCACATAATTCGAGTACTCATTAGACGAGTTTGATGAAGAGATAAATTTCTCAAATCTACATTATGTTGTCACAACCAGGATTGCAGCGGGGAGGACGACAATCAAAATAAAAAATATTATTATTAGTAAAAAAATATATTAAATTAAAGATGGAGTCACCACTATATTTTATTATGAAAAACTACAGAAAAATAAAAAATATAAAAATGTCTGCGAACCAAATTTACGATTCGGGAGTTGGTTATGTATGGAGAAGGTATTAACACCCCCACAACGCCTGTCCTAAGATGTTACCTTTAATCAAATAAGCAAAATGGGTGTGATTTTACAAAATGTTATTTTTACTAAAATAATAACAATAAAGATGCAATTAAAGCTAAATAAAAAAAATGTAAGTAGAAAAAAATAAACAAAGAAACAATAAAGATGCAATTTAAGACAAATAAAAGATGCAAATAAAAAAAACAATAATGATGCAATTGAAGTCAAATAAAAGATGAAAATAAGAAACAATAAGAATGTAATTAAAAACAAATAAAACATGCAAATAAAAACAAATAAATATTTTTTTTAACCTGACCTACGTATTTCTACAAAGGAAAATCAGGCTTCACATAGTTATAGTTTGACATTATTTAATGTGATGTTCGTATTTTTTAATTTTGAAAATTTTATATTTTTTATTACTAAAATGTTTTATATTATTTTTATTATTTTTCTATATTTTTTTTATTTTTATTTCCTTTTTAAAAACTTTTATTTTTGAAAATTGATGCGAACAGTCATTTGAATATCTAAATAAAATAGTAAAACATCCTTTAATTAAATTATCTTAATATAAAGCTAAAAAATATTTATAGCTATAAAAATATAAAATATTCTGATGGGTTTTGTTTGGGTTCAAATTGGTATTTGTTTGGCTTATAATGAGTGCTCTGTGATCCAAGGATGTGCCTGAGGCAACAACCCACCATTATCAAACACAGCTTAGAATGAGGATGTGCTTAAGGCAACAACCGTCATCATCAAATATAATTCACATTCAATTTCAATAATAATACATAACTCAATATTGTAATTATTACAAATTAAGAAAAATGCAAAATCACATAGCAATCACATGATAAGTATGGATACAAAACATAATGCAAACCCTACAGGAGAGCAAATTATTTTGTTTGTATCTTTGAATTCTCCCTCTGGTGTGAGTAGAGCAGAATGGGTAGTGGGAAAGATGACGTTTTCACTTTCGAGTGGCTATTGTGAGTGTGATCGTGTAATAAAGAAGAGATGAATAGTGAAGATGAATAAATCTCAATCTTTGATCACCCTAAAGATCCCTTCTTTTAAATCTTTCTCTGAACTCGCAATTGTTCTTTCACTATATAAATTTTTGTGTGTGAACCAAACACGTAAAGCTGTGTTGAGAGTGAATAGACCCTCTCGCTGTCTTGCTATGAGCACGTATATATGCTTGAAAAATAAAATAAGTAGCGTAATTATTAATTTGCAACCCCCTCCAAATGATATAAATTATTTCCCTTTCAGGCTCCTAATTTTCTTTCCTCAACAAATTTTAATTAATGCTCCTTATTAAGAAAAATTGGAAAATTAATTTTATTATTCAAAATTATTTAAGCAGAATAATTACACTACCGCCAGCTTCCTTTTTCAAATTTCATTTAATTCAAATTTCAAATTAATTTCATAATCAGAATTTAATTCAAATTTCAAATTAATTCTACAATCAGATTCAATTAATTTTCAATCACACAAAATTCCCTCAATTTCCAATTAATTTGTGTACCCGGGTCATTAAATCAAATAATATAAATGTGACTTCTAAAAATAGAGCAAGCAGTATGAGACTCAAGCTCAAGCGTCTGATGAGAGATGAGTGGTCATAAGAAGAGAATTTATGGCTTGACCCAAAACAAGTTGTAATTAGCAAACTAGGGGTGCGTAACACAACTGACTCAAATAAAAGAGGGCTTAGACAACCATTGAAGCCTTTTTTATTTAAAACTTTAAGATACTAGACCCGTTTATTATTTATTTATTTTTTATGCAGGTCGTCTAAAAGAAGGACTTAACTTTCTTAAATAAATAAAACAAATTTTTCTCTTATTTTTTTCAAATGAAAACATATTTTCATTATTATTACAATTATTTACATTATTTATTTATTTATTTATTTATTTTTATTTTATTTAACGCAATATTATTACTATTATTATTATTATTATTTAATTTTATTTTAATTTTTAAAAAATATCTATTTTATCTTTTTTCAACAAAAATAAAAGTAAACTAATTTTTTATTTTCTGAAAAGCAAATAAATATTTTACTAAAATAATGAAAATGTGAGAATTTAAATCATATTTTATTATTATAAAAATAGAAGATTATAAAATTCAAACTTAAATTCTAAAGAGGTTTGTGTACTCGTTGTAACCTGGAGAGGTTTGTATACTCGTTGTAACTATTTGTTAAATAGTGAAACCTCTTGAACAGTTTGTTTAAGGGAGAACTGGATGTAGCCCAAGAGATTAGGGTGAACCGGTATAAAACTGCTCTATCTGTGCTTATATATTTTTCCCTTGGTTGGTGGTTTCTATTTATAGTGAATTGAGTTCAAGCTCCATTCAACTGCCCTTCTGGAGCCAGCTATTCCTACAGGTTAAATGAATACAAAAACCTCTACATATTACAATGAGTAGACAAATATTTCTACGTTATCCTTCCCAATCTCCCCCTAAGACTGAGAAATTTAAAGAAAAAGAAAACACTCTCATAAAGAGCACAAATTAAGCTCACAAGGATATAACTTTACAATGTGAAGAATTTACAAGGTTTATCACACAATCCGAAAGACTAAACACTCAAAAGCTGGTAAACTGTATAACTCTATTCATGTTCTATTTGTATGAAACTTGTTTTGCTTGTTTTAGGTGTTGGTCTTCATCTTCAAGCACCTTATATAGCTTATTGTACATGACCTTTGTGGTCTTTAATGAGGAAAAACTTGATCTTATATCATCTTCTTGAACTTCTTGTGGAAAGTCTTGATTTGATCTTTAATTTTTTTAACATTCTTGTAAAGATGAATAACTCACACTATATTGAAAATATAATAATGATATTCCTTTAATGGATAGACTAGTCGTTTCATAGGAACATTTTTTGTACTAGGTTTAATTGAGAAAATATTTGTTCATTTACTGCTTGTATAATTAATTAAAAACAAATAAACAAAGTAATGCTAAGGTTTTTAATAGATTTTGATATACTATCTATCATGTATAACTTGGTAGATACTAATTTGTCCCCTAAGATTTTAAAATTGCATTTGCATGAAACATTTGGTAGAAAGACCATAAACATATTTAAATATATAAACCCCTTTTAAATCTAGTAGCAGACCGTCTAGTGGGTTACAAATCGTCTAGGACTCGCACACTTTCTCTCTACCTTCTCTCTAAATTTATGAGAGATTAATTCATCCTTTCATAAATCAGAGCCCACCCTAGGAATCCTAGTGGAAAACCGAACAAATATGATTGACCAAAATTTGTTTTAGAGTAAGCTTTTTTTTTACCCTTCTTTTGAGTTGGTTTTGGTAAGTTTTGCATGTGTGGGGACTAGGGGTCTTGCATGTGGTCCTTCTATGGAAAAGAAAAATTTGTTAGTTTATGATCATAAGGGTATGCTCAAATCATTAATGAAGTAAGGGAAGTTATTTATGTTTTGAAAGTACCTTAGGGTAAATTATTTGGATGTGAAGGTGACCTAGTCACAATGATTTTGATTTGTATGTAGGATTTGTGTTTTTGTTTGATAGTATGTAAATGTTTGAAATGAAGAAAAATATTATTTGAGTTTTTGGTTAATAGAGATTTTTCTAGAGTACTTTGGATTCAATACCATTATTGAGATATTGAGATGGTGAATAGACTTTTGTATGTTAAGTTATGAAGATTGTTAAACTAGGTTTTGAATATAACTTTTTGATGAGAATATTATGGATTGATTTGAGGTTAAAAATGGAGTAGAAAATCAACTTTGAAAAATAACAGTATCTAATAAGTTATAGAGATTTTACCTTGTTATATAAGTAGATTGTGTTCCTATTATGTAGCTTTGTTGTGGTGACAACTTAGTGAAGTAGTATGATAGGTACAAATCATTGAGTCTAATTCAGCGCATGTGTCTTCTAGAAGTAGAGTCAAGTGTCTGTGATATTGATGTTTGTGAGTTATGACATGAGAGGTAACTAATTGCGCTGAGAGTTAGACACTATGTTTATAAAATGTGTATCCTTAAGAATGTATTGATGAGATTTGAATGACTTGCATAAATTATGAAATTCTAAGTATATGTTTCAATATATGCATATACATCAAATTTTAAAACATTAGCTTACCCTATTTTGTATGCTTGTTGTGTTTTTTAAATTGTGAGGATCATGTGTTACACGAGAGCGGGTAGATTGGAAGAAATATAATTATGTGTGTGTAATGATCAATGGAGTATTAGAGCAGGTTATGTCTTAGGTGATATGAGGGAAATGAGATTACCATGTTTTAGTTGTGTGTGTTGTATGCTAGTAAATTTAGGTCTTTGCATAAGAGTTTTGAGATAGTTTCTAAACCTTACTCTTATGTTTTATACAATAGCTTCTAAACTTGCTACTCCACCTAATCCTCTTTTGGTATTGAGATGATGGCTAGTGCCATCCAACAACAAAATATGATGATGACTCATAATCATCAAGCATCCATGTGCTATTGAGAGGCGATTAGGATGGCCACAACATTTCCTTCTTTAAGTCATTCCTAAGAGTGAATGGGACTGACTGAGTTTATGAAGTACAACCCTCTAAAGTTTAGCAAAAATGTCACTCTTAACTAGGTTGATCAGTGGATCAATGAGTTTGAGAAAAGTGTTTGAGAGCAACCTCTTATCCTAAAGATAAATAGTTGGTTTTTGCAATATGATTTTTGTTTGGTGAGGCAAAGTTTTGGTGGATGGAAGCACAACAAATGATGGAAGCCAAAGTAGAGTTACTAGATTGGAAGAGTTTTAGGTTGAGGTCCCCGGAGAAATATTTTCCTAATAGTGTTAAGTTTGCAAAGGAGATTGAGTTTCAGAAGCTAGAACAAGGAAATATGTAGTGAATGCTTATGACAATAGGTTTTGTTATGAAAGAATGGATGCTTGTTTAAAGCAAGAGGAAGTGAATTGGTTTTCAATTCTTTTTTCTAAAAATATCCTCTTCTAGAAGTTCTTTTAAACATCTTTTAAGACTGAAAATTGAAAGCAATATTGATACAAGAATGCATTATAGCACAATTGAAAGAAGATAAGTAAGAAAATATTGCATAAAAGACTTTGTACTGGTTCAGATCAACAAGATCCTATATCTAGTCTAAAAAATTCAACCTTACAATTTTTAGTTCCATTAACTTAAAAAGTTATTACAATACAATGAAATCTTGAACAATTTCAAGAGGATATCAATCATCAAACCCTGACACTAAGAGGATATCAGCCCTATCAACTCTTTACGACACAAAAGGATTAATGACTTATCAACTATTGATCACTAAGAACAAACCACTGGAATAATTCAGTTACAATTTAAAAGCACACAAAATTTAACAATGTACAATCTTAATTTTAAAATCTTGAGAGTAAAAATGATTTAAAACGTTTTTGTTTTAATCCATCAAATTGTTGAGATTAAATTTCTCAACGTATTCTAAATCTCATAATAAAATATAATTATTTATTATCTTTCTAAAACCTTTTAAAATATTTTTTTTTAATATTTTAACTTATTTTAGAATAGTTGTGTATTTATCTTATAAATGAATTTTTCAACTTCTTCATCGAAGAAGTCTTTTGTATGTCAAATCGAATCTTTATTTAATTTTTTATATTATTTAATTATTAAAAAGTAATTATGATTTTACATTTTATATTATGTATTTTGTAATTATAAAATTTCTATATGTTTCTTTTATTTGGATAGTTATGATTCTTATTGTTCTTACGTTTAGAGATCTGTCATATATATTCATTTTTTTTTTATTTGTTCACCGTACTTACTTTTACTAGAGTCACATGTTTTTATACAAGTCGAGGAGAATTTTATTTCTTTCTATTATTATTCTTAGTTTGATGCATTCCTCTGACCGATGTAAAAACTTAAATATGTTGTAGTATTCCAATAATTACATGACAAATCTGGAAACAGATTTATCACAAGTTATAAGGTTGCGATTGTTGTCTAAAACAATCGTGAATAAAAGCGGTATATCAAAGACATATTAAGATTCTATGAACGGGTAAACAGCAAATTGTTGTATATTTTTTCTTCCATCTCGACATAAAATATATTTTTAGTCCCTGAAAATTTATAAATTTTGCATTTTTTGACCTTTAGTCTTTAAAATATTTTCATTTGGTCTCTAAAGAATGTTTATTTATATTCCATTCCCACTACTATGTTGTATTTTTTAAGTGATTCTAGATTTTTTTTATCATGCTAATATAATTAGTAGACCAAATATAAAGAAAATTTAGAGACAAAATGTAAAATAAAATGATTATCAGGATATAACGCAAAATTTACAATTTTTTCGCAAAAATATATTTTTAATATTTTTAAATATATTATATTATCAAAGAAAAAACTTACTGAAGTTTTTAAAAAGCCACGTTGCATTAAAAATGAGTAGACCCACCATAAATGAATGAAGTAAAATCCATCCTAATTAGAATGCTACGAGAAGCTACTCTGGACTGAAGAGTAAAAGTGGTCCAGAATTAGGGTTAGGGTACTCATTGGATTTTTAGGTATAACATGGAGAAGTGCTTCCTTATAGCTCACGAAGATCTTGTACTATGTTTAGCTAACTTCTACAATTATATTCATGACCTGAATATAGCAGGAAGATTCCAACCACCAAGTCTCTTTTCTTAAACCAAATCGTCAGATAATGGTACTTTATGAAAAGTTTTAAATTAATACAGCTTGGTTACTATTTTCCTGCATATATAATAATTGCTCTTACTCCGATTGGCTTTCATGAGTGTCTTCCAAACTACAATGCTGGCCAACAACCACCAGAATCATTTACGAAACCCTCTCTACCACCACATGCAAAGAAATAGCGAATATGATTATATATATAATTGTTGATGGTTTGTAAATTGAAGAGTTATGTATACTAGAAATCAATTGTTCAAAGATATTGATATGAGATCTATTATGAATTTATTTATTTATTTTCTAAGTATGATGCGATCATTAAGATAGGTAAATTTATTAAAAATGGAGCACATAAGATTGTCATCTTCAATACATTATACAAGTGGGAAGGGAGAAGTTTCCCATTGAAAAATAAATAAAACTAAAGAGTAGGTTATATGTTATTTTTTTTTTTATTTTTGTAATTAAAAAAAATATATAGTATTACTAAAGGATCTGCATTAATGAAATATAATTTGTTGAAAAGTATGGTTTACCAACAAATAAGTAGTCATAGCTATCTTTATTATTATCAATCAATATTTATAGGCAAATACGTTCTTATAAGTAATTTCCACATTATTGATAGATATTTATTGTCTGTAATTTTTATTATGAAAGTAAAGTCCAATACATCACTAATACTTTTGATGGAGTGTTGTTTAACTAGAATGTATAAACATATAAATGTTTTGTCTATAAGGTGATAATTTTTTAAACAGATAATGTAAGACGCAAATGTTACGTCAAACAAATAATGTGGTCTCTTCCTTCGTTTGATAAGCAAAAGTCTTAGTTAGATGATACACACAAGGTCGCTAATGTTGTACTTCATAAAAATCTCTATATGTTTATTTTATATTATAGATAATGTTTTCATTTCATGTCTACCAAGATCTCGTAAAGCTCATATTTATATTAAAGATCTCTTGAAAGACGAGCTAAAGCTGCTCCACACCAACAAGTTTCCTGACATGCCTCTATGTTAATCCTGGAAAGGCTATTTGTCATGTATGATTTTTTTCTTTACGCTTGGTTGAGTAAAAACCCTCTGATCTAGGTTAGATAAGTCATGTTAACTATCAAGATTTTGTTTGAAGAAGAGATACACATTTAATGTTACATGAAATGTATTTAGGGAATTTCTATGTCTTTACATTGATGAACACAAGATTGAAGGTGAAGACCTAAGCGAAGCTTCTCCACAAGCAGAAAAAAAATTACAATGAATCTTTTCTTTAACACTCCATGTAAAGCAGTATCTCAAGTTGAAGACAAGAGAATAAGTCATCTAGAATGGCAAAATGCTATTAATATTAACATTCAAGCTTTTTGTGCCCTAGGCTTCATAAGAACATTATTTGTATTATTAGCAAACAATTGTATATTCCTTATATTCATCGAAAGATGTTACCTTTGTGTCTAGTGAGCAAAATCTTGTCATCGTTTAAATCATCCTTTTTTTGTAAAGCCCTTTTAGTCAGGAATTCTTGCCTTCTAAGAAATATTTTGATCTTAGCTAAGAGTGGTCGTGCTCGAAACAATACTCAGGTTATTTAGTTAAGACTAACTACATTCCAAAAGATACTTTGGAGTGTTAGCTAAGAGTGCTTGAGTGTTCAAACAATACTCGGGTTGTCTAGCTAAGAGTGGCTGCCTTCCAGACAATGCTCTGTTGTATCTTCACATTGTTAGTTTGCTTAGTAAAACTTGGTCAGTTGATGAAGATATCGACATAGTCTACTGATCGAAGTCGTATCCGGTCAAATAAATACAATTAAATGCAGTATTAGAAAGTGACTCCTAGGTCGTCTCCTAAATACTTAGTTTTCTGTCAAAGGATTAAACACATAGAAAAAGGGGGGTTTGTTGTGAAATAACTAGATTTAATAAAATAAAAATAAAACAATAACCGAATTAGATTTTCTTAATCGAATTTAAATTATCCTTTTGATTAAATTGCAATTCGCTTATCATAGGATGCAGAAATTCATGCTTAACTTATTGAACCCTAATTCCAACCGAAATTAATTAACTAAGCGATAATTAACACAAGTTTTCCTTTTATTGAACCCTAATTCCAACCCGAAATAATTAACTAAGCGATAATTGACACAAGTTTTCCTTATGCAAATTAAGAATTCACATACATCATTCATCTCATCCCAACAACTCATGACTCACTCCATTAAGCATGAACAGAGACACGAAATTCATATTAACGAAAGATTAAGCATCTCTCCTTGTTTTCATTTGTCAATAATTTTTTTCTTTTATTTTTCCATATTAGGAGGCAATGATTTTTACTTTTCTCCACTCAATATTCATATCAACTCCCAAATTTCACAATTCAACTCCAAAATCAACTAGGAAGATATGTAAGTAATGTGAATGGGACTCCAATCTTCCTCTCATGTGTGGATTGATGTTGACTAGGGTTTTAAATAGCGTTGGCAATCCAAAAAGGCCTAATTAGGGCCAAATCAAGGCCCATATGTGTCTCTATAAAATCCTATAAAAATTCAATGAAAATCTACAACTATACAATTTCTATGAGATTAAGAAGAAAGAAAAGAGGTCCTAATAGTCTACACTCTAAAGTAGGGGAATCTTATTTTTTGAAGCTCTTTCTTCTCCAATCCTTCTAAAGGCACAATGTGATGTATCCCAAATGGTCTTCTACCATCCACACACTATTAACTATAACAAATCATCACAAAAAGAGATATCATAATTGATACTCCAAAAGAAGACTGAGACAAAGATGAGTTCAACTCCATGTAGTTGAACAATTAAACTAGGTACACCCTTATTTGTGTATTATCTAAGAATCAAAATAAAAATTTATGCAAGTTAAAAACAATTAAAGAGATTTAATGATTTGTTGGGAAGAATGCATATCTTCCTAAATGGCTTGAAGTCATGGGGTAAAGCCTCTTTACTATTTTCTCAAGTCATATGCCTTGAGTACTCATTTTCAAAATATCACAATCACTCCTTATTTTTTAGACATATCTACAAAACAAATAATAAAACTAAACTTTGGTCCTTAATCATTTTGGGTCCTGAATGTTAGTCACTTCATCATAACCTTTTGGAATCTATGCATAACTACCACTTGACATACCAAATTTTCTAATGTAACAATAATTAGAAGCATTTATATGTAACTAAAGTTTTATTGAAGGGTTTTCTAGGATAGTGACTCCTCTAACGTAGCTAACCAGGAAAGACCAATCTTTTGTTTGGATAGATAAACGTGAGCAAAGCTTCCATGAGTTTAAATAAGGATTGATGAGTGCACCAATTTTCTAATTCTAAATAGAAGGAAACCTTTTAAGGTATATTGTGATGCATTAAATCAAGGCTTGAATGTGTATTGATATAAGAAAAGAAGGTGGTGACATATGCTTCAAGGAAATTAAAGGTACATGAGAGGAATTATCCCACTCAAGACTTAGAGCTAATGGTTATCGTGTTTGCCTTAAAAATCTGGAGGCACTATCTTTATGGTGCAAAGTTTGATGCGTTTAGTCATAAAAAGTTTGAGATATATGTTTGATTAGAAGGAGATAAACATGAGACAAAGAAGATGGATGGAGTTCTTAAAGGACTATAAGAGTTTTAGTTGTTACATCATCTAAGAAAATCCAATGTAATGGCAAATGCTTTAAGTAGGAAGAGGACTCAAATGACTGCTATGATTGTAAAAGATTAGAGTTGATAGAGAAATTTAGAGATTTGAACCTAGGAGTGCAGTTGGCACCTAATCATGTTTATTATGGCATGCTTACTATCATTATTGATTTCCTTGAGATAATTAAGAAAAAAAAATCCTCTAGGTTTGAATTTGAAATGTACTATAGAGTTGTTAGGTATGGGATAGATGGAATGTTTAGGTTCAATGGCATGGGTTTTGTATACACAGTTGTGTGAAGGTTAAATCGATTACTTTTGAAGAATACCATAAGATTAATCTTAGTCTACGATTGGAAATTTTCTTTTTGGCGGCCCAACATGGAAAGTGATATGCCTGAGTTTGTGGTGTTTCTTCAACCCTTCAAAAAGAAAAAAAAATAAAACATCAAAGACCATGTGGTTTGTTGCAAAAGTTGGAGGTTTCCACAAGGAAATAGGATACGATTATCTATGAGGGGACATGACGCAATGTGGGTGATTGCAAGAGTACTAATCAAGAGTTCCCAATTTCTTTTGTGGCCTTGAGAATATATATGTCCAATTGTACATCAAGAAGATTTTAAGGCTACATGGTGTACCTTCTAGTATCATGTCTGACTAGGATCCTAGGTGGCAGACCTCACAAGAAGAATTGGGAACTTAGTTCAAACTCACTTTAACTTATCATCCTCAAACTGATGGACAATTTGAGAGAACTATTAAGCATTTGGAAGACGTATTGAAGACTTATGTTTTGGATCAACTTGGTGTTTGGGATGAGATACTACCTTCGGTAGATTTTACCTACAACAATAATTGCCATGGTAGTATTAACATGGTACCCTTTAAAGATTTGAATGGAAGTTCTAGGGTGGTGAGAAAGTTTTTGTAAGTCTGGAGTTACTACAATAGACTACTAAGAAAATCATATTGATACAGGAAAGGATGAAAACATCCTTAAACAGAAAAAAGTTGTTGATAAAAAAAGGCACCCTATGGAGTTTATAGTTGAAGATCATGTGTTTATCAAAGTTGAACCTACCACTAGTCTAGGTAGAGTTATTAAGTAAAGGAAGTTGACTCCCAAGTTTATTGGTCATATCAAATCCTTCATTATATTGGTTTAGCGGTTTATGAGATGGTTTTTCCTCCACCTTTGGTAAATCTTCATATAGTGTTTCAGATCTCTTAGCTAAGAAAGTGTGTACCAGACCCGAATCATGTCTTAAAATTGATATAGTTCAAAGCATAAAGGACTTGTCTTTTGATGCTAGACTTGTAAGGATTAAAGATCATGAGATTAGGCAACTCTATGGTAGAGACATCAATGTGGTTAAGGTATTATGGGATTCAAGAACTAGTGACTTAATATGGGAATTCAAATGCAAGATGAGTGAGACATATCCTTACCTTTTTCCTGGTAAGTGAATTTTCTGGGATGAAAATTTAGTTTTTTGTGAATGTACGACCCACTTTTTATGCATAAAGACTATTTTAAAAATATTAAAGGTTAAACTTCTAAGTTATGTTTATTATATAAAATAGAATTTTAACTATTTAGTTATTTTTTTTACAAATTTCACAATCTCTTTAAACTTCTTTCCCTCACATTCTCTCTACCTTTTCTCTAAAATCTTGAGACATCTTCTCATATTTTCTCTAATTATAAGGCACAATTAAAAGGCAACAAAGTTTAGGATAATTTGATCCAATCATTATTTTTAGCTAGTAAATTCTTTTATCCTCAAATCTCAATTTTTTTTCTATTGATGTTTGCATGCATAAATTTTTATGTGCTTGCATTTGATATTTGAGTTGAATAGATTTATCTAGGTAGTTTAGATATTTGGTAATCTATTTGGCTATATAATTCGACTTTCTAGGAGCAAGTTAGGACTTCCTTAACCTTGCTGAACTTTTTGATTGTTATTTAATTATGTATGCTAGGTGTTTTACAAAAGGGTTTTAAGTCATTTTGAGCTCTAGAAGAAATTCAATTTGTAATTATTTTGAGTTATTAGACGTAAAAAAATAAAATATGGATTTTTATTGAATAAGGTGTAAATGATATGGTTTTGTGTTGATATATGATGTTTGAAGGTTGTGAGGAATGTGAAATTAATATTTTGGTATACCTAAGGAAATTAAATAGATATTTTTAACTGAAATTGTTTGAGTTAAAAGATGGAAATGGGTGTGAAATGGTATAATTAGTTGGGTATAGGATAGTCAACTGCAGTTATATATAACTTTTTATAGTTGAATATGGTGTTTGTGATGCAATCCTAGACTTGAATGCATGCATGAAGTGTTGGTGTTCTTACTTTGATGTTTATTTTCTATTTCCATGGATGAGTGCAACAAAATTGGATTGAAGTTGCAATGTTTGGATGTGATTGAGATGGAGTTTGGAGTAAAATTAGTGTGAGGTTAGGCCAACACACTTAGGAGAAAGCAAGAGAAGAGTCTTGAAGAAGAGCTCAAGAACAAATAGATTGGTCAAATTTGGGTAGCAATTTAATACTAATTCATAAGCAAAATTTTCAATTACAAGAGTCACCTATTTATAGGTTAAAAGATTATTTGTCTTGCAAGTTTATAAGAAAACTCTCCAATAAGAGCTTGACAAGTGACAAGCCATGAGTGGAGATGATCATCTCCATTGGGAGAGTGTCATGTGTCCAAGGTGACTTGCAACTCAAGCTTCATATCCTCTTAATATTTTCTTTTCCATGAATTATTCTAGAGGGTTATTTTAACTCTTCTTTACTTTTGTATTTTTCATTATTTTCCTTTTCATGTTTTTCTTTTTCTAACTTTTATATTTCTCTGATTTTTATCAAAGTTATTTCATCATCTGTCACCTATTGAGGTGAAGGGGGAGTTAAAGTTCTCTTATGTTCTTCATGTTGGGAAGTTATTTTATTGGTGTGACCATTTTGTATAATTTTATTGTCGAATTCCATGATCTTCCAAGTATAATATGCCCAGTTTCCATAGGAACAATGTCACATTTCTTATAGAAATATGTATATCTACTTGTTCTCTTACTATTATACTTCCATAATCATTAATCTATTGAAGTTTGGAAGGTTTAGGATGGAGTTTAGTAAGGAAGGCTATCTTATTCACCAACCTATCTCTACAACAATTAAAATTTGGACCACTATTCACAACCACACAACAAATATGATAAAAAAATTTGCATCTTGGGTGGTGAAGATTATCTTATTCTGATTGTTCTAGCTCAACAGGTTGGCTTGTAAGAAGCTTTCTTACCAATAATAACTCTCCTTCACAGGGATTGATTTCTTCTTTAGATTCTAAAAGTTTTTCTTCACAAAGTGAAGAAGAATATTTATATGAGCTACTTGTGCTTTCCTCTTGTAAAGCCAAGTTCCAATTGTGAGGACTCAAAAGAGTAGTGTTCATCTACACTTTCTTTTCAAAAGAAAGGGGGAAGATAAACTTTTGGCTCCTTATGATGATGAGACCTAGATCTATGTTGTTTGTGAGAGGTTGATAAAGATCTTCATTATGTTGGCTACTATCAGACAATTTTTCATGTGATGGAAATACTTCATAGTTTCTCTCTCTCTTCTGTGACCTCTCACTATGTTTTCCATTACTCGACATCATTTCTCCATCATCATTCTCATATCTTCCATGGTCTGTGTCATTCTTTTTTTCATTTTCTTTTATTTCAGAAATCTCTCTTTTTGTCTCCCTCAACACCTCTCTCACCCAATCTCTCTCATTATTTCTCATACTTGCTTGAACACTAGAGGAAGTGTGGTCACTCATCTTTTGTTTTAAAAAATTTTCACAAAGACATAAAAAAAGTGAACAAAAGATTGAGTGACAAGAGTTTTTACAAGGGAAGTTTTAATATTTTTGGTGAAGTTCCTAACAAGAAACAAGATGAAAGGATTTCGAGTACATTCTCACGAGAGAGAGGTGTGTCACTTGGACAATTTAAGTACTAAGTATTTCCTAGCCAGAGTGTTTCCCAGTCCTCTTCCATATCATCTCTCAAGAGAATCTTCAAAACAATTTTTTTCCTAGATAGTGTGTCCTCTTGCAAACCTAGATAGCAAAGAAAGGTCTACTATCGTTTAGGCACTTTTAACTTCGATCCTAGTTGTCATGGAGACCTAAAAATAGTAAAATAATAAGGTAAAAATAAATGCAATAAAAGTAAGACAAATAAGAAAAGCAAGAAAACACATTTCCTTGATGAAAGTGCAAGTGACATATGGAATCCTTTGACACATTTTCACTTTCTAATCGTCTTTCATTATTACAATGTTGAAGTTGGATTGCTTTTAATGCATTTTCCCAACAAAATAAAAAAAAAAGTGTTTTACTAATACTAAAATGAAATACATAAAATTTAGTGACAAATGTTTTTAAAAAATGTGCTTCTCTTTGGCTTTTGCTTTGTGACTTTTGGTGTTTAACTCTATTGTTCCTCACTTTTTCCTTGATCCTTCCACTTGTTTTAGACTCTCCAAATGGGAATCTCCCTTAACAAGCTCTTCTTCCTCTGAGAAGCTACCTAAGAATGTTAGATAACCATCCACACAAATTCACAAGCCAATGAGTTCATTCATCTTGAGAGGTCAAGAAATGTAAAAGTCAAGAAAAAGTCAATTTAGAAATTGCTAAACTCAAGAGGATTTTATATATGACAAAATTGGAAGAGCATTTTAAAAGACACAAAATAAGAAATTAAAGCTAATAAGAAAATTAGGCACACAATAAAGAAACTAAGAAATGCTCAATCGACTAAAACATTCGTCAATGGATTGCGGGAAAAATATTGTTCCTACTGGCAAAATCTTGCTCGACGGATTTTAATTTTGTTGATCAAATTTCTAAAAAACACTAAAATTTTATTATTTGCTTATGTTGTTGCAATGAATTTGATATTAATAATTCTAATTTGATTTAATTTTTATGTATATTTTGAATATTTTTCCTTAAATCTTGAAATTGGATAGTTAATGATAATTATTGAATGGAAAATATTAGATTGATGTGAGTGGTGATTACCTAGGTAGTAATTGGCCTAACTGTAGTTTTGTGTGTTTTGAATGTCGAAGTTGTTGATGAAATGAGATATTTAAGTTTCATTATATTTCGAATCACTTATAAGGATTTTAGTTTTAAGAAGCTATGTTGGTTTGCTAGTTATTGCTTGGGTATATATATGCAAAGGAGCTATTCTTACTATTTGTGAAATATAGAGTGAATAAACTCAAACCTTGAGTTAGTCTTTGGTAAATGTGCTTAATATGTATCTTCTAGAAATCTTTGAGTTATAAATTAATTCAAATTCTTTTTTAATCTTTAGAGACCTTGATTGAAGCAGAAAATATTACTATCTGATGGATTATATAAATGTTGAGGATGAAGATTGATTTTATGTTTGTTTTAGCAATTATATGTATTTAATTTCTAGTATTATTTTTGTTTAAATCTTGATACATATATTTACAGGATTTGTATAATTCATTATTTAGGATTATATAATTATATAATTATATAATTATCATTTTTTTAAATATCTTTATATATTACATATATTAAACTTTAAATTAAAAATATTGTTAATATATATATATATATATATATATATATATATATATATATATATATATATATATATATAAATATATATATATAAAAATATA
>Ga0099825_1002989_pt1 | contig 22557 bp, 17 predicted proteins | sample SiratroredBW_FD_76838 | JGI IMG/M metagenome (GOLD analysis project Ga0099825, IMG submission 76838) | Root nodule microbial communities of legume samples collected from California, USA - Siratro red BW | ecosystem: Host-associated > Plants > Roots > Nodule | place: USA: California | collected... | reverse complement strand
TTAATTATAATAATAATAATTAATTTTTATTGATGATATGTATGGATTAAAGATTAAGAAGAAGGTTAAAGATTAATATCATTGCTTAAAAAACATTATCCTTTAAAACTTTGAAAGAATTTGTCATCGTTTCTCCAAATAGAAAGCTTTTGTATAGAGACAACGAAGTTTATTTTAAATGTATTTAATTATTTACATTAAATGTATTTAATTATTTACATTAAATGTATTTAATTATAATAATAACAATAATTAATTTTTATTGATGATATGTACGGATTAAAGATTAAGAAGAAAGTTAAAGTGTAATATCATTGGTTAAAAATCGTTATCCTTTAAAACTTTGAAAGAATTTGTCATGGTTTCGCCAAATAGAAAGCTTTTGTATAAAGACAACGAAGTTTATTTTAAATGTATTTAATGATTTATATTAAATGTATTTAATTATAATAATAGTGATAATTAATTTTTACTGATGATATGTATGGATAAAAGATTAAGAAGAAAGTTTAAGATCGATATAACCATTTTATGTTTTTATATTAAATCTTTATTAATGCCTTATTTCTATATTATTCTGTATCATAAATTTAATTAGTAAATAAACTTAAAGTCTTGATTAATTGTATAAATATGTTTATATTAACTTTTATAAGAAGTTGAAGACTTTATCTTATAAATTGAAATTTGTGGTTTCGAAAATCTATAGGTTATTTAATATAAAAATGAATTTATACTTGAATTGTTAATTTAAGGTAATAAACATTTATTAACTTATTAATCATTCCTTATAGTGAAGTTTTTTTTATGAGACGCCATTTTTATATTTAATATGATTGATTTTAAAAGAAATACAAGTTATATTTAATGTATAAATTAGAATTTTAATTATTTAGTAATTCATTTTACAAACTTCACTTTTTTACAAGTTTTTTTCTCTTACAATTCGCCCTAACTTATCTTTAAAACCTTAAAAAAGTTTGACATCGTTTCTCCAATTAGAAAGCTTTTGTATAAAGATAACGAAGTTTAAGAAAATATAAATCGATCGGGTTTTGCTTTAGAGTATATTTTCTTCTCCTCATATATTTATTTATCTATTTTTCTTTGTGAGTAGTAGACTTGTCCGTGGGATCCTAGAAGATTATATCAATATATGCTACTATAGGATTGTAGTGATATATTTCTTTCGTAAATCACGATAAGTAAATTACGACTCTTTTATTTTTATTTGATTTTTGGATTCTTTTCATATCGAGCATTAGAATAAAGCAAGTTAATATACTTATTTTATTTAAGTTGTTAAAAATGTGTGAATATTGTTGGAACAACTGATTCTAAGATGATTTTAAAGAGGTAAGTTAAATAAAGCTTGTGAATTATTTTTTCAGAAAATTAGACTAGTTCGTCCATCAAAGATAATAAACATCACAACAAATATTTGTATTAGTTTATTCCAAAACGTAAGTTAAATTCAATTCTTCTATAAACAAATAACTTTCGAGGTTAAACAAAATAATGATTGTTTATAACGAGTACATTAATCTGGTCAAGTTAACGCAAGTACATCAACTATTTCAATTTAGAGAGTATACCAACTACTCCTAGTTTTACATATCTCAATCTTTCTCTAAAATAAAAACCATTCAAGATAAAAAAAAGAAACATTCTTAGAGAGACAATACAATTAAAAATACCTCAAAGAATTCACACAATGAATAATTAAAGAGCTTTTTCACAACCTCATATACTTGAAGCTATAGCTTATAGGAATAATGAATCTTTTACTAACTATGTCTTGTTATATTTTCAATGTTCTTCTTCATTCTCTTTATATAAGCATATTTGTTTCACGTATCTTCAGAAAAGTAGATCTTCACTTTTGTTGCAATAAAAGCTCGAAAAGAAATCTTTTTATCTGATTTGATTTTTTTTTTCGTCTTGAGCTTTAATACACTAGTAGTAAAAAACACATTCTATGTAACATTCTAGAAAATTTGTCATCTAAATAGAAATGGTAAAAGTGGAATGAACACCTGATTATTATATTAGTAAACCAAAAATACGTATTTATAGAAAAATTAGTAGTTAAATCTCATTCTCACTTAAGCCACCATCTCTCTCAAACCCTTAGACTTCCCTTTTCTCTAACTTCTCTCTAAGTCTTTGCGTTGGCCTTCCATCAGTTTCTCAAGCAGAGCCCACTATTAGATTTGTGGCAGAGAACAGAGCAAGTCTATCCGATCAGAATCTCCATTAGAGTAAGTTCATCTTCTTCCCTCCTTCCTCAGAGTCAGATTTTAGTTTTCTTCTTTCCTTTGCTTTTGGAGCTTACATGTGGTCTCTGAGCCATCAGACGATGCCTCTGTGAGCTTAGTTTCCTATTGTATTAGTCTGATAATTGATCACAGGTCCTTTGGTGCATATTCGAGTTCCTGAGGGGTTCAGGCTGTAGGGGCTATTAGAGAGAACTTCCACTACGATTCAGGTAAGGGAAGTTGACTAGTATGTCATTTGTTTTTAATTTTGATTGTGAGATTAGGGTTGAACAAACAAATTGTGTCTGTGAAAATGCATTGTGATAGTTCTCTGCTGGCATGAAGTTTCCATTTAAACTCTAGTCGTAATTTGATTTGTCTGCATGTATGATGTGGTTCTGTGAAAACTGTTGATATGCATGTTAATCTTTGCCCAATTAGTTCATATGAGACATGTGTAGTAGCTTTGAGGTAGTAGAAAATGTATGAATTGTCTAATAGGTTGTTGTTCTCTACATAATTCGCTCAGGTGATAGCATCTCGCCCAGGCAAGAATGGTTTTGAGGAGCAAGTGTGCTCTCTGGACTGTTTTTACCCAGGCAGGAAGTCGTTCGCCTAGGCGGGAGGTAGTTCGCCCAGGCAAGGGTAGTGTTACCCAGACGAGAAAGTCTCAGAAGCAAGTGTGCTCTCTAGAGTATTTTCGCCCAATTGAGGATGTATTCTCGCCTAGGCCAGAGTAATGTTGCCTAGGTGAGAAATCCCATAAAACAAGTGTGCTCTTTGAAGTATTTTCGTCCAGGATTTTCGCTCATCAAAATTTTACTAAGTGATTAGATATTCTAAAGAGACTTTGAACCATTTCATAGTTCTAACAAATATCTAATTATACTTATTATAGGTTATCTTCAACTTCTCTTCAATAAATATTTTAATTTACATGACTAGATTATTAATGAAATTGGAATATTTTTTTTAATAAATGTTACCACATATATCATACACCCCAAACATATATAATTAATCTATCAATACATACATTAAAGAAGAAGATAAATATAAAACGATATTTGTAGTTATTTTTGGACATTATGAATAGAATGTAATGCCAATAGAACTAAAAAATGCCATGTCAAAATTTTAAAAATTATGAATAATATATCAATACTATATTTAAAATTTGCGATTGTTTATTTGGATGATGTATTAATTTATTCAGATTCTATTGAGCAACACTTAAAACATTTAAAAATCTTTAAAAAATTAATAAAGAAAAATGGATTAGTAGCCTCTGTTAGGAAAATGACTATAACCGTTACTAAAAGGTTAGGTTCCTAGGCCATGAGATATGGTAAGGAAAAATAACTCCAATATCTTGCAGTATCTGAATTTTCTAAAAAATTTCCAGATAAAATTAAAAATAAAACTTAGTTGCAAAGGTTATTAGGATGCCTAAATTATGTTTCGAAATTTATTCCCGAAGTAAGAATAACAGCCAAGTCCTTGTTTAATAGGTTAAGAAAGAATCGAAAACCATGAGAAAAGAACCACACAGAAGTTGTTAGGAAAATTAAAGCCTTAGTGAATAATCTCCCTTGTTTAGGAATCCAAAATCCTAAGGCAGTTTTAATTGTTGAAACAGATGAGTTTGGTTTTGGGATCCCCAAGAAAAATATAGTACAGTAAAAAAGAATTTTTGACCATTGTTTTATATATATCAAAATTTCGAAATGATTTCATCAATAAACTTTTTTTTACTAAGAATTGATTGTAAAACGCAAAAAAAAGTTCTAAAAAAAGATGTTAAAAAATTGTTTCAAAACATATTTTTGTTAGATGACAAAGTATGGATACCAAAAGAAAATCCTAAAAAGACTAAAAGGTTCTATCAATTCATATTGATAGATACCCATTCTACAAAAATCATCCCGGAATGTGATATGAAAGATCCGTCCATTGTTTGCTTCTCCAAACTAAAAATTCTGAAAATTCTTTCTGAAGAAAGAATGGAATCAAAGTTCATTAACAGAAAAGAAAATTTTCATGATGTTTGATCCACCTTCGTATAATTATTTTAATTACCAGCAAGCTTGGTATAAAATATTGTATGATGTGAATCCAAGGTATTCTTGGTACATTTCCTATGAACATCCAAATGTCTGAAGAAGAAGAATCTTCATATTTACGTTAAGTCTACAATATTCATGTTTACCTATATAATTAGGGTCTCTCCTTATTATTTATAGTTTTAGAATAAAGAATCAAAGGAAATTACGTTTAAGCATTAATGTATTAGGATAAAGGTTCTTATCAAAGACACTATGTGATCCGACTGAATATACATGTACACAACATATGCGTCTGATGTCATAACGATGAATTATATTTCATAATTTTTTCTTGATTAATTGAATTATTATGGACCATGGTATAATGATAATTATTAAGAGTCATACTTAATTGTAGAGCATTTATTAATATAGAAATTGGAATTCAAGATCGTAGTGTGGTGAGATTCATGTTCTCTCTTCACTTATTCAAACACATTCCATTTTGATCCATTTATATGATCAATAACGAAGAGGATTTGGTCCTGCAGGATTATGAATAGGATTCGGTCCGGTAGGAGCTCTTCTCAGAACATGATTGTTCTCGAGTGTCATTTTCCTATCAATGGGAGAGTGGGGAATAGAAGAAAAAATGTTTCCTTCTAATCTTTCCAATTCTACATTATCAATATACCTGCAAAACCAGATGTTTAATCTTTTTAGGAAGGGTATAACATTCAAAAAATAAAATAAAATAAGGATACAAAATAATTATCATGTAAAAAAATTTAATCTTATCAAACCAATTTTTAAAATGAGATTTCTACTTATAAGTCACGTCTTTAATTTAATTTAATTAGATACCAATTTAAGATCACGTCTCTAATTTAATTAGATACCAGTTTAAGATTTGATGGTGTCACTAAAATTTTTAGTCTCTAATCTAATTAGATACCAATTTAGGATCTGATGGTATAATTAACTTGATGGTATAAGTAACTAAAACCTTACTAGTTAATGTCAGATACCAATTATCTTAACTTACTTTGTCACTAACTTCAATAATTATATTTATTTTGTAGTTATTTATCAACCAAAATTTAATTTAGTAACTATTTTAGTTACAATTAACAATCATTTCATTTGACGAGTAAACATTAGTCTTTAAATAACTTTTTTTCTTACAGTGTTAGTTATATATTGTAAATTGATTTTATATTTATTTGATATGTGATACCTATTTAATCTTGTTAGAATTTAATATTATATTAACAAGTGTACTTTAAGTCTAACTCAACCTTGTAAAATAAAATTTGTAACAATTTGTATAATATAAATTGAACTTATCTCTAATCAAGATTAAATTTCCAACAAAATATTATGATAACAAAAATAAATAGTATAACATAAAAAAAAAACATGGAAATAAAGTATTATTATAAGTAATAATTTTATATTTATACTATATATATTATGTGAGAACATAATAGTTAAGATTTTATGATTAAAAAGAATATTAATATTGTAATAATAAGAGAATATTAATAATGAAAACTTTAAGAATCACTATGCGTGAAACTTCCTTTACGATTTACGTATGATTTATTTTAGCAACAAAATACTGGTAAATTTTCCAGATGATATTTGTTGCGGATATCTTTCCAAAATTATTTGTAAATTTTTTTTAAAAGAAATTAGTATTTTTTTTATTAAAACTCATAAAAAAAAAAAAAAATCCTTTAAACAACAATATTCTACAGAGAATGCTACTGCAAAATTTACTGTATATAATCAGATTTAAAATTAAAAAATTGTAAAAAATTTTATTTCTTTCTTTGTCTATTGAAATTTGTACGATCAACATGTAGACTCACAATTATAAAGGTAGGGCTAAACATACCAACTAATTTTTAGCAAAACTCAGAACCACAAAAATAAAAGAAATTCTAGCTTGAAACATTAATAATAAAATAAAATATTAATTAATTAATCTAGGAGTATAAAAGTTATGATTTTTTCTAATTTACTAAAAGAAATTGCTCAATTTTTTTCATGAAAATCATATCTTGACTTAGGAGAGTACCTTTGGAATAATCTTGTTTTCCTTGCTTCACATTCCATACTCATGCCTACATGCGCAAATTCAATAATATATAAGAACAACTTGCATGCAACAAAATAAAATATATTTATTTGAATGATGAAACAGAATGGGGAAAAGATATTATGATTTATAACCTAATACAAGGATGAAGAAAGCCAGTAAAAATATGCATTTGAGAAAATTCTTTATTGTAGAGTCCATTTTATTGTTGAACATTATCCTAAAAAATTCGTGTTTGTAAGAAAAATGACGATAATAGATATACCAAACTCGTGTTTGGTTGCATTTGTATAAACTGATTGGTGCATTATATATAGTTATTATTTGGTCTGCATATATGGAAAAAAGATAATATAGATTGCTTATATCATTCATTTTTAGAAAAATATATAGTTATCAAACTTTAACTGCTGTAACTTATATCATTGTTTAAAAAACATTGTCCTTTATAAGTTATGTATTGTGTTACTAAGGGTTCAGGGAGTGGAGTCCACAAGGTTTTCATATTTTCTAATAACAAATGTGCCTAATGTATTTAATGATAATTATAATTAATTTTTATGAAATGTATGGATTAAAGATTAAGAAGAAAGTTAGAGGTCCAGAGAGTGGAGTCAACGGGAGTCAAGACCAACTCATGATATTTTTCTAATAACAAATTAATGTTGATTTATATTAAATGAATTTAATTATTTACATTAAATGTATTTAATTATAATAATAGGAATAATAATATTAATAATAATTAATTTTTATTGATGAAATGTATGGATTAAAGATTAAGAAGAAAGTTTATATTTTTATATTAAATCTTTATTAAAGCCTTATTATATCTATATTATTCTGTACAGAAAAGTTTAATTAGAAATATAAACAAAGTCTTGCTTAATTGTATAAATATGTTTACATTGACTTTTATAATGAAGCTGAAGATTTATCTTATAAATTGAAGTTTGTGGTTTCGAAAATCTATGGGTTAATTTATAAAAAAAAATTATATTTATCCTTGAATTATTAATTTAAAGGTAATAAATATTTATTAACTTATTGATCATTTATGAGACCCATTTTTATCTTTAATATGAATGATTTTAAAAGGACTAAAAATTATATTTAATGTATAAATTCAAAGTTTAATTATTTAGGAATTCATTTTGCAAACTTCACTTTCTTACAAGTTTTTTTTTTCTCTTACAATTCACTCTGACTTATCTTTAAAACTTTGAAAGAATTTGTTAACGTTTCTCCGAATAGAAAGAAAGCTTTTGTATAAAGACAACGAAGTTTATTTTGAATGTATTTAATTATTTATATTAAATGTATTTAATAATAATAATAATAATTAATTTTTATTGATGATATGTATGGATTAAAGATCAAGAAGAAAGTTTAAGATCAATATAATCATTTTATGTTTTATATTAAATCTTTATTAATGCCTTATGTTGGTAATCTGAGGGGGACAAAACCGGGGAGATCTCACAAGAATGAGAACTGAGCCAACATATAAGGGAATGACACCACCTTCAACCCAAAAATTTAAGGCTTTGGGTTTGTGGGTCTTCTTTCTTATATGTTGCTCAACTTTCTCATTCCTACTCAATGTGAGACTTAGACTCTCACTTGAATACCTAACAATCTCCCCTTCAAGTGAGAGTCCTTCTTCCACCACATTGATACACTCCCTCTCGAGCGGAAGCATTCTCAAACCCGAGTACATTACTCATGACACCCTGACTTGTACCGCAATTCACACACTTATACGGGACACGCTTGCCTGAAATCTCCATCAGGAAGTTCTCATTCTTGTGAGATCTCCCCGGTTTTGCCCCCTCGGATTACCAACAAGTGGTATCAGAGCCATTGGTTTACGGCTTGGGCGAGTACAATTTGACCTTGTATCGAAAGTCTTCCTGATAGTGATTTCAGGCAAGCGTGTCCTGTATAAGTGTGTAAACGGTGGTACAAGTGAGGGGTCATGAGTAATGTACTCGGGGTTGAGAATTGCTTCCGCTCGAGGGAGAGTGTATCAATGTGGTGGAGGAGTGACTCTCACTTGAGGGAGAGATTGTTAGGAATTCAAGTGTAAGTCTAAGTCCCACATTGGGTAGAAATTAGAAAGTTGAGCAACATATAAGAAAGAAGACCTATAGACCTAACGCCTTAAGGTTTTGGGTTGAAGGTGGTGTCATTCCCTTATATGGGTTGGCTCTTGTCTCATTCTCCCCGGTTTCCTTCTCGGATTCTCCCAACAAGTGGTATCAGAGCTGTTGGTTTACGGCTTGGGCGAGTACAATTTGACCCTGTATCGAAAGTCTTCCTGACAGAGGTTTAAGGCAAGCATGTCTCGTATAAATGTGTGAACGGCGGTACAAGTGAGGGGTCATGAGTAATGTACTCGGGTTTGAGAATGCTTCCACTCAAGGGGAGTGTATCAATGTGGAGGAGGGACTCTCACTTGAGGGGGAGATTGTTAGGTATTCAAGTGTGAGTCTAAGTCCCACATTGGGTAGAAATGAGAAAGTTGAGCAACATATAAGTAAGAAGACCCACAAACCTAATGCCTTAAGGTTTTGGGTTGAAGGTGGCGTCATTCTCTTATATGGGTTGACTCTTGTCTCATTCTTGTTAGAGATCTCCCCGGTTTCCCCTTTCGGATTTCTCTCAACACCTTATTTCTATATTATTGTATCATATTTTTAATTAGTAAATAAACTTAAAGTCTTGATTAATTGTATATTTATTATATTGACTTTTATAAGAAGTTGAAGACTTATCTTATAAATTGAAATTTGTGGTTTCGAAAATCTATAGGTTATTTAATAAAAAAATTATATTTATACTTGAATTGTTAATTTAAGATAATAAATATTTATTAACTTATGAATCATTCCTGACAGTGAAGTTTTTTTTATGAGACCCCATGTTTAATATGAATGATTTTAAAAGATATAAAATTATATTTAATGTATAAATTAGAATTTTAATTATTTAGTAATTCATTTTACAAACTTCACACTTTTACAAGTTTTTTTCTCTTACAATTCACTCTTAACTTATCTTTAGAACTTTGAAACAGTTTATCATCGTTTCTCAAATGCTTTTGTATAAAGATAATTTTCAGACGATATAGATACCAGACTTCAAGAAGGAAATTAATCTCAATCCTGTGTTGTGATGTTGTCTTTATAAGAAAATTAAATTTCCATCAATTCTGTTTATTTGTCTTTATGACATTATCAGATTATAATATTTTTATTTAACTATACCCAAAATAGATACATTACTTGTATATATTCAGTCATCTACTTTTGATCAAAATAAGAAAATAGAGAGAATATTTTCATTCTCATATTCTTTGTTCATTTTTGTTCATCTTTTTATCTTTTAATATGGTATTAGAGCTCTAATTTGAAAACTCTGATTGCTACATTTGTCATGACTGAAATTGTTGATCCTTCACAAGATTTTAGTTCACCTTACCATGTTAGTTCTCAACAACATATGATTTGTTCTCTTTATACACAACACGAGAGACAAATTTTTGGTGATCAGTCTAAGGCAATGATTCATAATAACAAAAGAAATTATGGAAGATGATATACTTCTAAAGTCTGTAGTCATTGTGGAAAGACAACACATATGATTGATACAAGCTATTGAAAACATGGTTTTCCATCTCAGTTCAAGTTTAAAAATCAGAAAGCAGACTGTAATAATAACTAGCAAAATTATGAAGGTTCAAGGTCAGAAGCACATTCTCAGCAAATTGGTTTTACTCCTGAGCAATATCAAACATTGTTAGCCCTTCTGAGACAGTCTAAATCCAGTGAAGATGCCTCTAATCAAATATCTGTCATTCCTTCCAACACAACAACACACACAGGTAATAAATTTCTCTCTTCCTTTAGTTCTTGGATTCTTGATAGTGGTGCTACTAATCATATTTGTTCATCCTTGACTCATTTCACTTCATATAATCAAATTAATCCTATCTTTGTCAAATTATCAAATGGAAATCAAGTCATTGCAAATTATTCTAGAAGTGCTCTTATCAATCAAGATCATGTCCTAGATGATGTTTTGTATATACCTAACTCCACCTTTAATCTTCTTTCAATAGCAAAAGTTAATTGATAATTTATCTTGTGTGATTATTTTTTATTTTAATGATTGTCACATTAAGGACAAAACTCCTTGAAGATAATTAGTTATGTTGAGATGCAATATAGACTTTATATACTTAGGGTCCCTTCATATCAAAAGTGTTGAACATTAGATGGTCCAAAGTCCCTTTAGATGATCAAATCATTTGATAAAGTTTTGATGATAACAAAACTGAAGTATACATTTATATTTGATGACTTATATACATTGCGCAATTAACATTATTATTATTGAAGCAGGAGACACATGGTCCATAAAGAGATAAGTTTTCTTACTATTTACTTTTATGTGTTATTGATTTGATTTAAATTGATTTTATAGCATTATGTGCTTTAACGTTCATATTTATTCATTATGGAAATTATTCAAATTATTATGAAATATTTAAATGTGATTAATTGATCATATTGTGCTTTAATGTTCAGATTTGTTCATGATAGAAATTATTCAAATTATTGATGAGTATCTCAAATATAATTTCTCTATGTTATTTTAAATTAATTATTTCTGATACAGAATTAATCAAGTTTAATGCAGTTTAAAATATTAGATAAATATTTCCAGTTTGAGCTCCATACATCAGAAAGTTAAGATTGCTCTGTTCAAGCATCCCAACGGCTAGTTTCTAAAAAGCTACATATAGAGGAGCAAGTTCAAGTTGAAGAATACAACAAGAAGCAAGAAGAGAAATACATCATATAATACATTGAAGAAAATATACTGAGTGTTTATTGTCAATCTGCTATTGAGAGCATCTAGAGTTTTGGGTTGTGTGAAACCATTGTGTAATTCTTCAACATTGTGAAGTAAACCCTTGTAAACTTTCATTGTTCTCTCTTTTGAGAGTGTTTATTTCAATCTTGAGTGGTCTTGATCTCAGGGGGAGATTGGGACTAGTATAACCTGGAGAGGTTTGTGTACTCGTGATAACCTGAAGAGGTTTCTGTACTCGTTGTAACCTGGAGAGGTTTGTGTACTCGTTGTAACTATTTGCTAAATAGTGGAACCTCTTGAATAGTTTGTTTAAGGGAGAACTGGACGTAGCCCAAGAGATTAAGGTGAACCAGTATAAAACTGCTTTATCTATGCTTATATATTTTTTCCTTGGTTGGTGATTTCTATTTATAGCGAATTGAGTTCAGGCTCCATTCAACCCCCCCTTCTGGAGCCAGTTGTTCCTACAAAAAGCTTCAAATCAAACCTATTTAATCTACCTATACTGTCAATTTTACTGCTAGTGACCTTGATAACCTTTGGCATTTTCGATTAGGACATGTTTCAAATAAATGCATTGATGTTATCTAGAATAAATTTCCTTTTGTTAAATATAGCAAATCTTTTGTGTGTGATGTTTGTCATTTTGCAAAACAAAAAAGACTTGCTTTTTCTTTTAGTACATCTAAATCTAAAAAATGTTTTGATTTAATTTATGTTGATCTATGGGGGCCCTACTCAATACCATGAATTCACGGTCATAAATATTTCTTGACCATAGTTGATGATTATTCGAGGTACACATGGATTTTTCTTTTAAAACCAAAATTTGAAGTTGTTAAGATTTTGGAAATATTTGTCACTTTTGTTCAAATACAATTTGAGACAACAATAAAAACAATAAGAAGTGATAATGAGACTAAATTTTTGTATGACTAATTTCTTTGCCAACAAAGGAATAATACATCAAACGTCTTGTGTTAATACTCCGCAACAAAATTGTATTGTTGAAAGGAAACATGTCATATATTAAATGTAGCAAGTGCTCTCATGATACAATCTCAATTACCTAAAATTTATTGCTCATATTCTGTGGTACATGTTGCGCATATTATAAACAGGCTTCCCACGTCGTTTTTAAATTATTTTTCTCCTCATGAGATGCTTTACAAAACTGCAGCATATTTTAATCAATTAAAGATATTTGGATCTTTATGCTATTCTAGCACTTTGCTAACAAATAGAACAAAATTTGATCCAATGGCATCAAAATGTGTTTTTATTGGTTTTAAAAGAGGAACAAAAGGATATGTTTTGTGGCATATTCAATAAAGAGAAATTTTTATGTATAGGAATGTTGTCTTTTATGAACATATTTTTCCATACCAGAAGTTTGAAGATACTATCAATAAAACTGACAGTCCTAACATTTTTTATCAAATCCTTTTACCGAAGACCAACCTGTTTTGAATCAACCATCACAAGCCACTTTTGTACCTATTACACCTTGTGATAATGTAGAAAACAATAGTAATAATGACCATGAATCAAACATTGAGATCTCAAAAGAAATTTGTTCCCATAAAGACCAAAACCTTAATGAAGCTCATGAAACAATACATTCAATTTGAATGAGTACTTAAACAAAAAGACCACATGAGTATCTAAAGGATTATCATTGTAATCTGAATGTTTCCAATACATCTTCAAAAGTTAAATATCCTTTGAATTTAGTTTTGTCTTATAATAAATTATCACCTTCTTACACATCTTTTGTTATGTCTATTTCTTCACATATTGAGTCAAACACTTATTTTGAAGCCATGAAACATGACTGTTGGAGAGAGGTTGTAACTGTGAAATATCTACTTTGGAGTCAAATCAAACATGAGAGAATGCTCTTCTGCCTAAAGACAAAACTGTCATAGGTTGCAAATGGATTTTCAAAATAAAATATAAGGCTGGTGGAACTATTGAGAGGTATAAAGCAAGGTTAGTGGCAAAGGGATACACACAAACAGAGGACATTAACTACCTTGAAACTTTCTCTCCAGTAGCAAAAATGACCACTATAAGGTTGCTTCTTTCTCTAGCTTCTATTTATAACTGGAAATTGAAATAGTTAGATATAAATAATGCCTTCTTGCATGGAGAGTTGAAAGAAGATGTATAAATGGTTGCTTCTCTTGGTTTGACTTCTATTCGACCAAGACAAGTTTGTAAATTAAAAAAAAGCTTTATATGGCCTGAAGCAAGCTAGCAGGAAGTGGTTTGCTAAATTATCAAATTTTTTGATTTTTGTGAGATATACTCAATCTATGAATGATCATTCCTTATTTATTAATTCTTCTGAAGGATCTTTTACAACAATATTGGTGTATGTGGATGATATAATATTGGCAGGAAATGATAAAGAAGAGATTGATCGAATCAAACAAGCTTTGAATAAAACATTCAAAATCAAGGATTTTGGAGATTTAAAATATTTTCTTGATCTTGAAGTAAGAAGTAAGAAAGGGATAATGATGAATCAAAGGAGTATGCACTGAAATTGTTAAAAGATGCAGGTCTTTTAGCCTGCAAACTTGCAATCACTCCTATGGATAATCTTGTTAAATTGTCTTTTAATGGAAGTGTGTCTTGCACAGATGTTCATGCTTATAGAAGGATGATTGGAAGGCTTATGTATCTCACTAATACCCGACATGACATAACCTTTTATGTTCAACAACTTTCTCAGTTTCTTGATAAACCTACAATTGCTCATATTCTGTGATACGTGTTGCGCATATTGTAAACAGGCTTCCCACGACTATTTTAAATTATTTTTCTCCTCATGAGATGCTTTACAAAACTACAGAATATTTTAATCAATTAAAGACATTTGGATCTTTATGCTATTCTAGCATTTTGCCAACAAATAGAACAAAATTTGATCCAATGGCATCAAAATGTGTTTTTATTGGTTTTAAAGAGGAACAAAAGGATATGTTTTGTTGAATATTCAATAAAGATAAATTTTTGTGTCTAGGAATGTTGTCTTTTATGAACATATTTTTCCATACCAAAAGGTTGAAGATACTAGCAATAAAACTGATAGTCCTAGCATTTTTTTTATCAAAATCCTTTTACTGAAGACCAACCTGTTTTGAATCAACCATCACAAGCCACTTTTGTACCCATTGTACCTTGTGATATTGTAGAAAACAATAGTAATAATGACCATGAATCAAACATTGAGATCTCAGAAGAAATTTGTTCCCATAGAGACCAAAACCTTAATGAAGCTCATGAAACAATACATTCAATTCGAATGAGTACTCGAACAAAAAGACCACCTGAGTATCTAAAGGATTATCATTGTAATCTCAATGTTTCCAAAACATCTTCAAAAGTTAAATATCCTTTGAATTCAGTTTTGTCTTATGATAAATTATCACCTTTTTACACATCGCTTGAAGGATTCAACAAGGTGGAATTCTTCAGGTCTTGCTTGAGGAACCCACATGCAATGGTAAGAGGATATCCTGTTGGAGGCTTGTACATGAATCCCAGGATTCTTGCTTTTATAGTAGTTTGGCAACTCATTCTGAGAGGTTACAACCATGCAGTTCTAACGGAAGAGGATATGATTTTGATGTATTGTATAATGCATCGAGTTAAGATCAACTGGGTTAATGTGTTCAAGGAGCACATGGTCAAGACTAGGAACCTAGTTGATTATTGTATTCCTTATGTTGTTTTGGTGTCCAAGTTCATTGAGTATTTTGGAGTTGATCTGAAGGATGAGTTGGTTGAAATAGTGAAGCCCCATAAAGAAGTTACTGTTGCCACTCTTCACAAAATTGGTCTCAAGAAGATCAATGGTGATCACTAGATATGTAGAATTGATGAAGAGAAGATTGGACAACAAGGTGATGAAGGAGAAGGTGAAGGACAACAAGAAGATGAGGGAGAATTGAGTGTTGCTGCAGCTATTGGGTACAATACTTTTATTCCGTATGCGCCTCCAGTGGATAGAGGTGAGCCTTTTTCAAGGTTTGAGCAAATGGTCCTTAGTAGGCTCGATACTATTAGTCAAGATCAGAGGAGCCACAATAATGCGCAGCCAAGTTCTAGTACCTTGATGGGCAAATAAAAGCAATTCAATAGCAACTTGGGGCATATACTTTGGCCGAGAAGAATAGGATTTGCATGCATATTCATGTAGTCGGTCATAGGTTCTTTCAAATTCATCAGGGGAGAAGTGTAGTGTGTGTTTCCATGTTGTCTGCTTAGATTGCCTCTAGGTTACTGCTGCTGTGTGCCTCTTCCATTTGCATTTTGCATTTTCTGTTGTTGTTGTTTTCTATTGTTTCTATATCAGTTCAGTTTGGTTTAGATTAAGTTTGGTTGGTTTTGTTGTAATGAAGGGATATGATGTAATATGTTTCTATCTTCTATTAATGGAATATTATCGTTTAATATTTCGAGCTGCTTGTTTTAATATTGTAGTTAAACAATTTTAACTTTGAAGGAGTATTCAACTATGAAGGAGCAGTGTTTAAATAAGGATTCAAATATTTCATTGATTTCTTTACAATTCACACACTGGGTTGTCTTCATCAAATTGGGAGAAATTGTTAGCACTGATGCTACCATGTGATTTGATGAAGTCAACTTGGACTGAGAATGAAGATCAGTTGAAGTTGTTTTTTACCAAGGGTTTTTGAGTTTTTGGATATATGAATACGGGTTACTAAGTTTTGACCAATATGGATGCGACATTCTGAGTTTTTTAAGCATACGGTTTCAGCTCTCAGTCATTCAAGCAATACAAATGCGACATTCTGAGTTTTCTAAGCATACAGTTTCATCTCTCGGTCATTCAAGCCATACAGATGTGGTACATGTATCCAATGCGACCCATACATCCAATACAACTATTGCAACCATCTCGGTTGAAAAGGCTTACTCGACGGATGAATCCAACACGACCAATAAGACCAATTCGGCCAATGCTGATGCGGTCTACTCGACAGATGCAAGCAACTCAGCCAATGCAACCAATTCGGCCAATACAGATGTGACCACTTAGAGATACGACTTTCAGATGCGGTCATGCAGATGCAGCCGCTCATATATACTACTTTTGGCCATACGGAGATACAGATGTGACCACTCAAAGATACGGTCATGCAGAGATGTAGCTTTGTTGACATGACTTTCTTTCTTTTGGTTTAAGGTTGTGTGTTTGGGTATGATCCTTTAACCCTGAGCAAGCAATTTTAACCACTGGAATGAGCTTCAAAATATTTAAACTTGTTTGAATAGTTTATAAGTGGATGTGAGCCTCACCTTACAAGCAAAAATTGTGAATCTTCTGCTTGAGCTTTACCTCATATCATTTTAGCAAATTCACATCACATGTGTAATAAAAACATTAGAAGAAAGTTTGGTTTAATATCTTTTCATATGAGCATCCAAACTAGCTTTTCAAGCAACAACTTCTAGAGGAGAGAGAATCAATACTAACTCTAATTGTGTATCAAGTTATAAACTTCTAGAAATAACTTCAAATCTGTAAGTCTTTATTGATTCAATTTTATTTGTCTTTATTGATTCAATTTCATTTGTCACTTAAATGATGATAATGTAAAACTTAACAACTAACTATGATATACAATTTATTTTTTACATATTAAATTGTAAGTTTAAATATTAACCTTTATCAAATTATTTTAAATTAATATTATAATTTTAGTGATGTTTCTTGTCAAAGGTTTTGATCTAATGAAAATTTTGAAAATGTTAAATTTATAAATTTTGAAAATTAGTAACGTAAAATCTCATTTATACAAATTTAAATAACAAATTTACCATTAATATTAAATTTACATATTTTTTAATGTTGAATATAAACAATGCTAAAAATAATTTAGAACTTACGACTATCATATAAATCAATTTTAGAAATAACTCAATTAATTCATAATTCAAACATATATAGCGACAAAAGTACAAACTTTACAATCATCATTGTAGAACTACAGTGAAGGGACACAGTGAGTCCCATGTTTCAGATTTCATACAAAGTAAAACTAATACATTACCATATATATACAAACAATTTTTCAATAAATCATGTTGCAAAAGATGATATTGAACCGAACACTTATATAAGGAAAGGGATCTACACGTTCTAAATCTGTAGCGTCATTTATACATCTGTTCAAATGTTGATTCTACTGACAATTGTGTAAGTAGGTCTAATAGAAGGTAGGTGGACTGAATTTTTTTATTATTTTACTTAAAAAATAACATTAATATGGGACCAGTGGACCTAAGTGGATAAAGTTGATTTTAATTATCTTAATGTAGCGAGGTTTGTTTTTATTTTTATTTTTTTTTAAGTGGACCTAAGAATAACATTATATTTTTTTTCATACTTGTAGATTGGTTTGGTAAGTTAATTAAGAAAAATAATAAACTTCCTTTTATCAGTGCTATATTTAATAATATATTAATTTTATCATTAATGTATATTTATAATGGATAATCACTTATTAGGCATTTAAAAGTCAAAGTGTTCAACATAAGTCATTATTTATGTAAACTATCATTATTTTCCTTACAATGCATTTAAAAGTCAAAGTGTTATATTAAAAGTGGGTTTGATGTCGATGTGAGATCTCTCACACACACTCTCATGTTGAAACTTCTAAACTGGTTTAATAGCGGCCTGATAGGCTCAACAATCTTGTTAGGATAGGCTCTGCTACCATATCAGAAGTGAAGTGTAAGTCTAACTCAACTTTACAAAATCAACTTGTAAGGTGAGGTTTGCACTCACTTTATAAACTATTGAAAGACCTCATCTCTGGTCAATGTGGGATCTCCAACACACTCTCCTTTGCCGAGACTCCTCAACTCGAGCGTGAAACTTATATATAAGGATAGTCCGATAGCGACCCGATAGCATGTGACCCTATAAGCCCAACAACCTTACTAAGATATTCAACATATTATAATAATTTATTTTCTATACAAACTATCATTCATTTTCTATATAAACATAGGTTGAAGATCATATTGTACGTCAAGATGGACACTTCTAGGAAATCTTCTCTTACATTGGCATTTTTATTGGCTTTTTTCATCATTTCTTCAGGTTACAAATCTTACTTTATTTTCATTATATGTTTCACCACTCAATCCATTATTCAAATTTTTATAATTATTTTTCTCTGAAATCAAGTTTTTTATTTGTAACATATAACATTGAACTTACATATTTACATGCAGATCTGATCATGAATTCTGAAGCAGAGTCTTTAGAATTTCCACTCGTACATTGTAACAAGGACCCAGATTGTAGGAAATATTGTCCAAAATGTGTTGCATGTAACTGTGAGAACGGCACCTGTATCTGCACAAACCCACCTTCAACAGATAATTCTCCACCATTTTGAGTATGATGAGATTGTGATGTAATCAATATGAATTAGAATAATAAAGGATTGTGCAATTTTCATAGATCTTTCTTTATTGATACTTACTATTGATTTTGGTTATATTTGATAGCGTAAAAAAAGTTTATAATCAAATTATAGAAAAAAGAATGTCATTATCTTATTAAACCCCACTTATATAAGAAAAAAAAGTTCATAATCACATTATAGAAAAAAAAAATTGGTTAAATAGTTCATTCAACATTCTCTCACGTTAAAAAAAATACACATTTAAGTATGAAATTCAATATTTATGGATAATTCAGATAATAGATAACAAGTATCACAACAATTCTAACAAATTTTTGTTATATACCATTTTAATAAATAAATTTATACATAATTCAATCTCACAAATTTTGAAGATAATGAAGTTTGCACATTATTTATATCATATAATTTATTTATATTTATTATCCATGTAAAATCTTATGATTTTGTTGCGATTTGAAATCTTAAGCAAATCGCTTGCATTTTTTTCTAAAAAACTTACATAAATTTTTAAAGTAAAAAAAATATCGATATAATTTTTTTATCATAACATTGTTACCAAAACTTTAGCTATAATACACATTTCTTATTTTTATTTCATTCTAATTATATTTTAAAATTATAAAAATAATAATATTTAGGACAATATTGAGATTCTTCCTTTTCCGGTACTTTTTATATATATGATAAAATATATTATTATTGAATCTTAAATCGATTTTATTAATAAGAAATTTAACTGAAATTAGTACCAATCTTATAAAGAAGATTTACACATACTTTTTAATTTCGTAGTTCGTTAATTCTTTTTTTTTTCTTAAGTATCAACCTAACAAACACTATATTAAAATAATTAAAATCATTTCGGTCGATTTAGCGTTCATTAGACCAATTATAGTGTTGATTTTTTTTCTTTATTAAAGTAATAGAAAACATTCAGTCCTCCTAATTAGGTCCACTCTACTAGCATCCCATAAACTATACAAGACAAATATTTGTAGCTTTCAGTGTTGTAGAGTCAACTTTTGGTTTCCTTCATTTGCCTTAGATTTTTTGCCAACTCTAAGTATTTGTTTTCTTGTAATGTTTGAATAAATGAATGTGGAAACAACACAAATAAATATCTCAGGAAAAACGAAACGAAAGAAGGTTTGCTTGCGAATAAGAGAATAAAAAAGATGGAAATGAGATCTTACACGCGTTGTTTGAAAAAAAATATTTTAAAACACAATATAAATATTTAATTTATTTAACAATTATTATTATATTAATAGCGTACATGTTAGAAAAAATAACAACAAATAATCGAGTTAATAAATAAAAAGTAATTAAAGTTGTAATAATTTTACTAACTTTACACAAAAAATAATTATGGTGAAAGAAATAATTTGATACAACTCATATTTTGTGTTTTCTTTAACTTAGTCAACTTTATGTAACAAAATAGGTAAAAGGAAAACTGACATTTTTTTTAAAGACTAAAGAAACTTATGTTTATATTTATAATTAATAATTAACTAATGCAATTTGACTATTAGAACGTGTGGAAGAAAATGCGTAAAATAGTATCACCGTTTCCTTATATAAGTGTTCATTTGAATATCATCTTTTGCAACACGATGGATACAAGAAAGCCTACTATTACTTTATTGAAAATTTGTTTTTATATATATGATAATGTATTATTTTTACTTTAAATTTAGATATGTGTATGAAATCCGAAAGAAGGGGATCATTGTGCACCTCCACTATAGTTCTAATTATGATTATAAAGTCTTCCTTGTCATATATAGTTGCAGATGTGTTAATAAATTCTCTCAATATTTAAAATGTTTTTTTAAAAAAATATTTATTGAAGATCCCACATCAATTAGAAATAAAATTTTTTAATAGTTTATAAATAGGTGGAAATCTCACCTTAAATTTGAATTAAACTTAAAGTCTACCTCTTAATATAGTATCAAAGTCGATGGTATCATTCTCTTATATGGGTCGGACTCTTGTCTTGTTCTTATTTCATTATCCCGTGTTTCCCTCCTCTCGACTTTCCTAACAGGTGGACAACCCGTTAAAGTCTTTCAATAGTTTATAACAATCATACTCATCCACCCTTAAATTAAGTAATAGCTCTTCATATACCATCACCAAGAGTGAGAATGAGAACAATAAAGTATTGTAATTTTCTAGTATTTGCAATAAAAGTTGTAATTTTATCTTATGAATGAAATAAATTTTATGTTTAATATTTTCGTTAGTCTTCTTTCAATACTCTATATTCTATTTTTTACATAGAAAAAAAGTGGAGAAAAAATAGAGATATAAATAGGAATGTTTGAATTATGAGTTAATTAAGTTATTTTTAAAATTGATTCATATGATAGTTATAAGTTGTAGATTATCTTTAGTATTGTTAATATCCAATATTGAAAGATATGTAAATTTAATAGTAATGGTAACTTTGTTATCTTTAAATTTGTATAAATGAGATTTTACAATATTAAATTTTAAAATTGTTAAATTTAGTATTTTCAAAATTTTCATTTGAAAAAATTTCACAAGAAATATGACTAATATTATAATATTAATTTAAAACAATTTGATAAAAGTCAACACTTTCAAACTTACTTAAACTTACAATTTACTATGTACAAATTGTACATCATAGTTAGTTGATTAGATTTCACACTCTCATTACACAAGTGATAAAGTGGTGTTGAAGTGATGAAGAATTAGAGACTTTAGATTGTTTTTAGAAATTTATAGCTTTAACCATGTCCCTCAAGTATTATTGTAATGTGTTAGTAATTAAAATTAGTATTGACTATCGCTTTTTTAGAAGTTGGGTGTTCCAAAGCTAGTTTGGATGCTCATATGAAAAAGATATCGAATCAACGTGAATTAACAACTTAATGAAGACATGTCTTCAAGTTAGGTTTTAAGAAGTGGATTTTAAGTTTAATCTAATCTTATAAAACCGGCTTGTAAGGTGAGATTTGCACTCACTTATAAACTATTGAAAGTCCCTATATCTAGGATCTTTAACACACATTCTCTCATGTTGAGACTCTCCAACTCATGCGTGAGACTATATATTTAAGAGTAGTTTGATAATAAGTGGTTTGATAGGCCAAACAACTTTATTAGAATAAGCTCTGATATCATCTTAAAAAGAGAATTTTATGTCTAACTTAATCTTATAAAACCGATTTCTAAAGTGAAGTTTGATCTCATTTATAAATTATTGAATCTCTATAGTGTCTTGCTTAAGTGACATATTTATGTTATCAATTACATGATGTTATTGAGGTGTCACGTAACAACATATATGTGATTAAAGATTTTTGTATATATATAAATTGAATTTTATGCATAAAGATATATAATAAATGAATAAATATGATAAGAAATGATGAATTATAAAGAATGAGATTGAAGTGTGAAGAATAAAAATCTTATTGAATATTGAGACTATGGAAATTATTACGTGGGATATTGAATTATGTGGATGGATTGAGATGGTAATGAAGTGACTGGATTGGATTAAGGGGATTAAATTAATGGGATTAAATTAATGTCACTGACAAGTTATCTAAGTGGTAATTTGATTTGTTAAGGGTCAAATCTCTTTTAAAACATGGTATTTCTTAATTTTTGTATTTAATTTATAAACATAACTAGATATGTATAATTCTTTGATAAAACAAATATATATATATATATATATATATATATATATATATATATATATATATATATATATATATATATATATATATATTATTTTTATA
>Ga0099825_1002988_pt1 | contig 22557 bp, 10 predicted proteins | sample SiratroredBW_FD_76838 | JGI IMG/M metagenome (GOLD analysis project Ga0099825, IMG submission 76838) | Root nodule microbial communities of legume samples collected from California, USA - Siratro red BW | ecosystem: Host-associated > Plants > Roots > Nodule | place: USA: California | collected... | reverse complement strand
CATCTCATCCTATTTGGGCTTTTAATCAGCTGCTCGGGCCCAAATACAAGCATGAAGAAATCCTTTTGGAGAGAATAGAATATTAAGGAGAAGTCCTTTAATTTGTATAAATAGTTTAGAATAATTTGGGCCTAAGTAGAATAAATTTGTGTCTTGTATTTTGGGGTCATGTAGTGTAAGTTTGGGCCTTGAGATCCATAAATAATGTTGGGCTTGATCAAGGAGTCCAAGGAGCTCTCTCCTTGTGCCACTTGTCACCATCTTGTGAGAGCCTTGGAGTGCAAGCTAGGTTTGGGAAGCTTGTCATAGAAACTAGGGTTAGAAGCTTGTTTTATAAGCTAGGGTTTCTTGACCTAGTTTCTCCCATACCCTACCTAGATAACTTGCATGGGAAGCTAAGTAGCTCATCCTTTCTTCTATAAATAAGAAGTTTAGGAACCTCCATTGTAAGCTTGATTTGAGTAATGAAATGCTGTCAAATTTTCAGCACATTGCATAAAGTTTCACATTGAGTTTCTTCTCCTAAAAGCTCTTTCTTGAAGGTTGGCCCAACCTCCTTCAAGGCTTTCATTATCTACCTCACCAATCTTCACGCTTCCTTCTATAGTGAATTCCTCCACATCCATTGCTTTCGCATCATGAGGAGCTCCTTCCATCCAATGTGTTCGGTGCAAATGGCTTGAACATGCTTTTCATCCATTGGAGCGTGAGCTACAAGCTAAAACGCCAAGGAGCTTCTCCATCAATAACTACCACAATTTATTTTAAAGATGATTTTGGTTGTAAATAGTGATTGATGGAAATTTCATATCCACAAGGATTCACATTATACTAGGTTAATTACAATTATATGTGTTCAAGTAGTAAAATTTCTATACACATTCATAATGATACATTTTTTAAAAGATTGGTTTGATTGAAATATAAATGATAGAATTTAAGCTACTAAAACAAGTATCAATAAGTGAGAGTGTTGGGATTGGATTCCTTTGAACTTAATTTTCTTGTATCTCTCAATAACTTATACATATAAGTTCCCATCCATCCATGTTAATGTATTGATAAAAATCACTAATCATTGCATTGCTAGATTTTAAGTTCTATTACCAAACATTTAATGTATAACAACTAATAAATTAATAATAGAGCTTGCTTTAAGATTGACAATGTAGAACAACTAATGACTTAAATCCTATTCCTAACAATCAATTAGATTCCATATCTAAAACCAAACCTTGTTCCTATATATATTATACATTGCAACTTCATTAGGTGAAATGGGACCTACCGAAGAGATCTGCTCAGCTCATTCAGATTTTGGCACGCTCACCCTTTTAATGACAGATGGAGTCCCGGGACTGCAGGTCTTACTTCCATTTTACTTAATATTTTCAAGGGTGTGTTTGGTGCACCGTTAAAATTTCGGGTGAAAAAAATCACTATGATTTTCTTTTGAAGCTTTTCCAAAACAAGAGTTTCCTGAGAAAAAGTCCCACGTTGTTCAGAACCCAGGTTCATAAATTGTTTATGTGAAGAACCTGTAAAGAAGTGGCATAACGAACACTAGTAAATAATTTCATATTTAGTTTTGTATTACTCTGGATCTCCTGTCTTCTTCTTCCGTTTGGTACTGCGTGATTAATTTATTAACTCTTTGTTCTATTCCTGAGTTCTCTCTCAGCATGGTTTTGAAAATCTTTTGATCATGTCGTGTTGTGAATAGATGTGCCAAACAAGAAATCCATTCTTTGGCCACCAGGCCAAGTCCTATAATTAAGGTTTAAATTCTTTAGTTTATAATTCTTGCATTCAAGGACTTCAATGTTTTCAGATATGTCGGGAAAAGTTGGAGAAAGTACGAGTCTGGGAGGATGTGTCTCACATAGAGGGGTGAGTTCACGAATATTAAGTTTGTGTAGAATTTCTTGACACTTTGAAATGTCAATTTCACTGAAATATGTGACAGTATTCTAGACTATCAAGTAACGTTAAAAATGTACATTTTATTTGCTCTTCATTCCTAGTGTTAATGTTTTAAGTTTGCATCTTCAGGGCCCTTATTGTGAACATCGGGGACTTGATGGAGAGGTGGACTAATTGTTTATATCGGTATATCTTATCATCAATTGGCCTAAGAAGATGTATTTTTTTGTTTCTTTTAGAAGTAGTATGTGCCATTCTCAACTTATCATTCATTAACTTTGCAGGTCAGCAATGCATCGGGTTAAACGAACTGGCAAAGAACGCTATTCGGTAATCATAAGCTACTTTACCCAGTTGTTTCTGAGGAATAGACCCTTTTATTTCAACGTAGGAGAGAAAATGATTCTTGTATTCTTCTTATTAAGGAGTTTACTTCGCTGAGTAAGATGTGTGGTCTGTGTCATTTATTATAACAACACTTTCACTTAGGTACAGTTAGTTACATGAATAAAAGAAACCATTCTGTTTTGATTAAAAATTAAAGTTTTTCGAAAATTCAATTGATTTATGATCCTTTTTAATTGTTCTTGAGCTTCTTTAGTTTGTCTGCCTTCACGTGAACAGGATATTTTAGGGAAGATTGTGTCATTTTTTGTTTCGTAATGGGTAAATGTTACGCATGACTATAAATTTGAGTTTTGGAACTCTTAAACGAGGTATTTTGGGAACTGTTCTTTATCTAATTAAGCCGCACTTTCTGCATAAGTGTATGATTTACTTTTTACTTGTAATTTTATATTCTTATTAAATACTGTTATGTGAATTTAGCTGATTATAATTGAAAATATTTAAGTTTTCATTGTATTACATCAACTAAAAATATAGATTTTGAGAATATTATAATTTTAGTTAACCTTGAAAATTGAATTTTATTTTTAAATTTTAAAAAAATTTGGAGTTGGAGCTTCTCGTTCTATTGAATAACACATTATGGTTACGATAGAGAGAAAAATACGTTTTTTTATCAAATGTAATTGATGGATCCTACTCCTATAATCAATCATATTGAGATATTATTTGATAACAATACATTTTGTTTTTTCTGGCATGTCCGTGTTAATTAATAACATAGGAACAAATTCATTTTCATAATTTCTTTCATAAGTTTAAAAGTTTTATTCTTTTAAATTATTTTTACATTTTTACTTAACGAATAAAATATTTATAATTAGTAATAAAAAAACACGTATTATTCTGTACCTGGATGTAGGGTCAATCATCTGTCATTTTTGCTTGCAACTATCAAGATATTTACATGAAGAGAAATGTTTCCTAATATGTACTTCAAAATGTTGTATCTTTCAAATTTGAAATGTAGATGTATGAAAATATAAACTGTAAGAGATAGAATAGAAGTAATTTTTTGACATTTATGGCAACCAATGCTATTTGAACTGGGTAAGATCGTTATTTGTAAGAGATAGGAGTAATTATGCACAATGTAATGTACGGAGTCATTTTTTTTTGTCAAATAATATAACTCTTGCTGAAAAGCACAACCTTAGTTGTATGACATAGCATCTTGAGAAATCTCTCTCTGTTTTTCCCAGTTGCCTTATAAAGCTGCCACTATGCCACATTCACTATTTAACAACAATTAAAAGTAGGAGCAAGGAGTTGATGACATTTTTCAAAATGTCTTAATGTTAAATTTTATATTCCCTAGAACATGAGAAGCATCTACCCAAAAAGCAATTTTTTGCAGTTTTGCCTTATTTTAGTTTCATTTTGGCGAGGTCGTTTTTAGTTAGAAGTTGCTATTTTGCAGATGGCACTATTCTTAGACCCTCATCCTGACTGTGTGGTGGAATGCCTTAAAAGCTGCTGCAGTGAAACATCTCCTCCAAGGTAGAAATAAATTTGTTCTAGTGTATCTTAATTATTCCAGATAGACTAAAATACATATGGCCCAAAAGATTATTTATTGTTGTCCCTAGTTGGATATATTTCTCAATAAAAAATTACATTAATACAGTTGACATAAACTTTTGTCATACGTGTTTCACTGTAGATTCCCTCCAATCCGCAGTGGAGACTACATGCATGAACGTTTAAAAAACACATCAGTCTGAGACCTTCTGATGCACTTCGACGGAGCTAGTTCTGAAATCAGAATATCCAAACAAAAGAAATGGCTATGGTAAATGAAAACCCACCTCTTTCAATTCTATCTAGCAATAAAGACCATCAATAAACGCTCTGCCAAAGCAGAAGCAACGTTTGGAAATCTGAACTTGCAAATTCAATAGAGATTTCCATATATGGTTGTGCATAGAGTAGAGGCTCCAAATCACTAGGCAGATTTAAAACGAAACTATGATTATTGTTGTTCTAAGTTAAACTGAAGTCTTCTCAGAAGTCAAGCAAATGCCGACCATGCAATTAATTTGACTTGAAAATTGTTAATTTTTTCTAAGCTCAAGGTAACAAAAACGTTGTGGCTTCAAAATTCCAGGAATTGACGGAACATGTTATTTTCCCTGATATATATTATCACCATTCACTGCCGTACAATCATTGTAATTAGTAGGTGGCTTATATGATTCCGTATTACTCCGCCCCATAAATATAATAACTGTTTTATGGAAAATGCTAAACATATATCGTATTTTGTCATGATTTCTAGTGCCATGGTTGAATATATATTTTTATTTCTTATTTCTTATTTTTGTATAGAGATTCTTTTTTCTATAATGTATCATTATTGGACCCACTAATCACTAACTAGATATTTAATATATTATTGGACCCACTGATCACTAACTAGATATTTATAATATGACTACCCAAAATCTTAGGTGAAAATAAAGGAAATATCTGTGCTATCTGAAATCGTTTGACTATCCCAGTTTGGCAACACTCATGAGATATCCAAAGATCATTCATTAAGTTTAAATCACTTTTGCAAAGCTCCGTTAAAACTTCAATTTATTAGTCTATGTTAAGTGAAACATTGATCCTAATTTATTAATCTATGTGTTAAATGATTTATCAGCCCTGATTTATTAGTCTGTGTAAAGTAGTCTATTGGTCCTGATATATTAACTTATGTGCTAAGTGATCTATTGGCTCTTATTTATTAGCCTATGTGATAAGTGATTTATTGATTTTGATTTATTAATTTATGTGCTAAGTGCTGAATTGATGTTGATTTATTAGCTTATATGCTAAGTGATTTATTGGTCCTAATTTATTAGCTCATGGCTAAGAGCCCAATCCGTTCTGATTTATTAATCTATATGCTAAGACAAATTCCGTTTGGAAATGTTAATCGGATGGCCTCCATCCGATTTACAATTTCTTTCGAAAACGTAAATCGGATGCGGGGGCATCCGATTCATACTTACATCGTCTTCTCCGACGCAGCTTCACCGTCGGCGACTACCCAAACACCAAATTATCTATTCTAATTATCAATACTATTCACACATTACTAATAAATATAAAAAATTTCTTACCTTTTACTTGTTTGAACCTTCTATTGATATCTTTGCCTCCTCTCCTCCATTGTTTTTTCACACAATGCAATTCGGACACGCACAGGCACAGGCACAGTGTTCACTGAAGTTGAAGGTGTGACGACGGTGAACAGGTAAAAAAGATGAATGGGATGTTGCAACAATAAGCAATGGAGCAATGGATGAACTGTGAAAGAAGAAACACAAAAGAAACACAAAACGGATGAAGAAGAATGACACTGCCAATGGATTAAGGAGGTGAAGGGCATTTGCGTATTTTCCTATTTTTTAATTAGGGGCATATTGGTATTTTTATGTAGCTTATGGAGGTGCAGGAAGAGTGTATTGGGATTCATAAAAAATTTGTCATATGCTAAGTAGCAGCCTGTTGTCCCGATTTACTTTCCTATAATGGCCTCAATCCTCATTAGTTGATAGCCTCAGCCCAATACGTTATGACCTTAAATGCTTCGTTTACTTATATTAATTTGCTTTAATCAGCTTTTAGAGTTCTTCCATAGTTGCATACAAATATTTTAGTATATAATGTTATAAATTAAAACAATATATCCAATGAAGTGTTACATATAAAAAACTAATACATTTTATTTAATATATCTAAAATTGAAATTAATATAAACATTAAATTAATTTATTAATATAAAATAAAGTTAAAAAAATTAAAACACAAAGGTGTCAAGGCAATGTAAAATGCCAACACATTAACGAACACGTTTTCGGTAGTTATTATAATTATAATATTTTCTTACTGAATTATAATTATCAGCCGCGGAATGGGAGTGGAAGTCGTTCTGTTCTTGATTATTAAACTTATCTGACGTATAAAAAGGCGACATTCATATTTAGCACATAAATTTTTTATTATATACTTTATTGTCTCCTAACCTCTTGCAATTGCATTATTATAATAAAAGGTGTATCGTAGAAGTCATAATTGGATATTTTATTATCTTTCGAATTTTAATTAATATTATATAATTTTTAAAATTTGTATTTTTCTTAATTGAGTATTTATCTAATTTTCACTTAAAATTTAGGATAGTTTTATTAAAATTTTCTGGTAGTGATTACTAGGTCTTATAATTGACCTGTTATCATTCCAAGTTTGTGTTATATTTTTAAAGTATTATGAAATGTAAAATTAAAAATAATGTGTGTATACTACAAGAATAGAATATCTGTATGTATTGTTATTCCGCAGTTAATAATTGGGAAATAAAGGTGCACAATCTCCCATATCTAGGGTTTTTTATAGCGTTTAGACAAAACTAAGAAGATACAGAAGCAACGTTTAAAACAAGAAAAATGTTTCTCGTGCGCGCGATTTTTTCGTAAGTTCTTGTAAAAAAATGACTACTCTTATAATTATGATAATATTGCTGTATTGAGTATGGCGTAAAAGTCAAGAAAGCGAAATAAAAATCTTAAAGTGTTGAATCTTTAATCTTTTTCTCCATGTAACAGATTTTCTATAATTTAGCTTATTGTGGGGATTCTGACATCGTTAAGAAGGAAGGACGGAGACGACCAAATATCTGGTTTGAACATTTTGAGGTTGAAAAGCTTAAAATTAGACGTGTGTTTATGAAAAGATAATTGGATAGGGAAATTTACTTGTGAGCATAAAGATTTGGATCTCCAATTTAAATTGATAATTATTTATTCCGTCAATATATTTCTGCGGAATTTTAACTTCTATAATATAATTTTAAAACAATATCAATGTTTATATTATTTTTACTTGTAAAACAATGGAATTAAATTATTTTAATCATAAAAATACTTTTATTATTTTGACTAATTACTTTGACAACAATAAGTTAATTAGATAATTTATGATAAAATGTTCTTATTTTATAAGAATATAAATATCTTAAAAGAATAAAAATTGTTATTTCAATCATATTTTAATCTTAATTTATACTTATTTATATTAAAATAAAGTTTAAAACATTTTAATTTATTACATTATTCAATTAATTAATTTTATCACAAATTTTATATTTAATTTTTAATTTTCTTTAAGTTAAATGTTTTCTTTTTTTTTCTTTTTTCATTTCCAGCCGTCCAAACGAAAAATCTTGAACTTAGAGCTGCAAATATCCTTCTAAAAAGTCATTGCCATGTGAGCAACCACATTAAACATCGATTTCACCGACCAATAGACAGCCGTTATTAGCTTAATTTCCCACGTTTATCTATCTTTGTTCCTTCTACATAAACTCTTGATTAAATGCAAAATGAACATTCAATGCAGAAAATTCACTGAAAATAAATGGAAATGGTGAAAAAATATTAAAGAAAAATGAGAGGATGAGAAGAAAGAAAAGGAAAAAAAGATATTTACATTTCCAAACGTGACATTTATACCAAACCTGCGTGTCTGCCAACACAAAGCCTTTTTATAGTTTGGGTCAAAAAGTCAACCTTACACGTTTTCATACATACTTGTGTTTTTAGTAGTTTGAAAACATGGGATAAAAAGAACACAAACACTATCTTCATTCATTCTCAGAAGGGAACACTGAATAAAAAGCTGTGCTTTTTGGGGTTGGAAATCAGATTTCAGAAAGACATTGTTAGGGATCTGCGTGGGGAAAATGGACGGTGTTGATCACTTGGCTTTCGAGAGGAACAAGGCGCAGTTCGATGTGGAAGAGATGAAGATCGTTTGGGCTGGTTCTCGTGAAGACTTTGAGCTTTCTGACCGGATTTCTCGCCTTGTTGCTAGCGATCCGGTGAATTCCCTTCTTCAATCCCAAAAGTCCTTTTTTTTTCAATAGTGTAGTCAACTTTACTGAAAAGTGTTCTTAATCATGGTACTTCCAATTTATCTACCAAAACAGTTGTAGATTGTTGGGATCAAACATCACTAACCTCACCACACACTCACGGATCTTGGAAGACAGGAGAATTGAAACGAGTGTATCACTCTATATTTTCGGAAAATACAGAGGCAGTGTGCAGTGAATTAATTTATTCATGTTTAACAAAATTACTTGAAAAGAAACAAGTTTGTATGCTAGGTGGTGAGAAAAAAAAATATATCTTTTTATTAACTTGATTTAGTTTCTATCAATAGTGAAAAGAAAAATTGCATAGGTCCTATTTGGAAGAGCAATAGTACAGTAGCAGTAAATAGAAAGATAAAATGAATCAAGTTTGTTCTGTGAAATAAGATTAGTTCAGGTACAAGTTAAATGTGTTAGTTTCTGTAAATTAATTTATATCTAAGTTAAATTTTATTCATCTAAGAACATTTGATTTTATTATCCTTAAAAATGGGTTGTTAAATGATTGGTGGAATTGTGAAAACTTCATTTTTCGTGTGGCTTCTTTGGAAATCTGAAACCTGAACTGGTTTGCCTTTCGTTTGTAGGTGTTTAGAAAGGATGACAGAGCCGCGCTTGGTAGAAAAGAATTATTTAAAAACACTTTGAAGAAAGCAGCTCATGCATGGAAAAGGGTAATCGAGCTCCGTCTCAGTGGTGAGTTTGCTGTTCTTGGTATTTTGCATTTGTTTGTGGATCTTTTTCTTTTTCTTTTTTTTCCTTTGGACACATATAGTTGAATATTATATTAATATCAATTGTTCTCTATAATTTCGCAAACTGTATTCTTACAGAAAAGGAAGCTTATAAGCTCAGATCTTTTGTGGATCAACCTGCATTCACGGATCTTCATTGGGTATAATGCAAACTCTTGTCCTGATTGCACTTTTATCTTCCGTGCCTGTCTTACTTATCTATATAGAAGAAATATGTTGATAACATAAAAAAATGTATGTATGAGAATGAACTTAATATTAGTTTAAGGATTCCAAAGGAGTTTGTGTGTTTGATAAGAGAAATGTAATATTGACTAGGTAGTTTCAATTTACATAGGATAAATATGTTAGGAATTAATGTGTGAGTCTAAGTTACACATTGAATAGAAATGAGAAAGTTGAGCAATATGTGAGAAAGAAGATCCACAAACCTAATGTCTTAAGGTTTTGAGTTGAAGATGGTGTCATTTTTTTGTGTGGGTCTGGCTCGATTCTCATTCTTGTTTGATTTCCCCGGTGTTTCTCCCTTCAGATTTTCCTAGCAAAATCTTGGGGAGGGTGTAGCATAGCATTGCTTTGTGTACTAAATTTTAGTTATTTATATTCTTTTGTAGGGAATGTTTGTGCCTGCCATCCAAGGACAGGGCACTGATGAGCAGCAGCAGAAGTGGTTACCTCTAGCTTATAGGATGCAAATAGTTGGATGCTATGCCCAAACTGAACTTGGTCATGGATCCAATGTTCAAGGGCTAGAAACAACTGCAACATTTGATCCCAAAACAGACGAGTTTGTTATCCATAGCCCCACATTGACTTCCAGCAAAGTGAGTAAATGGATGATGACTACTGTGTACCTTTACTAGTCTCTTACAATTTTTACCCTTTAAGATTCTACTTCTTACATGTTACCTTGTGGTTAACAAGTACATTCAGGGAAGAAAAGTTGTACTTTTCTTATGCATTCACTGCTTGTACTTTTGTAAAAGGTATTTGGATATATATATCATGCTTCTGACATTGATTTCAACAGTGGTGGCCTGGTGGATTGGGTAAAGTATCCACTCATGCTGTTGTTTATGCCCGTCTAATTATTGATGGTCAAGACCATGGAGTGCATGGTAACTGCCAAGTTTATTTATCCAAATTCTGGTGTTAGATTCAGAGGCAAATTAAGTGACTATAATTCCTTGTCCAATTTGAAGGTTTCATTGTCCAGCTGCGGAGCTTGGATGATCACTTACCTCTTCCAGGCATTACTGTTGGTGATATTGGCATGAAATTTGGAAATGCAGCATATAACACCATGGACAATGGAGTTCTAAGATTTGACCATGTACGAATTCCAAGGAATCAAATGTTAATGAGGTATTTCCATTTTACATATTGCCCCTTCTCTAGCCTCGCCAAAGGAAAATCCAATAATCCAAGTTTGTGGTTTTGTGGTGTATAATACTAATAATGCTTAGATAGGGAATGTGTTAAAACTTGAAATTAATGTGTCAAATAGTGTTTCTAGCAGTTCTTTTTTGCCAATTGTATCATGGGGTGACTGCTCTGTTCTTTAATCTACCAGGGTTTCACAGGTTACCAGAGAAGGAAAATTTGTACACTCCAATGTTCCAAGACAACTAGTTTATGGCACTATGGTAAATGTGAGACAAAAAATTGTAGCTGATGCATCAATTGCTTTATCTCGAGCAGTTTGCATTGCTACGAGGTATAGTGCTGTTCGAAGACAGTTTGGATCGCATAATGGAAGTCTAGAAACACAGGTAAGCGTTAAAAGCCTCAACATTGATGCATGTTGTTGCTTGTTGATAATTTGTATTTGATTGAGATATGCTCATGGAAGTCTCTTTTAAAAAATATTATAAATTTTAGCAAGCAGTAAAAAGGAGGCTAAAACCAAAATGAAATACTAAATTTTAAAATAAGCTGCTTTGCTTTAGTACTAAGTTGCCTCTAGTTGTCTAATTCTGGAAGTCTCACTTTTTAACAACATTTTTTAATGATATGTAATGGGAAGTGTGATGAGATCCCTGCTTATCTGGTGTATTAAATTTAGTTGTGTGACGTTGAATTCTGTACTTATATATGTTAAGTGGGCAAAATAGAAAATGTGATTCCAATTAGTTTCATTCAAAGTTTAGTGTGCTTAATGCGTGGTTATGCATTTCTTTTAGGTGATTGATTACAAAACACAACAGTCTAGGCTCTTCCCTTTGCTGGCTTCTGCTTATGCTTTCAGATTTGTTGGTGAGTGGCTGCTATGGCTTTATACGGATGTGACAGAAAGATTGAAAGCTAATGATTTTTCAACATTGCCTGAGGCGCATGCATGCACTGCTGGATTGAAATCCTTGACTACTACCGCCACTGCTGTATGTTATTACTTCCCTATTTCTCTACTGATTGGTCTTAGACTTACTCCTTTAATTTAATTAATTAGTAAGCCGCTTTATACAGCACTTGAAATATGGTTTTATCTCAGGAATAATTTTATTAACTTCAATTTGCAGGATGGAATTGAAGAATGCCGTAAGTTGTGTGGTGGTCATGGTTACCTTTGTAGCAGTGGTCTACCTGAGTTATTTGCTGTTTATGTTCCTGCTTGCACTTATGAAGGTGACAATGTTGTGCTGCTTTTACAGGTTTGTTAAATGTTGAATGCTGCATTCTATTATTTTGTTGATCATTATTTAATTTAGTCTTCACTATGTCCTTCCACAGCTGTTAATAAGATTTAATGTGCAGCATGACAACTAACTTCTGATGTAGGTGGCAAGGCATCTGATGAAGACTGTTTCTCATCTGGGCTCTGGAAATAAGCCTGTTGGTACTACAGCTTATATGGCTCGAATGGGACAACTGATGCAATACCACTCTGATGTTAAAAAGGGTATAGTGAAATTGGAGATTATGCCTACTCTAACAAGAACAGTTTCATGATATCCAAACAAATATGGCTTTATTTAATATTACTAGTACTAAATATGAGTTGTAATATTATACTTGTTTTTGTTCCCTGCAGCTGCGGATTGGTTGAAGCCTAATGTTGTGTTGGAAGCATTTGAAGCTAGAGCTGCTAGGATGTCTGTTGCTTGTGCTCAAAATCTTAGCAAGTTCTCTAATCCTGAAGAGGGTAAATGATTCCATCATCAAGCTATATGCAATTGTCCTTGTGAACTGATTGTAACTCGATATTGATTTATTATTGTAATTCGTGCAACATGGATGAACATTATTCGCAATTCGCTAATGGCTTTTCTGACAACAGGTTTTCAAGAACTCGCAGCTGATTTAGTTGAGGCAGCTGTTGCTCATTGCCAGCTCATTGTTGTTTCCAAGTAAGCTTCTTCCATTATCGCATCTACAGATTTACCATTACATTGCATAATCTTGGGATAGAGTGAGTCAAATATTTATATAGAGAAACACATATAAGATAATACTAGGCTCCCTTCCCCTAAACCTTTTTAATGTAAACGTTAATAGTAGAAATATAGGTTAATGCATTAAAGAAAGGTTAATTCATGATAGACAAGTGGAAATAATCCTTGTCTTACAAGTCCTAAAATTGAGTTAGATTTAAGATGCTAGAATCTATCTTAATAAGATTTGATTGGTGTAGACCACTCGCAAATATATAGTAGTCTCTGCGTGAAGAGGAGAATAAAGTGAAAGTAGTCTGATAATTTTTTATTTATTTTATAACATAGAGTTCGTTACTTAAAACTAGGATTTGCTTGAATATTCTACACTTAGGTTAAGGTTAATCAAACCCTGTTTTTTCAGATTTATTGAGAAGTTGCAGCAAGATATACCCGGAAAGGGAGTGAAACAGATATTAGAAGTTCTCTGCAGCGTTTATGCTTTGTCTCTACTTCACAAGCATCTGGGTGATTTTATTTCCACTGGCTGCATTGACCCAAAACAAGGATCACTTGCCAGTGAGCAGCTGAGAAACTTGTATTCACAGGTTTGTCCTCAACGATTCAATAGCATGTTGTGTTGTTTATATTTTAATCAATTGTATGAAAACTCATTGATAATTTTACGTGTATTTAGGTTCGTCCTAATGCAGTTGCGCTTGTTGATGCATATAATTACACTGACCACTACCTTGGTTCAATTCTGGGACGTTACGATGGAAATGTGTATCCGAAGTTGTACGAGGAGGCATGGAAGGATCCTTTGAATGATTCGATTGTTCCTGATGGCTTTAAAGAGTATATTCAACCCATGCTTAAGCAACAACTACGCAATGCTAGACTCTAGTTCCTTCTAACAAATTTATCCACCACGCTATAAATAAGTGTCATTAAGCTCTGTGAAACTATAAATAAAATTGGGTGTTCATACATAGAATGGAAAAATTTTGTTTTCCATCACAAAGGTGCATCTGTCACTGGAAAAAAAACTCATTTATTACATTAATAATATTTAATGTCCAATTTCGTCTCTATAATTTTTCTTGTGCCGCGTATATTTTCTAGTTCTAGGCCTAATTCTTGTATGTTTATGGGAGGATTTTACCTTTTACATTTCTTCTAAATCCTCGTAAATATACAAATTTTCATTTTATTCTTTTTGTATTGTATAATCTAAAAATAATCTTTTTTTTCTAGAAAGTTATTTTAAATTATACAATTTAAAAGTCAAAAATAGATTTTGAATAATTATATAATTTCAAATTAAAAATAAATTTTAGATTGTAAAATTCCAAAATCATTTTACCTTCTCTATAAAAAAAATGAGTAAGTAATTGTTACGGTGATCATTGTCCTTCATAAAAAGACAAAGAAAATAGTAATATCATTGACGAGAAATTCGACGTTGATAATAATTTTCTTATAGAAGAATGAATGATTATACTACAAAACTTTTTTTAAAAAATATCTTTTAAATTATATAATCTAGAAACCAAATTTGCAATTTAAATTTTTTTAAATTTAACAATCTAAAAATCATTTTTAACTTCTAAATTAAATAATTGGAGAATGATAAAATGACAATTTTCGGATTTATGAAAGTACGAAGAAATATATGGGTGTGAAAGAAGAAATTATCGTTTATGATTATGGGTTACGAACTTAAGATCGTTAATTTAGTCTTTTTTATAATTCGGGTTTTGTTCACGGTAGCTTTTACTTTCAATTCGATTTCTAATTAAATTATAGCTTGATTGAAAAAAAAATACATGTTAATAGAAAAGTTATTTAAATTTATTTCAACTTATAACTAATCTAATGATTGAAATCAACTATTTAATATGATTTTCTTAATCTTCTGAAATGACGTGTATGATGGACGTTTGATTTAGTTAATTCCCATTATTAAATAATCAATTAAATACTTTTAGCGAATTCACACGCTAAATTTAATTAATTACTCAGAATCAATAATATTAATACTTGATTAGATTTACACTTATCGCTTTATTCGATTAATAAATTAAACGTGCAGATGACACTTAGTAAGTTTAAGATACATAAAATAATCGATTATTATTTTTATAAATTTACAATAAATAATATATTCTACATAAGTATTTAATTAATGTTATGTATATAAATGTAATAAATAAGATAGCACTTTCTTATATGGAATTAAGAATTATATATAGTAAATTTAATATAAAGGAGTCTATATATATTAAAATATTATTAAATAAAATTGAAGATTTAACAATTTTGTGTATATTTTAATTGAAAAACTGTATTCCAGAGTATTTTTAATCGTTTTAAACTAAATTTACGTTATTTTCGCTCAGACGATAAAAAAATAATTACATACAGTTAACTTTAAAATATTTTACAAAAAATACGTAAGGACATAAATTATGGTGTGTATAATTTTCTTTTTTTACATTTTATATGTTTCTCATCACACAATAATAATTTTTTTTCCCTGAAAAACTGATAGTATTTTTTAAGCAATAGAGGAGTAGTTGTAATAGTGGCTCCACTTCATAAAGCTAATCCATCACATCAACCAAAAAGCTGATTCATATCAGTGAAGAACATTTAAACATGTAGGACATCTAATTACGCACATTAGATTACAAATCAATGGGGCAACCCAACAAATAATACACTTTGTCAACTAATTTTGGTAATGTCATAATTAATTCAAATAAAAACAATACACTGATCGAATATTTTTTACAGTACAAGATTTTATGTCAAGTGTTAAATTTTATATTATTTAATATTTTCAAATATGAATTTTTAAGGAGTTTAGTTTCTATGTATTGCTGGTGTATACAATGTTGTACGATCAACTCATTAATCATTAATTGCATATATACATTTTAAGATACATATTGCAGAGATTTAAAAAAATATCATATGTGACAATTGAAGATACATTGTTATTGTATATATTATTTATTCTAAACTAACTTTTAGCATGATTAAAAGATAGTCTTAAATTATTCAATAAAGGAATTAACTGTTTGTTTCTGAAGTTATTAACTCGTATAAACTTTGACACTATATTCATCAACTAATATTTTTTTTTTTTTTTGTCAAAAGGTGAAAATACAAAATAAATTAACTAACAATTCTTTTTCCCCTTATTATGTGTTACTTTGTCCCAATGAATTCAGCAATAAATGAAACAATGTTAACTCGTGAATAATTTTAATCACGTTTAGTCCTAATTCCTAATGCATTTATTGATTTTATGATGTGTTGTTTCTAGTTTAAAATAATTGTCAGTTTAGAAGTGTTGGCTTGTTCTTAGTATTTTTATTTAAAAATAACGAATGTGATAATTTTTTTCTTTATTTTGTTAAAATTGCATTAAATTTATTTGTTTAATAATACAAAAAGATAATTTGATGAATATACTGTTATTATTTTCTCATCATGAAAAGTGTAAGATTATGCTTGACATAAGATTGTCCACCTCATTACTGAGTGTAACAATTTCCCTGTATTAGCAGAAAAAACAAAGACCAGTGCTTTATGTTTGTGAAATTATCTTCTTCCCTACGTTTGGTCATAAATTTGATACTACATGGAACGAGATTCTAATAAGATAATTTTCAATTAATGAATAATAGAAAGTGCATAATTAGAATTATGTTTATTTTATTTTATTATAATTAATGTTTTTTAATTATTAATTTCGTTGAACTTTCTTTAAGTTTAAAAACTAATTAAAATACCATTGTTATGTTGTCGTAATTATATGAAGAGGTAATAAGATAATGATCACATAGTAGACCATATTTTTGTTTTGGAGTAGATGGTTAATTTTTTATTAAGGATTTTGTCTTTTTTTTCGTTTTCCCTTTTGTTTTGTGCAAGGTTTGAACTTCTAGTAGCTGGATGGAAGTTGTAGAAGTGAAAAAGGAAAATTTTGTTTATAGACACGCGGAATTAATTTTATGTTTACTCAATTCGAAATTAAATTATATATGTGAAATATATGATTATATTTTACTAAAAGTGTGATTTTTATGAATACTTTTTGTTATTAGAATTTTTTTTATATTGTGGACAAATTATTTCATGAGGATTTAGTAAGTGTTGGTAAATTATGAAATACAATATTAAACAAATGGAAAGGCATTCATTATATCTACTTTTGTAAAAAAAAATATTCTTTATGATATCATATTGCTAAACAGTGATATTGTGTTCAAATGATACTTAAGTGGTAAGTGATAATTATGTTTCGTAATTATATGTCTCGCTCATTATTACTCAAGTATGAACATAGATATTTAGGTGAAAGAGTGTATAGTTCTAGACTTATAGTTTGAGCAAAAAATATTAATACAATAATCTTTCATTTGAAGTAAATGTCGTTCAAGCGACACTAGTAATCCATTATTTTTTGAAACATGTGAGATCATGTTGATATTCAAATAATGGTAAAATGATGTTTCTTGTACTTATATGTGTGTGCATATAGTGTAATTCATTGATAAGCGTATTGTATTTTATGAAGTGACAAAAATACACGTGATTATATTAAGTCACAATTGTTATAATATTAAGTATATAAGTTATTAAAAAATATTTTATTTTTAGTTGAAGATATAATGATATAAGACTCTTATCAACGATATTTTAATGGATCATGTATTAATCTTTAATTAGAGATATTCTATATAAACTTTTTTATTAATCTTTAATAAAACATATTTAATATAAGTTTTTTTTAAGCATAACATTTTAATTGGAAGCATTTAATTATGATATGTTATATTGATAATGTGATTGGTTGATATGTGTAATGAATGTCTTTTCATATAATAATTAATTTTAATTTATTTTACCTTTGTGTATACTTGTATGAAATTGACCACCGATAATAAAAATATAATTATGTAAAATTAATAAAATATTTCTTTTAAATCTTATGTATATATTTATTATTTTAAAAGCTTAATGTTTAATTATTTAATAATATACCCAATATACAGATACTTTGAAATATCTGCATTTTACATTATTGTATTTATCTGCTAGTATATTGTATTAAATAAGACATTACATTAAGCAAATTCTCTATAATTTGCCACAATATACTTAAGGTGGAAGGTATCCAGAAAAGTAACGTTCTAACTATTGCAACTTGACACGTGGAAATTATTTTCAAAATAAGGGATATTTTTACTTGAGATAATATATCTATTGAAATATGAAAGAGAGAAAAATAAAAGTATTGTGTAATTTTACTTTCAATGAACATAAAGAAGTTTAAGTCTATAGTTTTATGTAAATTATCTAAATTTTTACTAATAGATCGATTATTGGGCTTTGCGAAAATAATAACTATTTATCTTTTAATTAGATTTCTCTTAATTATTAGATAACATTTTGAAATAAAAGATTCAATTTAATTTTAAAAAATAATCGTGACATGAAGACTAAGTACAAGCAACATTATTTATGAGGGTATACGTATACAATTTGGGGATAATTACTATTTTTTATTGCTTAGAGGTAAACAAGAATGACTTTATCGTTTGGAGACAAGCATGCAATTTAGTATTATTTTTCATGGGCCCACCAATTTTTGTCCTTGCTTATAAAAGATCCTTTTAACACGTGCTAAATTGAAGATAAAATAAAACGACTTTTTGTTTTTTTTTAAGTGAAGTAAAATGACCTTGGCTTAGCGGTTCGTATTATTTTTTTTTCTTTTTGCTATTTTGGGATTCTCCATTTTTAATAATCGAGGATTAATTGAGGATAAAGACAGTGCGGTGGATAGAGTGACACCTAGTGTTTGACATGAACATCAAAAAAGATACAAAAAGATTTTACTTTATGCATAAAAATACCACCCCATTTGTTTGGACCAAAGTGTGATAGTTACAACTTTTGTAGGACATTTTATTACAATCACTTTCCACTCTTATAATTACTCTGATTTTAGTTTTTTAGAATATTTTCAAATTAACTGTTTTTTCATTTAAAATAAATAATTATTTAACTTTAATTTTGTTTCTAAATCATTTCACACACAATAAAAAAACAATGTATTTACTGAGAAAATCATCACGAGGTTATTTTACAAAAGTATATAATTGTTATATATTTGTTAAATTATAATAATTATGAGACGGTCGAAATAAGTATATAAAAAGTACGAAAAATTACATGCTACTTGTCAGCCTCTTTATTTTGCTTTTTGTGTAAATTAATGTATAAGACAAGCGGTTTAGTATATTGTAAAGTTTAGGATTTTGATATATATATATATATATATATAGGTATGTATATATTAAAAAATGAAATTAATATTTAAATTCTATAAAAAATAGTATTATATAACTTTGCAATATATTATGCAAAAACATATTGAAAATCATACAGCAGTACAATAAAACAGCAATACAATAATAAAAAAAATATACGCATATATAAATTGTGATTCACTTCTAGAAAATGTCCTTTGTCTCTTACAATAGGACCCATTTCTTAATGTGGAAAAATTGAAAGTAGCAGGAAGCAGTATTTGAAGCCACCTAGCTCCATTCACTCCATTACTTCTCCATCTAACTCCACACACATGGAAGAGAAGAAGAAGAAGAAGAAAAATGAAGCTGATGAAGCAATGAAGAAGAAGAAGAAAAGAGAGAGTGAGAAGAAGCACCGAACGTATCGCGGGGTACGCATGCGTCACTGGGGGAAATGGGTATCAGAAATAAGAGAGCCCAAAAAAAAGTCCAGAATCTGGCTCGGCACGTTTCCCACGCCAGAAATGGCGGCTCGAGCCCACGATGTGGCGGCGCTCACCATCAAAGGCACTTCCGCTTTCCTTAATTTCCCCGAACTAGCCTCACACCTTCCGCGCCCGCCCACCACTTCTGCTAAGGATATCCAAGCCGCCGCCGCCAAAGCTGCTGCACTCAATTGTGAGGCCCAACCTCAGGCCCAGGCCCAAGTCCAGGCCCAGATTAGGCCCTCCTCTTTCAACGATGGGGATGACGCGTTCGTGGACCTCCCTGATCTTTCAGCTGACTCAAGCCACAGTGCAAGTGGCTTTGGTTACTCTGCGTTGTGGCTCGTAGCCGCACCTGAACATCTAAACTCGGCTTTTCGGCTCGATGACCCTCCTTTTCCCTGGGACTTTTCACTTTAAAATTATGAACTTCTTCCATTCCCTTATATCTTTATTTGTCTCTCTTTTTTTCTTTCTTTTTCACAAAACTTGTACATAATTCTTTAGGCATGTTTGGCAGGTCAGCACAATGTTTTGCAACTTCTTCACCATCCACTCTTGCGCTAACCCTAATGTTTTTTTTTTTATTATTATTATTATTCTATAAAACTGTCTCGGTAAATTATTTTAACCATACGTAAAATATTACATAACAATATCAAAACCATATACCTACACGTCACTTTGTCACCTATAGTTACTACACAAAAACCCGTGTTATTATTATCGTTGTCATACCATATGGGACCAGAAGTTTCTTAAGTGTTCTTCTTTGATTGAAATCGGAAACTTACCTCAATAATGGACATTGTTGTACGATTTTCATAGCCAGTATTGACTGTTGTACAACGGTTGAATGAACGGTTACCAAATTTTAAAATCCTTTTAATGCTAATAAAATATGTTTTTACTCGTACTTGTTTAAATTTAAAACGATTAAATAGTGTTGTATTAATTATGGTCCATGTTTGGATGTTAATTAGGGAGAATGTGATTTGACGAAAAGGAGTGTGGGGACGTTGCATATTTGGCTGCATGCCGTTGGGTGATTGTAATGAGTGAAATGAACAAATGGGTGTCTCTATTATTTTATGTTAACCAGCACAGTGTAGCCACGTAGCCATGAAGTTCGTATAAATGCATTAGTGCTTGGGCTTGGTAGTTACCTAGGTCATCCCAAACATGGCAACTCTTGGAGAAAAGATAGTCCCATCACAATCACTCTTAATCATTCCAGTTCCCTAACCAAAGAGGGTGCATAAATGTCAATCACCCACATTATTTTATCATTTCCAAAATTCCCCACAAATGATACTCCCATAATGCTTTACTTCTACAATATATTTTACCTTTTCTAGGTTACGGCTAGACCCAACACAGTCTCTGTAGAAAGCTATGTCTAAAAGCTTCAATTTAAGATCACTAATTATACAAGTTATTCCTACCATCCCACCTTACTCCAAGAAACTTTAAGTAAGTTTGGACTCACAATAGTGGGTGAGTGAATAATATTGGATAAATAAAATTAGACAAGATGACCAATCCAATCTAAAAGTGTTTTTTTTTTTTTTTATCAAAGTGGCATTTAAATTTTTAATTCAGAGGTGTATTTTAAAGTTTTATTTTTGATATGATATTCTTTTGTTAAAAAATAATAATAAATTATAGTTTATTATAAAAAATTATTAAAATCATACATGTAATTTTCTAAAAAGATTCAATGTATTTATTTCATTTATTCAAAAAACAAAACTTCTTTTTTGTTTCATTTAATTATTTAATATTGAAAACCAAACTTCATAACTAATGTTTTAGATTGGGCCTTAGACACGTAGGAGTGTTGTATTTTGAGTGGATGTTAAGAATTTAAGTCATGATTGAGGGTTGTTTTAGGAAATAGAGTGAAAAAGAGACAACTAATTGCTTGATTGATGCAACAGTGGAATAGTTTACAAACATGAACAATGTGTTGGAGGAAATGTCACACAGTATTTATCGTGCAATGACAAATACTCTTGACCTACTTCTGTATATAATTTCTGTTATTTCAATTCGGTAATTAATTGTATTTTTTCTTTATTCCGTACAAAATTCCAGGATTCATTGACATTTTTAAAATCATTAAAAATAATATCTAAAAAAATAATAAAATTATAAGACTTAATCAATAATCAGATGAGGTTAACTCTTTGTGGTAATGTTATCTCCAATTTGTGGTTTGTGTGGAGAGGAGAAAGAGAAAGTATAAAAGAAAATAAATAAGATAGATAGAGGAAAAAAATGTCACGGGAGACTAAGTGAAAAGTGAAAAATTTACAAGTAATTTAGTTGATGTAGTGTAATAATTTTTTTTATATTAACATATTTAAAAAAATAATTGGCAAAATAATTTTTTAAAAAATAATTTTATGTGAAAAAATATTTTTAAAAATTTAAATTTAAATTTTTATTATCAATTATATTTCAAATAACAATTAAATTAAATTATGTTACAAAATATCAAAACTTAAAATAATTAATTAATCTTATTTTTAGTTATTATAATATTTTCATTTTAACTATTTATTGTATTATAAAATAAAACACATATTTAATAAAATATTCAATTATTTTATTATATTTATATTTTAATGTTTTTATTTTAATTATTAATTTTTATAATGTAATGGATTAAACAAATAATATATAAAATGTCGCTAATTTTTATCTTTTTCTCCATGGACTCGAGTAGAAAATTTATCCAAAAAACCATTGGTGACAATTTTCATGAAAATTTTCAGCATAACAAAATATACATTCTACAACACATTTACACTCACTTGAAATTAAAATAAATGTAATAGAAAATATAGTTGAATTAACATAGTTAAAAAAAAATATTGTTGAATTCTCATAATTAAAAAGATCATAATGGTGATTGGATTAATAGGCCCGATATCGACCCGTTTGGTCATCCTGAACCCCAGTACAATTAAATGACATGAACTCTAGGCAAAGACAAATATACAAGTGCTCTAAAATCATGTTATAACCCTTAAAACCTATTAAGCATTTAATTATAATTATAAAAATAATTCTATACTCTTATTAAGATTCGACTTATTATTTTTAAAAGTAACCAAAATTAATAAAAGAAAATTAGGGTTATGAATCTGTAATATACAAAAAATTAATTACAATCTTAAGAGAAATAATTAATTATAAATAAGAAACTCAAAATTTTAAAACAAATACAAGATATTATCCATTTTTCTTTGGAAAATTTGGGGGGCATTTTTTAATCCGAATGGCATAACTTTCCATTCAAATAACCCTTCTGAACAGGAAAATGCTGTCCATTTTATAGATTCTGGATCCATT
>Ga0099825_1002987_pt1 | contig 22562 bp, 15 predicted proteins | sample SiratroredBW_FD_76838 | JGI IMG/M metagenome (GOLD analysis project Ga0099825, IMG submission 76838) | Root nodule microbial communities of legume samples collected from California, USA - Siratro red BW | ecosystem: Host-associated > Plants > Roots > Nodule | place: USA: California | collected... | reverse complement strand
TCTCGATGCATACATTACTGAAATTAATTATTGAAAACCCTAATTTCAATTCAGAAGGGTTAATTGAAATCAATTCACAAAGCACTAAAATACCCAAATTCAAAGGAGATAAAAACAGGGCAACAGAGGGTTGATTAAAAAAAATTATGCAACTTAGAATTAATTGAAGGAAGTAAATAATTTATAGAGAAAGTGAGAAAAAGATTTGAATAATACCAAATAGAGAATTTAGTTTCAATTTCAACACGCACTGGGAAGAGATAGATAGAGAGAATGCAGGTGCTTAGAATGCCTCAATGTAAACCACGACAGCCAAATCAATCTTTAATGGAGACCATCATCGATCACCGCAGCCAACTACAAAATTAATGTGAAGGAAGAACAAAACCACAATGTCAAAGTTACAAATTTAAAAATTAACCCACTAACGAAAACCTTACCCTAAAGGACAAGTCATATAACACACGTAACCAGACCTGTAGAGAAACAAATCATGCAAAAAAACAAAAGGAGATGTCATGCTTATGGAGGAAAACCACATCGTAGAGAGAGACGGAGACGGTACACGGTCGTAGCGAGATAGAGAGACGGAGAGAGAGGGAAAGCCGGAAACCCTAAGAAGATGGGTGGATTCAAAAACAAAAGGTGAAGGAGGAAGCTCGTGCGGGCGCGGGTAATTGCAAATGGAAGAGAAATGGGGTTGCGGCGTAAACTAATGAAAGAGCAACGGAAGGCACTGAAACCCTATTTTATCATTTACTGTCATGCTAGACACTTTATGCCACGTGGTAATACACCCTGTTGACAACTCCACGTGGTAATGACGTGGACAGTTGTACATGACGTGGCAGTTGGTGTCCAGCGTGACATTGATTCAAAAATTAGGGTTGTGTTTTGTCTTTCATTGCAACAGTCATTTGTGTTCCATTTCCAGCTGCACAACCTTCATCCGTCAACTCTCGTTTGAGAATCCAACCTCAACCCACCGATTTCCAATCAGCTGCTCGACATTCCTCCGTCATCCTGTGTTTTGTACAAAAGAAAACAACGAACGTTGGTGGCATTCCCGGTACCCGGGGTCTCTGTCACAATCACCATCGCTGTCGTAGGTCGCTTATATTGGAAACCTCGTTGACGTCGCAGGTATATTCTGTTGTGAGCGTTTTATCTCTGTTGGTGCGGTGTGGGTTGTCAATTTCTAGGTGGGTTTGTAATATGTTCTTTAGGGTATCCATTGTTGTGATGGGTGGTCAGTAAGTTATGCTTAGTTAAGCATATAAGTGGACAGGTTTAAGCTGCATGTGAAAAACGGGTCATTATTTGAGGTTTGACGTTTAGGATGACACATAATTGTTGCCTGTGATGTTTAGTCAGAAACTTGCACACAATTAGACACTTAAGTAGATATGGTTAAACACTTTTCAACACTGAATGCTGGTAATGGTCAAGGTCATCTTGTTAAATTTGACAGAATGCATGATAATTGAATTATTTTAATGAACAGGTTGCTTCGAAACTACCTATAGCTGCTAGAAGGTCTAATGCAAGGAGATCCAATGTCAATAATAATGAATTTAAGGTAATTAGTTATTTTTGCATTAAAATTTTGTTTATCAAAAAATGGTATTAATTTACATAATTAAATTTCTTTTACATGATCGTGCAGATTAGACTTTTTCACCAAGTTCAAAGTGATGTAATTGTTGAAGTGAACAAAAAGTTACGTGATTTCCAAATGGCAAAGTTGGAGAGAACTCCATTTAAATGGCTTCTTTAGATGACAGAAGCAATTAAAATTTTGTGTCCTTTGTTATGGGAGTTAGTGAATCATTAGTCTCCCAATTAACAAAGCTTTAGAATCAGAGAGTTTCTAGTTCCTCTGTCTGGTCTAGATGTCTGAATGGGGTTAGGCCCGGGTATAACTGGTGAAGAGATTAGTTTTGATGATAATAATGTAGGTTTGGTAAGGAATTTGTTCAATGGTCAGGATATTACTGTGGTTGGTATTGTGGAAAAATTGAATGACAGAAAAATAAATAAGAAAAAAAATGTAGACTTCTGTAGGCTTTACATATTGCTTGGTTTTGTTGTATTCTAGTTTTCTAAAACTTCTAGGATTGTTTGTGCATGTCCTTTTAATTTGTTAGATAGTTTGGAGGACCTTCATTTATATAACTAGGGTGGGGCAGTCCTATCAATGTTAACTAGTAGTTTAGATAGATGTTCTTACAATTTCCATCACCAAAAAAATTTGCACGGCCTTTACTTGTCCGGTTGTGTGGCGGTCTTACAGGTCAATGTAGTATTATTGAAGTTTAAATTTTGTTTAATAATTTATGTCTTTTGATGTGTCGTTGTTTTTTGCAATAGTTGTGGGTTGTCCAACACGTTGGGATCGGTACGCTGAGTTCATTTCCACGAATTTTGGAATGGCCTTCTTTGACAATGAGGTCAAGAATTGAATCTGCATTTTTATATAACGAGGTGTGTATTAATTTTTATTATTATTTTTTAAATGAGGTGGTTAGCTGACAAAATTGTATTCGACATTGTAGATTGTTTGGGACTGGGCTATTATAGCGAAAGACGAGGGTTTCAACATAGTACGGGAAGCATTTGAGTCTGTACGTGATGTAGGGTCAGCAGAGACTCAGGGTGGAAACATTCGATGCTTACACGACTGGAAGGGGATGATGGAACAACAATTTCAATGCAAAGGAAAAATTTATTCAAATGATGTGCGCATTGCCTCTATTGAGGAAGATATGCGTTTGTTGAGAGAGTAGATGAGGAATTGCTGGAGGGATGGATCCCGTTTGGGTGAGGCAGGAACCAATATGGGTGATGCCGGACCCAATAGGCGGGAACCAGTATGGGTGATGCTGGACCCAATATGGGTGAGGCGGGAACCACTTTGGGTGATGTAGAACCCAATATGAGTGATGTCGAACCCAATATGGGTGAGGACGAACATACTAGGTATGACGAAGAACCTAGTATGTATGACGAGGAACCTGGTTTTTATGACGACGAACCTACTGTGTATGAAGACGAACCTAATATGGTTTAGGAGGAGCCCAGGATGTGTCAGGGCTTAGCATTATGTTGGCGGGTGACCAGGGACATAGTATGGGTTACGATGATTCCAGTACGTCTCAACAGGGACATGGTATGGGTCACGAGGATCCCAGTATGGGTCAGCAGGAACAATTATGTTGCACTCCAACACCGGTCATGGGTGGGTATGTTCAATACAATGTTAATGACGGACAAAATATGGTCGTCGTCAGAACATCTTCTGCAGTCCATCACCGAGTCCAATTCGTTCGTATGTTCACTATACCACACGATTTGTCGGTCTTGATTTTGGAAAGTTATATAAGCTTATCACTTCCAAACGACGTCAGAATCAGTCTGTCAGGTACTTTGATTGTTGTTTATAAATGTTTTTTTTGTTAAGTTTATTACTTTTATATTAATCGTATGCTTATGTGAAGTTTTTTTTTGTTTACGTAGGGTTTTAGCTGATTTTGGTAGACAAATGCTGACTAACGTGAACATTTCTTCACTTCAACCAAGGGCTCGAGTTGACAACATGGTAAATTTAGTGAATTATAATTTTTTTGATGTGGGTAGTCAGTTGTACGAAATTAATTATTCAATTTGTGGAGGTTATGTGGTTTGCAACATCCGTCATGACCCTTGAGCAGTTTAACATCTTTGGAAGTGTGAATAGACTATTCTTTAGTCCTTGGTTAGTGGTATGTGGTATTCATTTGGTTGTTTTCATGTATTAAGTGTCAATACACCTATATTTTTGGAATTTATGTACTTTTATTGATTTATAGACCCACACCATTAATGAAATGAATATGGACATCTCTAAACGGAGAGAATGGAATCATCATGATTACAAACTATGTTTCCACATCATTTGTTGCAGTTGCAACTAGTTTTGTCTTGTGAATTTGTAAGTTTGTATCCCATTATGTTTAAAAGAAGTTTATTATACTCAATTATTGTCATAATGCGTTCCTCTTGTTTGGATTGTAGGTATTCCTTCCAGCACTTTTTAATGGCCACTGATGGTGTTATGTGCTAAAGTCTACCACAAGACAGCTATTTGTGATCGACTCTATTGGTGATCACGATGGATATCGTGCACCAATTGACGATGCAGTGGTAATTATACATGTTGTTTAATTTTTATTGTATGTATACTATTTCTAAGTCAATTTCATATTTGCAGGCAAGTCGACTCCACCATCTACTGTGCTTGTTGGAGGGAGGTCGTCCAGGTCCTCCAATTATGGTCGTCAATAAGGATGTCCCTCCTCAACCAAATCTGTGAGTATCGAAGTTTGTTAATTATAGGCTATTATGTGTGCTTTAGTCTGGACTAATTGGTGAGGATATGTAGCTATGATTGAAGGATGATTGTGATGAAATGTATGGAATGTTGGGACGGTGTACCTTGCTTTGATGGGAAGACCATGCCTCAATTCACCACAGTTAGTTTGTACTTTTGTACGTTTACATGTATTATTTGTTTGGACTTTGGTTGTGAATATATTTTATTATTTAACTTAATGTATTATTGTATTTTGGTTTTTGTCTGCAGAAACAACTTCAAACATATCGACAAGATCTTGTTTGTCAATGGATTCTTCACGACAACAATGTTCGTTGACAAACTGTCTTAGAGTCTTTGAAACTTTAATGACCTTGGGTTGCTCAGTGTGTATTTTTGTAGATGTTTGTACATTACATAGATATTTATGAACTTTACTTTTGAGATTGTAATTTGTAGTTGCTTTAGTCTTTTTTGAATTTGTAGTTTTCAATGTTGAACGTTGAGTACAAATATTTTTTCTAATTAATGAGTTGGTATTGTCTACCCTCTAAACACTTAGCAATGGACAATCTTGATAAGCCATTACCAGCAGTGTAAATTCTGAGTGCTTAAGCATATGTACTTAAGTGTTTAAATACGCATCGCTAACTGACCACACATCCAACCCACCACTTAAGTGCATCCCTGCCCTACACAAGTGAAAATATTTACATGTTTTCCATTGTGAGACTCAACATAGGTCTGGCAATGGTTCATCCTTTCAACCCCCCAACCTCTCTAAACACTTAGCAATGGACAGTCTTCATAAGCCATTACCACCAGTGCAAATTCTAAGTGCTTAAGCATATGTACTTAAGTGTTTAAATACATCCCTAACTGACCACACATCCAACCCACCACTTAAGTGTACCCGTGCCCTGCACAAGTGCACATTTGGCATGTTTTCCAAAGTGGGAGTGAACACACCTCACTACGTTCACCAAGAACCACCTATAAATGACATTAGACAATAAATTCTCTAACAAAACAACAGAGATGCCACAGAATTCGGGCTTATGTAAGTTCATCAATGTAAGCAACTTCGAAACCATATATTAATACCTCTTTCAAACTTTACATCCAAAATATTCATTCAACATTTAAAAGCATAAATTATTAAAACAAACTTCAAAATATAGTTATGCAGATGCATCAAATATATTTACAATCAACTGTATCAAAAATATACACAATATAATGTAAGTCTGCTACATATCCCTCTTTGGGTCGCTTGACTTACGTCTTCTTTTCCTATAATATACTATCCAAGGCGATTTATAAATTGAACTTTCTTCTCGAGCTCGGGGCACGGCCTTCATGCGCATGTACTTATTGCTCAATTCACTGTCTTCACATTGACATTCCACACCAACTTCTTCAGAAAGTGGTTCTGCAACTTGACCACCAACTTTAAAGACTGGTTCACCTTCAACTACAAGTTCTTCAAAGACTGCTCCACCTTCAACTACAGGTTCTTCAAAGACTGGTCCACTACCTTCAAGTGGACCTTTTTCAGCACTGTCATATTTGTTTGAAAATTTGGCTTGTACTTGGGTAAAAGTCAGTTTCAGATCCCTGAGTTCAACTTCTAGTCTCTCTATCAATGATTCTTGATGTTCAATGAGACGATTCAATTCAGAAAGTTCATTTAAAATCTTTGCACGTTTTTCTTCAACGTTCTTCTTATCGTGTAGTTGAACCGTCTCAAATTGGAAGGCTTCTTTCACTACCTTGTGATCACACTCTTCTTTTGACAATGATAAGTTACAAATTACCTGCAAAACAGTTTAAACAACACAACAATATTAATGACAAAACAGATGGGACATAACTAATTCAGATCCAATTAAGACAATTACACTCACAATGTTAGTGTTCATGGCTGATTCAACCTCTTTGTCACCTACCCTTACATCTTTCCAATGAAGGATTCTAGGAAAGTTGATTGTACTTATATGGAGCTTTTCCTTTGGGAAAATCAGATGTTGAAAAGCTCATAAGTACAATGAAAATACAAATCACAAATTAAACTTCAGCACATAAACAATTTGTAAATGAACATCATAAAGCACTTAAACTTACCTCCAACATGTAAACACATCCAACCACACGAATAATCGAACACTGCTCTCTGTGAATGGACCTCGAAGCTCTACACAACCTTTTGACCAGATATGTATAAACAACTGCCCCCACTTAAAATTACAAAGCTCACCTAAATTATCTACAAAGTGAAACAGACCTGAATACACATTTTCCATTCTATTAGGAAAAAAGAATTCAGATAAACCTAACAAAATATACAACTTACAAAAATCTTCAGGCCTACCATCAGCCTAACATCTAAGAAGCTCATCATAAACCATGTCTACTTTAACTATTCCACCCGAAATAAAATCCTACAGTGACTATCAACATTTTTATATTCCAAATCTACATCTAACCCACCCACTCGAAGACCTAATGTTACGTAAACATCTAACAAAGTAAATGGCACAAACACAGACCCAATGATAAAACCACCTCTTTTCTCTACCCATCTTGTACACAGCTCTCTCAACAGAATCCTACTAATTCTAACTTCATCAGTCAAGACTGTAAACCAATCGAATGGTGTACCTTCAATGCATATCTTTTGTTCTGTTGTTAACATCCTATTTACAGCGCCAGGAAACTTTCGGTAACAGAAATGGCACACACATAACTAACTACCGTTCTTATGAAGAACTGTCCACACTTGACATTGTTTTTTTTTTCCTGCAAATCAATATTACACTGTAAGTATTGTATTTCTTTACTCAAATGAACAATGAAAATCAAAAATCATTCATATAGACCAACACTCAACACCAATACTAGATCAATACAAATGCAAACCCTAAACCAGCAAATTAGTTCAAAACCAAGAAATCAAATGTGTAAATCAACATAAAAACAAACGAAAAATAGTCGTCGTACCTTTCGTTCTTCTTCTCTTCGCCACGTGTGCTCAACCACTCGTCGTTCCACATTCTCCTTCCCTAAAACCGTTGTACCCGAAATCCTAAACACTGACTCCACTCCCTTTGTTGTCATCGCTACCGTCCAACTATCGCACCGTCATCATCATTCACCGTTGTCAATGCTTTTCCTCCATACGTTTTCGCTCATAGGTTTTCGTTCAAACGAGAGACTCTGCACCTCCCTCTTCCTAAACCTGTCAAACAAATAAACCCTTTCAAACCTTCTAAATGTTTTGGAAAGTACACATATGCCCCTCAGCAACGTATCTACACTCTCTCCACCAAATACCAGATATGCCTTTAACCACGTTGGATTATTTGCCACATATGCAAGTGGCAAAAGAATAACAGCCACGTACAGTTGGCAAAGAAACATTTATATATATATATATATATATACCTTACTCATATGCACGCAAGGAAAAAAATGTCTTTCAGACAAATTAGACTCTCTTGCGGGTCACATCTTCACACATAATTCCAAACTCAACTTTTCCACACTATTCTGATTAGAAAGCAAACCAAACACAGACGTAAAGTCCACTTAAGTCTAAACATAGATATATGCATATTAAACACCATAATTATCCAATGAAACCAAGTATATAAAAATTGTTTATCGAGAACCTCAATAAAAGAAATATTATATTATTTTGTATACTGTACATGTAAATTTTCGTGATCAATGATTATTGGCAAAGATTTCTTTGACTATCATTGGAAACTTCAGTTGATCTATGATTGCCAAGTTTTCCTAATATGGTCGTATACAAATTACAATTCTAAAACTAATGTTGAAAATAAGAAACTCCAAATGGTAGTCATATTATTTGATCTTGTTATTGTTCCTTTAAATATTATATGTAGAAATGGCAAGTATATTTCCAATTATTCATAGCATTCTATTAAAACTAATTGTCTTCTTTACGGATTAAATTATTCCAATATTGGAGGTAACAATGAATAGGTTTTGTCTCTATTGAAAATTTATTTAATAAAGAAATCAATAACACATTCTTTATGGAGTTCTTTAAAAAAAATAAAAGGACCGTGATATTTTAACACCATGTAACAAAAAAAAATATAGATTTACAACTTAAAACATTAATATTTAATTATTTTTATTTTTTAACTTAAAGTACTAATACATTGAATTATCAAGTGGGTTTTTTTATGAGTATCTAACTACCATTTTCCCGAATAAAAAAAGATGTCAAAGGGTAGGATGCAAATTTTATATACTTATAGGAGAGAAAAAACGACGTAAATGAATAAACCTTTAAGTTATTTTATTTTAAAAATTAACAAAATAACTAATACTTTGTTAAAATGATTTTTTACTTTTATTTTTTAAGAGGTATCCACTCATTCATAGATATGGATTTTTAAAAAAAAAGGCTAAAAATAATTTTTAATTGGAGGTCTTGAGTTTGATAGCACCTTTATTTTTATAGTAATGAAAGATCTAATTCAGATCCGAAAGTTTAAAAGGATCAAATTTTTAATTAATTTAAAATATCGTACATTATTATGACTTATTTCGAATATAAAATCGAAATAGCTTTTAAATTATGGAAAATTTACAGGGAATTAAATTCTAACTAATTAAATTAAATTACTTTTTCTAAACAAAAAATTGAAGCACATGATATTAGATTCTTTTTCAAATAAAATATTTTAACATAAAAAATAAAAAAAAATAAAAAACTAAATTTTCATATACTTTAACCAAAAAAACCCCTATCCAAACACTACCTAAGTTTATTTGTCAAGTAGTTACCTATTTTACAATAAGTTTAAGCGGAACCTAAATTATGTAAGAGTTATGATAAAGATTTTTTTTCACCTAAGTTAAGCCTTAAAAACCTTTTTTAAAAGTAAAATCATTTAACTATTATTTTCTTAGCACAATTTTTTAAAATCCATTTTAAAAATTCCTTAAAACTATCATGTTTACCACTTTAATTTTTCGCACCAAAACTCAGATTGTTTAAAACTTAATTAAAGATAAAACATAGCTTTAAACCATTTTTTTAAATTATGCCGTATTAAAAGTCTTTTACCGTGTTTCCCCTTTTAAATAGTACCATTAATAATGTGGTAAGTTTTTATTATAATGTTTTGAGAATAACTATTTCTTAATCAATTTATTTAATTTACTGAATAGCATATGATTTAGCTCCACACCCCTATTTAAAAATAAGCTCTATTACTTAGAAACTTTAAAACATGCTCTATTATCAGTATCCATTAATTTCCTGAAACAGGTTTTTAACCATCTTGTTTTAGTGGCATTTTGTGGGGAGGGATGACTGATTCATGGTTTATTTAATTAAAACTTATCTACATGTCAATAGAAGAGGCACATCAGATATATAATGACAAATTGGAGATAAAGCTGAAATGCTCTAATGATAGCATTATTCAAACTCAATGTCAGTTTTCTTTAATCTCAGAAGATTTAGAACAAGTTCAACAACATTATGTGATAATGATCAACCTTTTCAAGAACAGTATATTGTCCTCTTTGTCAAGAATTGTCTTAAACTTCCTCTTTGATGATCATGGGCAAAACACAAAATATTGTTGAGATTGGTTCATGCAGTGATATCAACCTCCAAAACCTTCTAGCAGACTATTCTCTCATTGACAGATCTCACAACCGTCCAATAGATACTGGTATAAGATACGGAAACCTCCTTTCATTAGGAACGAACACGGCGCAAAAAGGCCCCAGAATAAACCAAGACTAAGGAATGAATGCAATACCTCATAGTTCAATATCTGGAACTCCCACCAAGAAAGTACTTGGATCATTGGATCCAAGAAGTGGAATATACTCTGAACCTCTCACATGAACACTAAAGCAAGCTGCATGAAGAACATATGTCAATGAGTTTCAAGCAAAAGTAACATATAGAAGATCTTGATATTTCTTTCACACTTCATTTAGGTGGGAAGGGGAGAAAAAGCTACTTGATATTGGGTTTTCAATATGAATGAAAATACTGTATAACCAACATTTTATATTGCAGTAGCAACGGTTTAAGTAAATATAGTGTCATCACATTGTAAGATCCGGTTTTTAAAGTTTAGTAAGGATGGCTTAAAAAGAATAAAGTTAAAATTCTAAGTTATGTTGAATATATTATTAAAAATAAATATAGGATTAATCTTTATTATGTAAAATACATATTGTTTATTTATAGATAAAAATAATAATACAATAACAGAACAGAAAATATGGACTAAGCCCAAGCCCGTTATATTCAACATATATAAATTAAAATTTTAACCAGTTAATAGTTTCCAATAACTCAACATCTCTTTAAACTTTTTTTCTATATATTCTCTCTACATAGGAGGTGGCTTCAGTTAGATCAACTCTATCCAATCAAAATTGGAATTTGAGTAAGTTTATCCCGTAACTTTCGCCAACATACCAATGATCTCATGCGAAAGCTCATAGGGACAGAAAATTACAACATTTAGGTTGCTGTTGTCCAATTACGGTTTTAAGGCCAAGGCAGGACTCATCATTGGACAACTCCAACCTTCAATATTCTCAACGCTGAGCAACTTCGTTGGTAGCAAATTAAAGCCTTTTTATGTAGTTCAAGCAACAAAGTGATGCTTGAACAACAAGGGAGATTTAATATTAATTCTCTTTCCTCTAGAGTTAGTTGGTCAGCCGACAAGAAAAACGCTCAAGCAAGAGAGAAGTTGAACTAATTTTCTCTCCTCTAGAGCTGGTATTGTTATCTTGCTTAAGCGATATAATTGGTCATCCAAGCGGTAGTCTTATGAAGTTTTTACTCAAGCAACATACCTCCGATGTTATGGTATGATATGCTGAAAATGTGTTATTCATAGTTATGATGTATGTGTATATGTATGTATGTTGTTACACATCATCTAAACAGTATATTGTGGTAGGAATTACCATAACAATTTTCAGCACCAGCTTACCTAGAACTCACCACATTAAGTACCATAGGTTTATAAGATTATATATATAATGGGGTTATCATACAAACACTAATATGCAGCAAACATCAACATTTGTGAGGATGACTTTAGACATAAAAATATAATGGAGTTCAAGGATCCATAATCATGAACTTAAGAAAATAATCTCACGAGTGAATGGAAAACTTATTTCTTTAAAATGACGAGATGGAACATTTTTCCAATCAGACGCTAGATTATTCTATTTGTGTTTAACAAGGTATTAAGGCATGGAACTTGATATATAGAACTTTCAATCTAGCAAACAGTATTTTGAAGACTAATGCATTACCATTCTCTATTTTCATCATACTTTGGAGCATTGTATCCATCTTTGTTTTCATATCAGAATTGTCATCCATAAGGGGCACTACAAGTGTAAGCTCCCTGTATATATCACGCACAAATCTGCATATCTTCTCAGCAAATTCAAGTTCACCATCTGATATCCTACCAATTGCTAAACGCATCAGTTCTCCAGTCAAATCTGCAAGCTGAAAACAAATATTGAGCACCTTTTAGAGGAAGAGGAGAAAAATCACGGAAAGGATCATTTAACTCCCTTAAACATAACCTTTTTCCCAAATACCTTGGACTTCTATTTACCCCTGTTGATCCTTAAACTGCACAATATTTATTGGATCCTTCTATTAAGTTGGGGTTAAATTATTGACAATGATAATCTCAATTTTTATTTTTTTTTTCTTAAATCTCTACCTTTAACTTTTATATTTTTAAATCAGTTTTTCCATGTTTTAAAAAATATAAAATTGTGGTTCCACATTCAATCAAGAGATTCGAAATGACCAAAACATTAGATCTTCTTGCCATTAACAGAAACCAAAAGGGAACCACGATCACTGCCAACTCGACTCCAACAATGTTGACACTGTCAGCAGCAATCATGTGCAAATTTCATGGATCCCGAAAAGAACACCATGCCCTCTAGAAGTTAGTGAGCTAATACCACCAGCACTAGTTGTGCCATCTCTGTTGGTGCAACTAGCTGAGTGCTGACATGTAGCATTGTCCCTTCACCCTCACTGAGCACAAGATCATCATCAAAGCATGTGCCAGTTCAAGAAAATAAATAGGGTCACATCTCACACCTCCACCTTGGCCACATTGACAATGCCATCAAAAACCACTACAATTCCCCCCATCTCCACCGTCAATGCTCCTCCTACACCAGTTACCCACAGTGAAGTGTCCCATTAGCTCCTTTGATGGCCTTCTTACTAATGCCTATGCACATGAAAGTTTCTTAGAACCCACTACCCTTACAAGAAGTATGCACAAAGGCAGTTTTGACGGAGAAAGGCAGACCAATGGCGGAAGTTCAATTGGTAGGTCTGTAAGAACATCTTTGAGCTTATTCTCTCGCAGAGAGAGTCCAAAAAGGGTGGAGGAAATCAATATGAAGCAGCATAATGAGAAGTAGGTCTGTAAGAACATCTTTGAGCTTATTCTCTCGCAGAGAGAGTCCAAAAAGGGTGGAGGAAATCAATATGAAGCAGCATAATGAGAAATACTTTATGCACCACTTGATAGCAGAAGAAGGTGGCTTACATCATAGTTGCACATTTTTTATCCTTTTCTTATTTTTTCCATTTTAGAAAAGTCAAAAATATGGAAAAGGTGATTTAAAAAATAAAGTAAGGGATTGGGATTTCAATTTACAAATGCACATGATAAGAACCAAGAGCTGAAGTTTAACCAACCTCAAGCACCTGTCCAAACAAAGTCTATTGAATTTAAGTCTGATCACGTTCTTAATTTCATAAAGGCTGATGAAAGAATTAAATGAATGAGATTTGGGCCAAAAACAAGTCAATTGAAGTGAAGGGCCCATAGAAAATACATCACCAGATTTAATTTAAGTGTAAATGGACTATTTTGGGCTAAGATTAAATTCTGAAGAATCACCCATTATTGAGGACGAATTTTAAATTTTGTTTTGATGTATTTTGATTAATTTCCCATAGGACTTAGAATAGTGTTGCATTAAATTTGGAGGTTTTTGGGCTAACGAGGAGTCAGGTCAGCTAACAAAAGTCTATTTTAGTCACATGTAAACAAGTTGAATTTGAAACACGAATTTTATTCTGAAAATTTCAGAAGTGAGTGTTTCTCTCTTGAGTTATTCAACCTTGTGGCGTTTCTTCATACTTTAGGGTTTTTTGTTGTGTTCTACAATGCAGGGGTTCTGAGTATATCATCCTAAATTTGAATACTTAAGGATCTTGTTGGGACATTCAAATACTTTTTGTTGTGGGTTCTGGAGTTTATCCCTAACCGGATTCACATCAGCACAATTTAAGGCATTGGTACCAAAACCAACAAATTATCGACCTGCTCAACACACTGGGTAGATGGTTGAACTAGTAAGTCACTAATTGAACACATGAACCAGTATTAGTTAAAAAAGTCAAACTTTAGATAACTTCAACTGTGAGCAATCACAGTAGTTTGGCTGGTGTGATAGTTCAGTTCCTAGCTAGCCTCCCAAAATACAATCAGAATACTTTGGCCAGTCTATTAAATATATAAAATTTAAAATGTATGTGAACAAATTCTATATATAAAAAATTTGCCACACGGGTATCAAGCATACTCACAGTAACCAATCTTGGTAAACAAGGAAGCATGGGTTCAAATCCAACCTAAGTGCAAATTCTGCCCAATTTTTGCTTATTTCACTTGATATTATTCCCTTTGCATGTGCAAGCTTCAATTTTAATCAGATCTGCACACAGTGAGCAGCAGAGAATGGACACCGGGTATAAGCAGGCAGCAGTTGGTCAGAATTACAGCAGCAAGTTCGACAGTGAACAACATTCAAGGGCCAATCAAACCTTAACTGGATGAGCCAGTTTTGACCAAATTAAAGCCGAGTTAATGATGTATGCATGGGTCAATAACATCTCTGATCTGAAGAAATGACTTTTTCTGGAGATAGGTCTGGTTCCCCGTTAAACTGATCAGACCAGTTGGTTTAGTCCAAGTTCTAAAACACTAGTTTAAGAATCAACTTGAACCAAAATAGAGGTTAAATAGTCTTTTCCCAACGAAAAAAGTTAAGCTCTATGCATGCTTTATCTCCATATGAAGATTATTAACAGTGTGGCAAATGAAACTGCAGAAATCATCACAACAAATCAAGAAATTCTACAAATCTGTTAAATTGGGTCTTGGCAACAGGGAAAATGATAAAATTTAAAGAAATTTGTTTTTACCCCCAATATATAGTCAAGGACATTTATCTGCAGAGGATCTAGGGATGGATCATTCAGTGGTAGCAATGTTTTGTTTATCTCATCAAGCTTCAAAAGTGTTCCATTTTTGCAGAAATAACAGAATGTAGCTGCTTCAACATACTCCTGTATCTGCATAGTGCAACCGCCCGAGATAAGAATCAGAGAGAAGTACTTGATCTTAACAAGGAAATATATGTGTGAAGTATACCCCTGGTGAGTATGCTCGCCTTAGCTTCCAAAAATCAGTTCCCTGCAATTCTTTTACTAGTCGTGACACATACTGATTGGTCACACCTGCTAAGTCCTTTTCAGCTTTCTCAAGTACTTCGACTTTATTGTATTTACTCATTCTTGTTAAGAAATTAAAATACAGTAACGTCAGTAAGATCATGAAGATGTAGATGACATGTAAGTTTATAACAATAAATCATTAACCATCTGGAGTAGAATTTCGACTCTTATTTCTTTTATTTCATCTATTACTGTACAAAAAGAATTCATCGAGATATAAAGGTCTTAATAACTCATATTTACTCATTCTATTTGCACTTAAAAAAAAAACAAGGGGGATTAACGTATCAATAATGAATGTGAGAATGCAAGCGTAATGCAATTCAGATAATATTCACTGCTAATAGAAAACAATCTCATCACACTAAAATAATTTTGAAGTACAATTAAGTTTATTCAGATGAAAAATTGAAGAACATAGGACAAATTAATCACAGAAAAGAGCATGAGAAAGATATATAGTAATGTTTAAGTAATTCAGCTGATGCAGGTAACACTGCCATGAACATATATAGAGAACAGAAGGAATGGGGCAGTGGAGAAAGAGAAAACCTGTGCACTTGAAATATGACTTTTTTGCTATTCATTGTTATATCTCGACTTGCTTTGACCACTCTTTCGCGTTTGTCATTCTATAAATTATACGTTTGAAAAGATTCAAAATAACAGACAGAAAAGGAACTGTAAAAAGCAATACTGTAAAGGTACTAACTTTAAAGGATATTCTTAGCTACCCAATGTCCATGTAGATTTAAACCTTCAAATTAAGTTATTGTAAAGTAAGTTTCTACATATCATAAGTCAGGCAAGATTATTGTCTAAAGGTGCAACGTGTAGTTGAATAGTCAAACACTACCCTCACAAAATTATATTTGAGAGGAGACTCTCCAACATAATGTCCCACGCCAAGGGAAGATCAAATATATATAATCAAAACTTTTACAATTTCAATATCAACTTTGGTAATAATTTCCTCGATAAGAAAACACAAGTAGAAAGTTTTTATAGGAAAGTATAATAACATTCAAAACACATTTTCTATGATTTCCAACAAAAACATTCTATTTCTCGATTCCTTAGCACTTTCCTAAGAACAATGAAATAGCAATTCAATATTCTCATTACATATACGATAATCAACATTTAACATCCCATCAATCCTTTCCTCTTCTCTAAGTCATAGGCAGTGAGTATGTTTGGATCCAACGAGTTTGGAGAGAAAATTTGAAGTAAACATTCTCCGTGCTAAGAATTCTTCAAAATGAAAGGAAATAGATAAGAGATTATCATTTGACTCCCAGCATCCCCTGTTCATATGTTTTGAACATTTATGATTATACAAAAAAATAATAAATAAATTAACCTCCACCCCTTTTCAATCAAACTGCTCTTTCCAAACATATCCTCAAAGGGCACTAGCTAGTCCTCAATACACCACTGCAGAATGAAAGTGGTATATCCTTGAAGAAACAAGAATCTATAAAAGCTAATATGAAGTAGCCTAAACGTGAAGAAAGACCCCTAAGAAATGAAAAAAGGAACAAAGGGGGTGGAAGACTAAATCTTTAGTGAATAAAAACCCCTTTCAACTTACTTATACACAGTCTTGCAATGAATTTCAAAAAGCTCGGGAATTTGAAATAAAGATGAGAAGCATTACAAGGTCATTGAGATATTCGGCATATCTAGTAAAAGCGTCCTTCATAGCGGGTTCAACGGCAGTGAATGTGGCCACTGTACTGACCCTTTTTGCTGAGCTCTGAAAGTTGGACCCTGCAACTGTGAAAGTGAAAACAAGTGGATGTTATTTAAGAGAATTAATTGACGGTAATGAAAGATGTTCCAATCACAGAGAGAGGGTTACTTTGATGGAGGCGTTGAGGTTTGGATGCCATGAACAGAGAAAACTTGTGCAGAGAGTGTAACATCTGTTCTGTTCTTTTTTGTTTTTCCTTTTCTTTTTTAATCAAATTAGAATTGGTAACGTCATGGCAATACTTCCCACGCCTAAACCCGGTAATCTATTAATTTTATTTATTTGTTCTTTTTTCCAATTTTTTTCTGATTAATGAACTTAAATTTTCTTAAAAGATGTAAATTTTCGAAATTATTTATATTTTTCATAAAAATATCATTCAAAATAAGTTAAATTTTAATATTCGAGGAAAATCTATTATAAATGAAAATATATTTTTTCATAGAGAGATTAAAAACTAAAATCAGAAAAATAATAATAATTCCTGTATATGGATATTTTATAAATTTATAATTAATTAGTTAATGTTTCTAATAAGATTTTAAATTAATCATTATATTAACATGTTAAATTATTTCGTTACAATTAATAATTAAAATTTAATTTATAATTTAATAATTTAAGTTATATTATTATATATTTGCATCTTTTAAACAATATAATAAAAAATTTAATATTTTAAACTATTTTATTTAAATTTTTAATTTAAAAAATGCAAATCAATCTCATTTACCTTTAACTCATTAGTTTTGCATATTAGGTCAGATGGCCAAAAAAAATTGATAGGTTAACAACCTCAATTCAACCCTTCAAAATTTGATACACTAGTAAGTTATCAAAACCTAGTTTTGCATATTAGGTGAGATCGGCAAAGAAATTTGATAGATTAACAACCTCAATTCAACCCTTCAAATTTTGATAGACTAGTAAGTTATCAAAACCTATCTTAAAACCCTTTATTAAAGATTCCAGGAAATTCGTACAAAAATATTAGAAGACTTTTATTTTTAGTATTTATTTATATATTCACTTATATATTTATAACTTGAGTAATGAAAGTGGTTATGTTTTTCTTACGATTTTTTTATTAGATGGTGTAATGTTATTGATGGAAAACTCATAATGAATGTTAGAAGTAATGATCATATTTCTTTATGTTTGACTAGCTGTTAGGTTTCATGTCACTCAAAATGGTGGTTAGGAAAAATTTAACAAAATTATCTTGGCTTAAAAACTCATTTAAGATTTATGGGGATTCGATATTATGTAGACTATGTTGTCATAACACAACACGTATGAGTTTATATATTAACGTTTATTGGAAGTTTATTAATGTTAGATATATCAGAGAGTATAATTCATCTAATATGTATCTATTACATCTAAAGTGCCAAATTAAAGTTGGGGATAAGGTGTTTGGGCATGCCTTTATCGTGTTCTTGACCATGGATCAATTTTAACTAAGAATATTAGAGGATGTATGCTAATTCTGCAATGTTGGACATGGGATCGCATTACATGTCTTTCTTTGCCTTTTTAGCCACTAATTGATGCAAACATTCCTCAAGGCTTTGTTTTCTCACTAGTGAAAAAAAATATTTTAATTTTGTTTACCCAGAATTTACAAACTTTATCGATTTACAATTGCTTAAGAATAACATATTTGTTTGTCATTAAAAATGGTCTGCATTGGTGCAATAAAGGATAAAAACATCGATCAACACAGTTCCTCTATTACGTAACACATTGGATCAACTGCAATCGAAACAAGTTCTTCACTTCATCTATACATACTACTATTATACATTTTGCCATAGAGAACTTACTCATTCTAATTATACATTTTGACATACTTTTCACTTAGACTTCTTATCGCCGCAATGAAGTTATATAATTACCATTGACATTTCTCCTGTGAGTCGTGTTAGCACCAGTGGGCTGCTGTGATGATTTGATGAAGCCAACCAAGTGAAGAAGTTCAAGACCTTATGATCATATGTGGAATGCATGAAGATTTCATGAAGATTGAAGAACTTGTTCTAGAACCTAGGAGTGTGTGTTGTGGGGTAAGTTTGAGTTCAAATCAGTGATACATGCAATCTTAATCAAAGATAAGCTCCATAAGTATTTTCTGAATTAACAAAAGATTGGAGAAATCATTAAAATTAGAAATTACATTTTTATTAACTGTTTTAACTAACCCGAGAAAAACAATCGACTGTTTGCCAAAACAATCGATTGAAATCTTAAGACAGTTGTCTATAAATATTTGGCGTGGTTTTTGAAAACAGACAAGACACAAATTGGAATCATTGTAAACATTTTCTGAGCAAGAACATTTAAGTTTTCAAAGAGAGGAAAAGCGTCTTTGTGTCTAGTGATCAAGATCAAACAACGTTTTCATCAAGAATTGTTTTCTCGAACTACTACTGGTGCTTTGAAGTTGACTGAGACAGTTTCTTCACTGATTTGATCATCAGACTAAGCCTTACTGTTGTAATCTGTTGTATAGAAGTGCTTGTATTGCTGAGATTGTGATAATTCTTTCACTGTATTGAAGTTTATTCTGTTGTGAGTTACCTGGGTTGGTAATTTTGTCTGTACAGTGGATTTTGTACAGGTTGTAACTTGCTGAGGGGATCAGCAAGGGGTTTTCTGAAATATACGGTGGAGTCTGTATAGTTCTGGGTTCTGCTGTAGGTTCAGCAGATTGTTTGCTGCGGGGAGTGTTTACTTGCGGAGAGCAAGTTGTTGTTTTTCTGTAAACTGATCTAGTTTGATCTTTTTATAGTGGAAATCCTTACTGTGGAGTAAGGGACTGGACGTAGCCCTTGTGGAAGGGTGAACCAGGATAAATCTGTTGTGTCTTGAATCTCTTTTGCTCTCTCTTTACTGTTCTTGTTAAATCTTGTTGTGTTTCTTAAATTTTCAGAATCTACTGAATCTTGTTAATTGAATAATATCATCAACTTTTTGAAAACTTTTAATAACTTCTGAAAACATATAATCTAATTAAACACAATCTACTCTTACAAGTTTTGAATTTGTTAATAACCAGTATATCATTTTTCTGTAAATCTACAGTGTTCGCAACTTACTAGGTTTACTGTTTATCAGTTTGATTTTCCAGAAAAAATAATCTTTCACAATTATTGATTAAAGATAGTTCTCATACACTTAACATAGTGTGTATTGTTTGAAAAAAGGTTCTTTAATCATTAAATCATTATAAACTTGAAGTTGATTTAATTCGTTGATTTCTTAAATTAATTTCTCAAGAACTGGTTTTACTATACACAGAGCTTTCAAGAACTGATTTTTGGTTCCAATTTATTGGATATGTTTAACTGATATTGTACTAAAACTGTTTGTTGAACCTTTGATGTTTGCTTTACATATCTTCTTGAATAGTTTTTATAAAAATTATTCATTCTCCAAACAGTTTGAGAAAAGATTTCAAGTGTTCAATTCACCCCCTTCTTGAACTTGGCCAAAACATATTTTACAATTGGCATCAGAGCTAGGACTTGAATCCTAGTCAAGTTTTTCGATCAGTGGTCGAGAACAAGTTGCCTTTTGCCGAGAGAGCCTCTATACACAGGCTACCCATGTTTTTTGGGGTTAATTACCAATTTTGGAAAGTGAGAATAAAGATTTTTATTGAATCTATTGACCGAGGTATATGGAATGCAATAGTGAATGGACCTTACATTCCAATTTCTGTTGTGAATGGAATATTTGTTGCAAAGCCATTTGATGAATTGACTGATGTTGAAAATAAACGTGTTCAGTATGATTGTGTAGCCAAGAACATAATAACTTCAGCTTTAAATCTGGATGAGTTTTTCAGAGTCTCACAGTGCAGTTTTGCAAAGGAGATGTGAGATATACTTGAGGTTACTCATGAAGGCACGACTGACATCAAACGGGCTAGAAAGCATGCGCTGATTCAAGAATATGAATTATTCAGAATGCAGCAAGGTGAGTCAATTGCTGATGTGCAGAAGAGATTCACTCACATAGTTGTCGCAACCGGGGTCACGACGGGACGACAATCCGAAAAAAGATTAATAGTTTTTTAAAAAAGGGGAGTCGCCACTATAGTTTTCATGAAAAACTATGGAAAACCAAAGAAAACAAGGATAAGGCTGGTTTGCGAAGAATTGGATTGCGAGTACGGGAGTCGGTTATGCGCAGGGAAGGTATTAGCCCCCCACGACGCCCGTCCTAAGACGATACCTTTAACTGAATAAAATGAAATAAGTGTAATTTTTGGAATATTTATTTTTCATGAAAAATAGAAATAAAAGCAAACAAAACATTTTTTATTTTGGAAGGGGCCCGACAAGGTTTAACTTCGCTCCTACGTATCTCTATCAGGGATGGAGAATCAGGGTTACGTAGTTCTATAGGTAGAAAATTGATTGTCGGTTGTTGATATTTTTAGTTTTGAAGATTTTTGATATATTTTTAATTTTAGAAAAATTAGTGTTTTTTTTTAAATTAAACTTCATTTTGGATATCGCTTGATGCGTATGGCCCTTTGATATTCCAAATGAAATTAAAATTTTTTGAATTAATTCCCAAATGACGCAAGCAGTCAATAAAGAAATTAATCGAAAGTTTTATTCAAAACGTCCCTCTTTACATGAAAAAAAGGCTTTTAAAAGACATAGCCTAATATTAAAATTTTAAAGCATTATTATTTTTTAGTAAAAGAGAAGATTTTTTTAAAAAAACCAAGCCATGGGCAGTTTTGGAATTCGGACATTTGTAGGTGCAGACTTTAATTAACGGAGGTGCAGGAAGCAAACCCAACTCAGCTAATGGCAAGGGTATTCTAAGGATTGAGGAGGGGTGCGTGGGGTGCAGAAAGCAACCCTATTAACCCATTAGGGTTCAAAGCGCTGACGTGGCGCTGTGAGAGGCAGGGGTTGTTCTGTTTCAAGGCATGGGAAGGTGTGACTGGCCAAGGTCATAGCGGCGGAAGTGGGTAGCGACGTCGAGCACCATTGACAGCGGCGGTGGTGGATAACGATGACGGCGGCAGCGATTAGGGCAGTTTTGGTTGCTCGGTGAGGCGTGGTTCGTGGATTCGGTGTTGTGGCTCACAGTTTGGCTCTTTGTGGTGCTTGCGGGTAGGAGGGAAGACATGGTGAAGGGAAGGCATGGTGAAGGGAAGCAAAGCATGGCGGTTTTCGGCCGGTTACTCGTGACCTTTCTTAGGATTGATGGTGAGGGTGGTTTCGGATGGTAGCAGCGTGGAGGCTAAAAGGAGGGTGCTAGTGGTGGAGAGAGGGTGAGAACGAGAGAGGAGAAGAAGTTAATGGGGAGAAGGTGGTTGTCGTGTGTGTTGCATGACGAGGGGAGGCACCACAATGTAGGGAAGGTGATTTTGGTGACTATGTTGGCGAGGGGTGGTGGCTGGAACGTGGCAGCGGTCTCTTGGCTCTCGATGGTTATGTGGCTAAGCATAGTGGCAGGTTTCGACGGTGGCTGTTTGGGGTGGAGGATGTGTTCAGTGGGTTTAGAGGTATAGGGATGCTTGACGTCTTTGGGTTGGTTGCTACAAGGTGCTGTTGCGGGTTCACGGTGAGTGACTCAGAGGTGAGGGTGGCGAGGTGATGGAGGCGTGATGTGTTCGTGGGGGAGGGTTGACGATGTCGGATCTGGAGAGAGATCGAGGGCGAGGATGAAGTGTTGTCGGTGCGAGGCAAGGAAGAAGGAGGTTGGGATGGAAGAAATAGAGAGTAACGAGGGCGATAGTGGCACGAGTTGGTGGTGAGGTGGCGCTGCTATGGTGGTTCAATGATGTTTGTGGGCAAAGGTTAGCTTGCGGAGGTGCAACTTGGGTT
>Ga0099825_1002983_pt1 | contig 22566 bp, 17 predicted proteins | sample SiratroredBW_FD_76838 | JGI IMG/M metagenome (GOLD analysis project Ga0099825, IMG submission 76838) | Root nodule microbial communities of legume samples collected from California, USA - Siratro red BW | ecosystem: Host-associated > Plants > Roots > Nodule | place: USA: California | collected... | reverse complement strand
TTTTCTCTGTAACTGTGATATTGGAGAATTCCAACTGCATGTTCACCTTTAGTAAACTTTTTTTTTTTTTTTTTTTTTTTTGTTTTTTTTTTTTTTTTTACTTCTTTTTTACCCTTTTTTTTTTTTTTTTTTTTTTTTTTTTTTTTTTGAGATTTATGTTCATGTAATTCTCAGCAATTGCACTTTCTTTTCAGAAGCTGCAAAAGAGGAAGAAGCTGAAGATGATGATGATATGGATGACTTTCAAACTGATGATGAAGATGAAGATGGCAATGGTTCTGACAAGGAAATGGGAATTGATGCTGAGGACGGGGATGAAGCTGACAGTAGTAAATTTAGAAAGTTGGCTGAACAGGTTTGTGGATACCAAAACATAAATACCTTTGTTTGCCTGCATTACTTCTATAAAGGAATAATGAATTTGTGGTTTACATGTCTATTCGAGTGTTTCACCATTTGATTCTGAAACTTGATTAATTTTAAACAATGTTTATTATTTTTTGTTTTGCAAGTTATGAAACAAAAAATGGGAGCCGTTTATTGCTCAGTGGGTAAGAAATTTAGTTTTAAATGTGATTTATGTGAAGAGAAAATTAGAGCATTAAAAGTAAGATATTTTGATTTTTAGTCATTTAGCATATTAATTTTATAAATTGTTTTGTTGGCATATGCCATTGATTAGCATTAAAATAGATAGATACATTTGAGTGATTCAATGTAAATGTGAAATAATATAACTCACATTAATACTTTAACCACTGTCAGCTTCATTCTATAGCTGCTGGTGGTAATTCATAGGTGGTGGGTGATTGTGTTTGATTCCCTATCTATCACTTCTTGCATAAAGTGATATTCAGCCGATAGAGTATTTACTAAGTGGAAATGTTCACAAAATTGTTTTTTGACAATAAATAGAAGTTTATTTTATTGTATCTTTTGAATTTTTAATTCTTGTTGTCTTTCTACAATGTCACTCCAAAGACAAGGACATTCAGGCCCAACGATGAGGATGATGATGACTCAGATGATGACTTTAGTGATGATGAAGAGTTGCAGTCTGCAATTGATGACGTGGATCCTTTTGTTTTCTTTGTGGATACAATGAAAGGTATGCTGATACTACCCCTTAAGACATGTTAGAAGTTTCATCAATGTCTGACATAAATATATATAAATTTGGCTGTAGTGATGCAATCATCAGATCCGGTGGGATTTCAAAACCTTACCCAGACACTCGAGTTCTCTTATCAAGCTCTTGCAAATGGTGTTACACAGCATGCCGAGCTGAGAAGAGGGGAGATTGAGAAGGAAAAATTAGAGAAGTCATCAGCTATCACGGATTCTTAAGCTCTCGCGTGTGTATATTCTTGGTAAGCGAAGAAGATGGTTACGTATTTCTGTGAGGCATTTATTGGCTCAGTGGTCCTAGTTGGTCCTGTGAACTTTAAAGAGTTTTCAGGTTTGATATTGATAGGGTGAGTTTGGTGCTCCGAAGTTGTCGTTGACTTCAGAGGATGTGGATTCAGTAGTTTGGTGCTTCGCACTATCCAATGGGTGAGAGTGGCCATTCTCTTCATTGTCCGCCCCTTCATGTCTATATTTTGTTGGGTTGAAGGTTATGCTGTTTCCAATATATGGGAACCATTGTCTGTTCTTGGGTTAGCGCAGCAATGGCTTGATGCATGCGAGTTCTGTGGCGTTTCTCTCCTGTCACATAGACAGGTTGGCTTGGCTCTATTGGTAATTTTTGGTGGGGAATAGTTGATAATTCTTTGTATTTTTGTTACATTTTGGTCATATAAAATTGAGTCGAAAGTATAACAGTTTTGGGCTGTGCGAAGCTTTTCCACTGTGGCTTCCTGCACGTTGTAAAACAGTTATATCCATTCTTTATCAATATTTGTAATTTTTGGTGTACAAAGTTTTCAACTTAAAACTAGATCTTGGTGGCCCCTTTTTTTAGTTAAAAAAAAAGTAAAGTTTGGTTGAACTGAACATTGTAACTTAATTTCAGTGAAAAGTGAGTTTAATTTAACTTGATTTATTTTGGGATAGCTTTATTGTAAAGTACTTCTATAAAAATACGATGTTGCGGGAACGCATAGAACACAACCATAAATAAGAAGTCCTTACCAGCTTATTATAAAACAGATGTCTTACGAAAATGACCGTTTTATAGATTAGTGTTTAATAAACATTTTTAATGGTAGATGATAATATAAATAGAAATGTGTCAACGTGGGTGTCTGGATTACAAATGTTTCATAATTCAGTAGATAGATGTTTAAATAAACATATAAATGTAAATAACCATCGAGATCACAGGTGATAACCATCAGAATCTTTTTTTATCCCTGGTTGTTTGTCTCGGAGAATGTTAATACTAGATTTACAATTTATGGTACGAAGTGGACCGTTTTGATACCAAATTAAGAGTGCTTCTCTCTACATTTCCATGCTTTTCTTGTTGCGCTCTTTTAATTCCAAAAATATATTCTAAAATTTGTATTTTAAATTATATAATTTGAAATATAATTTTTTTATTCTAGATTTTGGAATAAAAAAATTGGGCTTCAAAGTATAAGGTGAAAAGGATTAGGGTTAAGAAGATGAAGGAAATATTCTCTGTAGAAGTGCAAGAAGAAAAATATGGACTTCTAGGATAAAGCCGCTCCCAAATTAGAGAAATTTTGGATTGCATTAAGGAATTAATGCAGTTTTAGTTGTATAAACATGCTGTGTTTGTTTTCATTATCAACAGTGTCAACCGTTAAATAACTTATTTTCTTGAGTTTTAAATAACTCTGTGCACGTTTTTTATTATACTACTTTATTTGAATATGATATTAGGATATAGTAAATCTATCTATCTATCTATTATATACATGACACGTTATATTTTAATTATATATATATATATATATATTTTATATAAAAGATAACTATTTTTATTATTTATTTTGTGACTTTGTTTATAATATTGAAAAACTGATTAACTATATGACTTATTATCTTGTATTGGAAGTTTCTTGTAATATAATACAGAAGCAAACATTTCTAACAATAATAGTATTTGGGTATCTTAAGTTTTAGCATATATTTATATACATATGTGTTGAAAAATGTTATGGTTTTACAATAATAACTTATAAGGAGACTAAATAAAAGTTGGTGTGCTTGAGCTTTCCTATGGTTACTAGATGATAATTTTCGCATGACTTAAATTAAAAAAATAATTAAGTAAATTCACATGCCTTAAGACAAAATATTATATTTTTGGGAGATTCTTCTAAATTCTTCTAGAACAACTCATTTATATTTTTTCAAATTTTAAAAAATCATATATAAGAAGCACAGTCCAAGAACGTTTTGGGCGCGTGTTAGAGAGAGATAAAAGGTGTTTGGATTCGAAGCGAAAAGAAGAGAAGCGCGAAGTGGAAGTGCAATATGGAGTTCGACGCTGATGATATCTTCAGAGATGACGACGACTACGATCAAAGCTCGCTCCTTGTAAACTACTTTCTCTCACTCTATTTTTCTTTTTTCCTTTCTTTCTGTTCTTTTCGAATATTCACTCAAGAAAAGAAAACCCTTTTATCAGGAAGATGAATCGACCAAAGAGTACGTGGTTTACCTGGTCGATGCTTCACCTAAAATGTTCAACACCATTTCCCCTGCGGTAACTTTTCTTCTCCTTTATTTTCACTCTCTTGCCCCTCATAAACTCACTATCCATGGTACTCCCAGCAAGACCAGCAGAAGCCTGAGACTCCATTCCACATTGCCATCTCTTGTATATCTCAAACACTAAAGACTCAAATCATTAGCAGATCCTACGACCAAGTTGCCGTATGCTTCTTCAATACTGTAAGTGTTTACTCACCATTTCTTGCATTTTCCGCTACACTGTAGAGTGGGGGAAAACCATAAGTAAGACAGCACCGTCATCAATCTTGGTTTTATTCTTGACGTGTGTGGTAGAAATTACAAAGTAGAAGACTAGGTTTCTGCCTTTCAGTTTTATAAATCTTAAACCCTAAAATTATCGGTTCTGCACTTCATTTAGAATTAAATTTTCACCTTGCTACCTCAGTAATATGTGATGGCAATAATCACACCCTTCATTGCGCATATTACTAAGGCAAAACTCTTATTCAGTGTATCTTGTTTTGCATTCTCTCCTATTTAATCCATTTGTTATTTCAGAGGGAGAAGAAGAATTTACAAGACTTAAACAGTGTTTTTGTATTTACTGTTCCTGAAAGAGAGTTTCTAGACAGGCCAACAGCAAGGCTCATAAAAGAATTTGACCAGTTGGAGGGTAAGTTTTTGGGCTTTCCAGTTGTGGTGGTGGATATAGAGAACCATTTTGGTGGACCTTATTTACCCTAAAATATCTTGTTGTCATCTCCTTTTCATAAGAGATGACATTGAACTTGGTGTTGTATTCTTGTTAAATTCGTTATTTTTTTGTCATATCAAGCACTGACGAGATGATTAAAGTTTTGGCTTGCTGACTAATTGGTTTTCAAACTTATGTTGCTTAAGTTTACTGCATGATGTTGTACAAACATGGGCAAAATATTGTTTACCTGGTGCAAATTTCCTTCTTTTGAAGTTTTGTTACCTCTGAAGCTGCCTGTTGCTGTTTCTTTTTTTGAAGCTGTAACTAGGGTTTCGAATGATTTTTGGATAATAGTGGTGTTGTTCTGGCTCTGATGACTGGCAGAGAAAATTGAAAAGAGGATGTGAAGTTGAACAAAAAAAGTAAAGCCATGAATTTAATTAAACCGGCGATTACATTGATTATGTCTGCTAACTCATAATACGGGCACATTATTAGCGTATAGGTTGTATCTTTTTCAATCGTTATGAATTTTATGTAATGGTTTTGTAAGTTTCTGAACTGTTATTGTCCATATGTAGTGTATGATGTGGAGTATTATACATTTAATAGGATTAATTTCTGATTCAGAATCTGTCTTGTTTTCTGTATTATGTACTTGATAATTCTGGGACTATTGTTTGTTTCAATCTTCTCTAGAATCATTTTCAAAACACATTGGAAGTCAGCATGGCATTGTGTCGGATACTCGAGAAAATTCTCTGTACAATGCTATCTGGGCAGCTCAGGCACTTCTTCGTAAAGGGTAATATATTGGTTATGGATACACACATTACTTACAGTTTTTCTATGTGATTATTGGTTACTGATAATGGGCAACATTTGTACCAGGTCAGCAAGGACCGTTGACAAACGCATACTTTTGTTCACAAATGATGATGATCCTTTCAGAAGTATCAAAGGGGCTTCAAAAGCAGATATGATAAGGATGACCCTGCAGAGAGCTAAAGTACCCATTAACATGCGCTTTTGTTTATAGCATAGATGGTAAAACCATAAGGTTTGAAGAATGTTAGTGGTTCATAATTACTTTTTTTGGTTTCTTAAGGATGCACAGGATCTTGGAATTTCTATTGAACTTCTTCCCTTGAGTTGCTCTGATGAAGTGTTCAAAGTATCTCAATTCTATGCTGTATGTCTACATATCTATGACATATATTTGTTATGCTACCCCCCACCCTCAAATTTCTTCTCTAAACTGTTCTTGATTATATAATTTTTCCATGCTTACTTGTCAATTGTATGCCTTTTAGGATTTGCTTGGGTTGGAAGGAGATGATTTAGTTGAATTTATCCCAGCTGCAAGAAACAAGTATGTCATCCTATTTATGATGTTCTGTGGCTTATTTCTCTCGTGTTATTGAAATTTGGCATTGTAGTTTTACTTGTATGCTTCTTAAACATTGAGTTTCAGGCACATAAATTGTTGCTTAGCTGGGGTAGTGAGCTTGAAATTTTCCTGTATTTTGTTCATATAAAGATTTTACTTTTCACAAGTTTATAAATTACAGAGATGTCGGCAAATGGTCCTAAGCATTTGCATTATTCTGGTTCTGAATTCTGATTTGTTTCGCAATGCATCTATGTTGGAGTTGGATTATTGTAATAACTTACGCTGACTATATAAAATAAGAAAGGTATCCTCTAATTTTAGACATTATTAAGAAGAGAATAAAAGGCCCTGTACATTCTTCTCAATTCAATTTAAGGTTACGGCTTAAGGTTTAGTCTTTAGGGGTGGGGGTAAGGGTAATTTAGGTTGAGTTTAGTTTTGGGAGGGTCCTGTCATTCAACATTATTGTGACTTATATATAAGTGAGGGGATATATTGTGATAGGATAGTAGTTGGTAATAGGAGCTTGGAGCACAGTTATGGGAACCATGACATTGGACTCAGCTTGAGGGGAGCACAACCAACTTGCAACCCATTACCATGTCCTCCTGACCCAGCACAAGCACATTTCTTCAGTAAATTATGGGTCCAACTGCATTGAAACAACTGAGAACAGTAGGGTAGGGAGGGACAAAGACAGGTGTTTTCTATATGGCCAACAGTTTGGACATTTACTCCAGTTTTTGGAATGACACTTGAGACTATGGTGGAAGGAAAAGAGACAGATGGCGAGAAGAATACAGGGGACAAAGTAGCAGAAAAACAGGAGGATGTAGAACTGTAGTTAATGGTGATGGAGCACCACCTCTTGGATTTAGTATTCAATGGGAGGCTTTACTCAGCCAAACACTCTGATTTTGTAAGGAGTAGTGGCAAAAAAGACTGTAGTAGTGATGGTTGACAGTGGACCGATTCCTAGCTGCACCTCAAATAACTTAGCGATGGTCCTGAAGATACTAGTGGAGGGGATTCCTGAATTTACAGTTAGATTGGATGATGGACATTAGAATAAGTCAAGTGGGCCTTGTAAGCAACTGGAGGGGATTGCAGTGGTTGAAGATTTTCACCTCTTTCCTTTGGTCAGTGCGGACACTGTATTGGGAATTTCTTGGCTGGTGAAATTGAGAGATATGAAGGTAAATTGGAAGGCTCTCTCTCAGAAATCACAATGACCTTTATCAGCACAGTAGGCATGACTGAAAGGGGTTCCTTCTTAAGATAGGAACTGGTATCTCCAAAAGCCTTAATAAAGCAACATGAAGTAATTCTCCAAGGGCCTTTGCTTATGCTGTATTTTGAATTTTATGGTGTGCATTCACTATCTCAGAAGAAGTTAGATCAGCCTTGTGACATGAATCAGCAACTGACATGACCGGGAAAAAAACAAGAATTCGAAGGGTCGCTAATGGGTGTTTGTGGTAGTATTTGAAGAGCCAAAGGGTCTGCCCCCTAGGAGATCTAGTGACCATTTGAGATCTAGTGACCATTTGATTCCCATTCAACCAGGTACTAGTCCTATCAATGTACAGCCATATAGGTATGCATACTCACGAAAGAAAGAAACTGGAAAGGTTGGTAGATGAGACACAGACATGCAGCAGAGAATGATCCGTCAGGAAAGTTACTAACCAGAAAAAAGAGACACGGCTGCTGGAGAACACTGTTGTAGGAGTATTTACATGCAGGCTTAAGTGCCCAACAATACCCATATATAGTAGCGAAAAAGATGATAGGATCTCACCTTAGGTAGTTTGAACATGTTTTTGGAAATAACTAGATAAGTTTTAGTAAGAAGAGTAAATCCCATCAGGCATGGCTTCAGGGTGGGTGTGGGTTTGATTATCGCCATCTCATCCCCATCCCTAAAGTAAAATTTTATCCGAGTATCCAATGGGTATGAAATTTTTGACCCATCCCTATCTCCAATGGGTAACGGGTATTTTTAAACCTCCATCCATACCTGCCTCCTTATTGTTACAGTTATTAATTAAATAATTTTTTACAAAAAATAAAAATCACATCAAAGGAAGATATTATCAAGAATTTAATATCAAAACGACACATTTTCTTTTCGTCAATATCATATATAAAGAAAGACACAATTATTGCATAAATATCAAAACAGAGTACCAAAGGGTTTACGTGATTCAACACTTGGAATTAAGAGTTAGATATTCTCATGTAAAGAAAAACAGTAAGTAAAGATATTAAAAAGGAGTAGAAATAATCAAATGTGTGCCCGATAAACTATTTGATTTAATGAAATTGAGGTTTGTGTTTGCTGAAATGCAATACACATTTGAATGAAACCATAGAAATGGAAAAATGTGTAATCAAGGTTGTGATAAGTAGGGATGGCAACGGGACGAGGCAGGTGCGGGTTTGACTATCCCATCCTCATCCCCATAGTAAAAATTCATTTCCATCCCCATCTGCAACGAGTATTAATTGTTTTTTCCTATCCCCATCCCCATTGGGGAACGGGTATACCTATACCCGCCCTCTTACTGTCCAACTATTAATTAAATAATTTTTTATAAAAAATAAAAATAAACTAAAGGAAATATGATATTATCAACTATTCATTATAAAAAAAAATACACATTTTTTTATTCTCCACTCTTAAATATCAAGAAAGAAATTATAATTGTATAAATATCAAATGAGAATATCAAATAGGATAAAGGTCAAATAATTATAGAGAAGAGTACAAATGATCAAATGTATGACTTAGAAGTAAATTAGGAAACTGAGAACTAAAAAAAAGTCAATATAAGTTTTTTAGGTTATCTAATAAATTAAATGAGTTTTAGTAATTTAAGATGGGGATAAGTATGAGGACAGGGATGGATGTGTGGATATGGTGGATATGTATATACCCATCCCTGTCCCCATACTCAATTTAAAAAATCGGTATTTCCCATATCCGTAATGCGGTGGATTTCCTGATAAAATCAGGTCAGGTTTGAACCATACCTGCGGAGACGAGTTCATTTGTCATCACTAGATAAGAGAGAAAGTACCTTGGGGATCCAACTGAACTTTATGGATATTAAGCAAGTTGAACAATTGAGAGAGAGAATGAAAAGTTGTGTAGCAAAGAAAGAAAAAAGGGTTATCCAAACGAAACAAAACTATGGACCAAAGATAAAAGTGCAGATAAGTTTTTTAGGATACCTAATAAACTACGGGGAGGATGGGAACGGCAATGGAGCATATATTTACATAACCATCCTCATCCCTGTACCCAATTTAAAATATCAGGTATTACCCATACCCATACACAGTCAATGCATGGATTTCTTGTCAAAATCGGGACAGTTTCAAACAATACCTGAGGCCCTAAGTTGATTTGCCATCCCTAGATCGCATGGAGGATAATCAAATAATTAGACTTAGATGTTGAAAAAACTGTAGGCTAAACCATTAAATTAAGAAAGTTTCAGGTGCAAATGATTTGTCATTTATTCTATAGGCGTGGTTTATTACTAGACATTATGGCGCTGATCTTGCATTAGGGATAATTGTATACGATTGGCATGTATTGGTATCTTTCTATAGTTTAGTTATATTTCCCCAATGAAAGAGGTGAAATTCATTAATGTGAACTACACATATCACAGTGGAAACAGGCTCCAAGTCTCAATTATTTAAAGGATGAAAATGTAGTATTGCTTGAAATCATTACTTCACTGAACTAAACAGCTCACGTTTTTGTAATATTTGTTTATATTTAATGAGATTATGATGTTGTGCAACTAGTAGTTAAAAATTGTACTAAAATTACAAGCTATGTTTATTTAAAGCACAATTCAATTTAAGTCTCAGTTTTTTTTTTCAATTTTGTGTATGAATTTCAGATTGGAGGATATGAAAGATCAGTTAAGGAAACGCATGTTTACCAAGCGCATCGTCAAAAGACTTAAATTCACAATAGTCAATGGGATATCCATAGAACTTAATTCTTATGCTTTAATTTGTCCCACTGTCCGCGGTAGGAATTTCACGTCACTTTCTAACTTACAAAAGCTATTATTTTGTATAATCCATTTTCTTTGTACAGTGTTTTTATTTTATTTTGCCCTGTGTAACCTCTGCAAAATTTTGCATTGGTCTCTTAAGTTTTTAACATGGAAATTTATACTATATGCATTATCAGCTTATAGAAGCTATTGTTTTTGCATATTTCATTTTCGTTGTTCTAGTGTTTTGTTATGGCCCGTGGGACCTGTGCAAAGTTTTCCATTGGTCACCTTTTAAGTGTTTTAACCTGGAAAGTTATAGCTTATACATATTGAGCTTATATTAAATTGAATGACACTCCTTGCTTTTGATGTGTAGGAGCTATCACATGGCTTGATTCTGTTACTAATCGTCCTTTGAAGGTGATTAATTTTATAATCTAAATTTGAAAATAGTCTATTTTCGATGGAATGGTATAATGATACAATTTAAATTTGAGAATGTACTCATCTTGTTCTTTTTTGTAGTAATGTCCCTTATTGAAACGGGACATAATCCATGTATCCATAACTATTGTATATAGATAGCCAAAAAAGATGAGTCTACTTTCTAAAATTTATTTGTAGAATATAATCATTACTTTGGAGAAAGAATTTGTTCAAACTTTTTTTATGGCTTCCTGGTAGTTTCATGAAAATCAAGCTACTGGAAAAAAATTGCTGCCTCATTTTTCCTGTTGTTAGTGTTCTGTAATGATGCTCTTTTTTGTTATATGATTTTATCTGTAGAATCACAATGCTCTTGTATTCTCATTGGTTATATTCTTTTAGTCTGACCATAATGCGGAGTGCTCTTAGAACTGTATATGACAATTGTAAACTGGTTTGATGGTGCAGTGTGAAAGGACTTTCATCTGTGCTGATACTGGTGCATTGGTGGAAGAACCTACTAGACGGTTTTTACCTTATAAAAAGTATGCATTTTATGCTTTTATCTGTATTTAATTTGAATGTTTGGACAATTTTCTTCATTTCAATCTTTTCTATTTAGATTTGATTTGACAAATAGTATTAACTGTACTATGTGAAAAATTGCTACATTGCTGTGAATCTACTTCTATGTAGACTAAAATTAAACTGGATTAAGGATTTTCCCTACCACCAAACCCTTCCTTGTGCCTGCCAAAACTAAGGTAGCTAGCTGTCACTGACAAATTGAAATTGGTGTTGGTTGACTGAATAAAAAGCTGTGTTTTTTTTTTTTTGCTTTTCTGTTTCCATTTTCAAATAACGTGTTAAATATTATCTTGCTTTGATTTTGTCTCATTTTTCGGATTTTTCAAAGAAACAATGAAAATAAGGTGGCATTTTCTGTAATGATAAGTGAAAAACATACCAATTGAAAATGAAAACAGAAAAGGCATCAAACATCACCCAGGTCTTCCTAAACCCAGCTGGTTGTGAAAAGTTGGTATTTTCCTCACATTTTCTGGAAATTATGTGCTCGTGGATGTTTTTGTTTCTAAACTGTTTCAACTTGAGACCTTATTTTAGAAAGATGAAAGTTTTTATAGTTTGAAAGGGTTGCAGACTTGCAGCTCTGAAAGGGGATTAGAATAACCAACCATAGTCCAACTGTGGGATATACAGTCTACCAAGTAACTCCGTAAATTTGTTGAAACTGGGTTGCTTTGTTGGACAGATTGACATGAAATTGCTAAATGCATGCCTGTATAAATTCTTCAAATTCCCTTAGTCTATTTCTTGAGGCCCTGTTGTTTAGTTTTCTATCTAATTATAATATTATTGATTTTTTTCAGCCAGAATATTACATTTTTGATGAAGCAACTATCCGAAATTAAAAGAGTTTCAACCGGACATCTTCATCTTTTAGGGTTCAAGCCACTGAGTTGCTTGAGAGATTATTACAACTTGAAGCCATCAACTTTCCTTTACCCTAGTGATGAGGTTACTGGTTTTGTCATATATGAGCTGTTGATGGCATCTTTAGTTATGGATAATGTTTGGTTTTAATTGCAACTTTTGTGCTCGGTGCTGATTTCTTATCAAATACTCTTAACGTTGTTTAATTTTGGTGAAATTGTGTGTTGACAGTGTTGAGATCTCCCCGTCTAATCTATATGCCAAATATAGTGTCAATCAGGATCCAATAGTTAATATTTTCTATTAAATGTTGATTATAATTTGTATATTTTAAATTGGAAATCCTTGTATTCATTAGATTACCTAATTATAGGAATTAGAATAACTGTGCCATTATTGCTATTGGTGGCTGTAAATATCTGTAATATTTATAGATGGTATAATGATCAATGAAAAAGGCAGAAAAACAGAAATTCTGGCATATAATCCTTATTTTATACAAGGTTTGGCTACTTTTCATATTCCTTACTCTCAGGTTTGGGTAGTTCACACCTTACTGGTTGTGAGGTTGAGCTTGACTTGAAGCCTGTATTTGTCTTGTTCTAGATGTCCAAATTATCAATTATGGGTGAGTTTAGATCACATCTTGTAGAGATATGATCAATGTAGTCCTTGTAAGGTTTAAGCAAGTTCTCACTTTTAAGACATTGGGCTTAAGGCTTATCGGCCTCACTAATTTGGTTTGTAAGGTAACAACTGCTCATGCTTTATAAGGATCTCATTGGTCATATCCCTATTTGATGTGTGATTTCAATAGAATCTTTCATTGGTGCATAGATGATGTGCATTCGTCATCTTGTCATCAGGAATCTTGTTTTGATGCAAATTGTGCTGATGACTGTTCTACCGATAAATTGCCCTCATGAAATGGGTGCTTACAGTGTCCCATTTACAAATCTAGTGGTCTATTGGTATTTTTGGAAATGCTGACCTGTATAATAGTTGCACCAAATGTATCTTACATGCTTCTCTAGTTTGTATCTTATCACATTTTCTATTTCACAGTATTCTTCTGTGATGCCTTTTACTTTGCAGGGTACAGACAGCAGCATGTGCATCTTCGTTGCCCTTCATAGGTCCATGATACAACTTAATCGGTATCCTTTATTCCTTGTCTTTAAGGGTGTTTGTTTTTTTTTCAAAAATTTCACTGTCAAATCCTTTATTCACGTCTACATCAACATTTTTATTTTTTGTTTTTAGCGATTATGAAAATTTAATATCTTAAATAATGTAGTCTGATTCAAATCAAATACGTTCCAATTGGATATCTGCATTTTCTTTTTCCTAAAAAGTTATTTGTTTATCAAATTAGAGTTTGAAGTGGTAGAATGTTGAATCAATTCTACGTCGAGAAATCTTTGCCATTTGTGGGGCAGTTGCATGATGTTAGTAGGAAAAGGGCAAGAGAGGAGTTTGTGAAAGCTGGAACTGAAATCAAGTTAGGTAGTGTCTGTATATACAAAAACAAGCGACAAATATTATAGATTAACAAAGCATCCTCATGTAAAACTACTGTGTTGCTATTACATGATTGACGTGGTAGTTTTTGTGGTTGCAATATGACTGATGTTAAATGGCTTGTATGTGCTAATACTTACCAATCAAAGTAATTATCTGATGTTTTTGTCAGTTTTGCTGTCGCTTTTAGTGGTAGTTCTTCTCGCCCTCAATTGGTTGCTCTCATTGCACAGGTACAATATGTTGAATGCTAGAAATTTGTCTTTATAATGAATGATTGCTTTCTTGACTTCAAAGCTGATGTGACGTCGTAGTTTGATGGCTTTGTCTCTCAACTTCTGAATAATTTTAGACCGCTACTTTGCTGTTAATTTAAAATTATACCTGTCCAATTTTAGAGTGTCGAAGTCCAATTGCTATAATTTAAAATGTGGTATGCTGGTCCTGGTTGCTTACCAACAAATGATGTAGCGATCTCCTTTATGAATAAAATTATAATCAATCTCAATTTGTTGTTTGTTCATGAAAAGCTTGATTAGAGACAATGTACAAGGCTGCTCAGTTATCACAAATAAGGCTTATGTATGAGGCATAGACTTAGAAAACCTAACCCAATCTCACAAAACCAGTTTGTAAGAGAACTGTCTGAGCTATAAGTTTTATTTGTCATATCTTTAATCATTGTGAGACTAAATCACCACCACCTTTAAGGCTGACAATTAAGGGCAGCCCTCAAAGAGGTCCCACCTGGGTTGGGCTAGGGATGATTGCCATCAAGGTGATTTTACAACATTCCCCCCATGCCCAGGCTACAGGCCTGTAGTGTGGCAAATGTAGTGTGGCAAATACATGTAATCTAATAATAATCTAGGAAGGACTGTAATACCATTTTAGAAGGCTTATTAACCCTATAAAATTCGCTTGTAATGTGAGAATTACCCAAGTTTTATAAGCTATATTTAAGCCAGATTTCTAGTTGGGACTAAATCACCATCCTTGAGGTTGCAATTAGACAACCTTAGAGAGGCCACAGATAAGGTGGGCTAGGGTTGATTGCAATTAAGACGACTTTCCAATACCTCTGCAAAATCGTGACACTTGGAGAAGTTGTTTCACTCACGAGTTCACATGTGATAAGGACCATGGTCTGGTAGTTTGCCTTTGCATTGGAACTCTCAAAAACATTTTGCTGTATACTCCTCCGTGGAATGAGATTACTTTTTTAAACCATGGTTGTCAGAAATAGATTGCTTGTCAGTTGGACAGTGGTCTTGATATGTCAATTGACTTGCCAACCAACCTGTAGTATCCCTAGGATCAAAATAGGACGTCCTGGTTAGGTAGAAGCTTCCATTTGGGTACATGAGAATCATTTGGTTCATTATCCAACATGCCGCCCTCCTAAATATTCAGAACATATGTGTCTCCCTTTGAGTGAGCTACCTCAATTCGAAGAAAATCTTTGTTGTTTGAGGCATTCAATGCCATCATGATCATCACTTGCAATCATTATGTTATCAGCATAAACAAATGAGTAATGCAGAGATCGGAAGAACATATATATAACAAAAAATGGTCTGCTTCACTTTGAATCATTCCAAAGTCCTGAATTAACACAATTTTAACCTGCATCTAAAAATTGTTGGAATCAATACAATCGAATCATAATCTCAACTATTGATTTAACGTGTTTGTATCAGATTCTTACGTCGTGTATGATTTTTAGGAAGAAGTTATTCAATCAGGTAATCAGATTGAGCCACCGGGAATGCACATGATTTATCTTCCATATTCTGATGACATCAGACTTGTTGAAGAGGTAGAAACTGCAATATTTGGCTTTGTTCAAACTTACAATGTCTAAAACAGTGAAAATTTTAAATACTAAATTATTGTCCTGGTGGATATGAATTTTACAGCGTTATTCAGATACAAGTGGGATGGTGACTAAGGCAAGCAGTGATCAAATAAAAAGGGCAGCTGATTTAATTAAGCGTGTTGACTTGAAAGATTTTTCTGTATGCCAATTGACCAACCCTGGTAAGCCTCTTCTCTCTTCCTCTAGCTTACTACCTCTCCTTGATGTTTGGCAATTCTGTATATACTCAAAGCTTCATTGGTTTTTATAGTAATTTTATTCTCTCATCTGCTGCATTGCGTCATTATCATTACTTAAACCTTAAATACAAACACTTACCTCGCCTGAATTACAGACAGTTTACTTCCAAGATATAGGATTAAGCATGTGGGTGATTTCTGTACGACTACAACGACTAAGTAGCTCTGTTACTCACGATTTTTCCAAATATAATATTCATTTGCGTGGAGAAATATTCTACTGATCTTGTATGTTCTGTAAATGTTACCGGAGTTTAAATATAAATGATGTATATATTGAGGAGTTTATTTCTGAACCTGATAAATTGCATCAAAAGCTTATTCACTTGGTGGGGTTGTTTCCCTTGATTGAATGAAGGCACCGTGCTATATCTTAAAACCAATTTTTTGGAAATATCAAGAACTTGTTCAATGAATCATAAAGTTGTTTTTGTTAATCTTTTTATCTCACCCGCTTTTCTTACATGGGCCTCTGTTGGTTTCTCCTTGATGACCAAACCATTTAGGCTAGATTCTCTCATCTTTTTTCTTAATATGCCTCTGAATCTCATATCCTTTTTAACCCATCCCATCTACCCCAACATTTTCATCTCTTCAACTCTGATAGATTACTTTTTCTGTTGAAAAGCATTGCATTTATACATTCCATTCCTTTAGCTTTACCCAATAATTTGACCTTTTTGTTGAAATTTTACTCAATGAAATCAATAAATTGTAGAAATATATTAATTTCATGATAACATTTTACTGTTTCATGCCTGTTCACTTATTTTGATTTTATTCCTTTATAGTGTATGATCATTACTTTTATTTACTATTCCCATTTGACAAAAAGAAAAGATATTATGATTGCTTTTGGTAACAAATAAGCTATTTTCATTTTCAGCCTTGCAAAGACACTATGCTGTACTTCAGGCATTGGCATTGGAAGAGGATGATATTCCGGAAATGAAAGATGAAACATTACCTGACGAGGAAGGCTTGGCCAAGTAAGCTCTAGTTACTCATAATAAATTGAGTATTTTGTTGAGTCTGAATTGCAGACTGTAAAATGTCCTGTTTGACCTTTGATCTCTTCATTGGAAAATATTTGCTGTTCAAGAGTTTAAGTATTAAATGATAATCCTGGTTGTGTTACCTGCAGACCAGGAGTGGTGAGGGCATTAGAAGAATTCAAAATCTCTGTATATGGGGATAACTATGATGAGGAGAATGAGCAGGGCGTTGGGAAGCCAAGTGAAGCCTCAAAGAAACGAAAGGCAAATACAGAGTTTGCAACAAAAGAGTGTGAACAATATGACTGGGGTGAGCTTGCTGATACTGGAAAGGTAATCCTTGCAAGTTATTTCATGCAGCGCTTATTAGCTTTTGGCTTAGTGATTCTTTTTCTTTTCTAGGTCTTTTACTGATAAAATGAAACGATTCCTTACATCAACCACCTTCTCACTAGTCCCTCTTCTCTCTCTCTCTCCTGTCCTTTCCTTCTTGCTCCCACTCTCTGTCTTCTCCAATTTATTATCCCTCTTGCCACTCCAACTGTCCTCGCCTCATCATCATTCATTTCCCCTGGTAGGTCTGGTCCTGGTCATGGGCTGGGATCTGTGATGGGCCTGTACTGGGCCTGGTCTGAGCTGGGTCTGGGTTCTGGTATGGGCCTGTGATCTGGGATGAGCCTGGGCTGGGTCTGAGCTTGGTCTGGTGTGGGCCTGGTGGGCTGGGATCTGGGATGGGCCTGTGCGGGTCTGGTCTTGGGTTTGGGATGGGCCTGTGCTGAGTCTGAGCTCTGGTCTGGGCTGGTCTTGGGTTTGTTCTGGGTCTGGGCTTGGTCTGGTCTGGGATCTGGGATGAGCCTGGGTTGGGTCTGGGCCTGTGTGCTGGGTCTGAGTTGGTCTGGTATGGGCCTGGACTCGGCCTGGTCTGCGATCTGGGATGAGCCTGTGCTGGATCTGGGCTAGGCCTGTGCTGATTCATCCACCAGGAAAATGTCCTCCGGATCCACGCGGTAGCGGCAGAGAGGACACGTGGAATGCGCGTGCAGCAGCCCTTCCTTCTGTCCTCCCAGCGCTCTGAATCTGAAAACTGTCCATGGAATTGACATATAAAATTGTTATGAATCAGCTAACATCTACATAATTATACCTTAGACAAAGACTTTATGTTAGTTAATAATGTTAGTTACACTTGAAATTTATGAGTTTATGTTAAAATTGCTGATATGGAATCATTTGATATTGTTTTGCAGTTAAAGGAATTGACAGTGGTGGAGTTGAAATATTATCTTACCGCACATAATCTTCCTGTTTCCGGAAAGAAGGAGGCTATAATCAGCCGAATATTAAGCCACATGGGAAAATGAGCAACCTGGATAACTATAAACATCATGATGTTCATTGTTTTGATGAAACAGAGATCTGATGAATATATGGAAATATTTATATATGGATAACACAAACATAAGACTCTTGCTCACATCATGTCTTCATTGTAATTACTTTTTCCGTACTGTTTATTTTCTTGCAAGTTTTATTCAACTTATGTCTTTAAACGTTTCGTGCAACAAATAAATAGAAAACATAAATTAAAATATATTTAAATTTTTTATAACTTGTTAATTATCATATCTAATATTAACTCAAATTTTTTAAAAAGTTTTTAAAAATATAAATATATAGGTTGAACACAGATTTTCACTAAATTAATTTTATTAAATTAGAATACAAGACTTTATTTGAAATTTCTTCGTTGACACATCCGTAAAAAGTGTAAAAAAAATACAATTAAATAAGATATAAAAGATGTTTCTTTTATTTGTAAATATTAGGAAGTGATCTATAAGGATGATATTTCATAACTTTCATTTTAATTTTAGTAACATCAAAGAAGTTTGTTCTTTGTTTAGGATTGCAATTTTTTAAAATATGTACTTTATATGTATCATATTTTATATATTTTCAAGATAAGATTTTACCGTATCATAGTCTATCAACTCCATCAATATAGTTATCACAAGAATTCATCGGTGCTCACCGAACAGTAAAACCTCAGATTAACACCGGCAGCTGATGCTTCCAACCTTAAAAGTTAAATTGAAGCAGGTAAAGAGAAAATCCAAACCATTATACCATTAGATCTCCTCACAAGATCATGTCAAAATATTTTAAAAAGAATGGTTCAGTTTTAAAAACAATTAAATAATGGATGCCAAAATTGTCTGACAATATAACCTGACATGTGACCCAATCAGCCTTTGTATATCAGCAACATTTTCTTCATCTTCACGAGTCACAAAGAAGATTTTTTCCTTTAATAAACAATAGCAGTATCAATGTCATATTTTAGATAATCGAACTTCAAAATCATTGATTGGATACTTAGGATTTGCCTGCCGCGCCCTAACACCAAGATGAGATGAGTGAGGCAGTTCTTCCTGAAGTACAACTTTTACTATGTTCCTCCCAGCAGCTGTTACCTGCCAGTGAACTTATAAATATTAATAGGTTTAATATTTCCATATGCTCTCAAATACAAACATATATATGTGTATACCTCTTTGTCACCATCAGCTTTGTTAACAACAAGGATAGGTCCTTCCACTGATGATGGTATTCAATCAGGAAAAATTCTTTCAACCTAGCTCAAAGAAACACAAACTGAATCTTCCTAGCTGGTTGAAATATTATCTTACAACACATAATCTTCCTGTTTCCAGAAAGGAGGCTATAATTAGCTGAATATTAGTCCACATAGGAAAATGAGCTAGGGGCCAAAGTTTTTATTAATGATTTTGCAACGTGGATAACTAGAACGTAAGAATCTTGGCCACATGATCTGCTAAAGTTAATGTTTTCATATATTATTGTTGACCCTATCTGCATAAAAGAGTGATCTGTACATGGGCACTAGGATATGTAGTAGCATAGTTTACCGGTAGAATACATAATCGTGTTAGACCTCCAACCTTAAAACGTTTTAGTTAAATTGCTAGCATTCCAATTAGGATTCATAACCCAATTAGCATCATTATACTGGCGATTACAAGGTGAAGTTTTCCTTCGCCCAATTTATAATAGCAGGGTGTTATACTTAATTTGCTCTAGACGCTGAGAGCTACATAGAACTACTGCTAAGTCTTACAGAATTGAAGGTAGAAATGGTCAGGCTTCTGTCTCAACTCTACTAACCAATGAAATAGTAATCGACAAGAAATTATTTTATTTCAAAAAAGGCTAGGGGCCCTAATATCGATAGTTTGGCTTTGGAAGGTGTTGGCTGTCTGGAGTGTGTAAATTAAAATATAAATAACAAGGTAAAATATAAATAACAGAAATAGCAAACAAGATTGTTATTCTTTTCATTTCTCTTGTTTCAAGCAACCCACTGGATAAACTGCTTAATATAATCTACTGGATATACAGATAGGGAAAAGACCTCCAGCTAACGGTAGTATCCCTTTATCCTGTACATGTAAAAATATAAGATAAATCATGTAACACATACACACACCCCTGAGGTTTAATAAAATTTTATCTATTTACATCACTACACCTCTCTATCCTTGTAACTGCATAAAAAAAATCAAGTGAGATGTGTTAATGGGTAGTATAGGCAACCTTATTTTTGTTATATAAATTGAGGGAGATTTATTTGGGGAGAGACCTAAATGAAATTTTGTTAAACCTCAGGATGTGAGTGTATTTCTGAAATTAGGGATGCAGCCTAAAAGAAGTGAGTGATGGTTGACATAAAAGATATATACTATTGGCACTTTTGTTGAGGTTCCACTCTGAGTAGTGGTGGTGACTGCTCAACCACATTTGATGGGTCTGTGTTGGAATTAAGGAAGAGGCATACTACAGAGCAATCGTCAACCTTAGAAGTAGGAAGCTTGGTTTTCCATGCCTCAACAGCCGCCTCAACCAGTATTCGAGCCGCTGAAGAGCGTGGAGAAGATGCCACAATGGACACAACTTGTTCGTTGGATAAAACATCCCATACCTAAAGAGATTTGAAAGTATGTACATGATAACACAATTATGCCAATGGTATGATACATGAAAAAAGGGAGTTAAGAGTTACCCCGTCCGTGGCTAACACAACAAATTGATCCCTGTGAGTTAGGCGGTGATAGGAGAAATCAGGAACAGAGATGACTCCAAAGTCCTTGAGACCAAAATCTCCGAAAGTCCTTGACATGGCAAGCCCAGGGGAGTTAACATTGGGCAGCCATACTCTAGAAATCCCTGGTTCATTTTTAAGGGCAAACACTCTCCCCTTACAAATCCTTATCCTCTCTGCTTCCCCTGATAGAGGATGAATAAAAAACAGTGTAAAGATTGGACGCCAAGAAAGACATTGGAGAGAGGGAGAGAGAGAAAGAGAGAGGTACTTGGAAGATCCGGCTTAAGGTCAGTGGTCAACTGAAGGGCCATAAGGGAACCATTACGGTCTTGGGTAGCCAATAGAGCTCTGGAGTCACCCACATTAGCAAGAACGAGGTCGTGGCCCTTAAAGGATGGATGAATGAATGAAAATTGAAGAAGGTGGTCGGAGATAATGGGATGGGATGCGATGTGATACTCACCTGCTTCAGCAAGATAACAGCCGTGGAGCCACTGGAAGAGCAATCGATCTGATCGTGGAGTCTGAGTTCTGTGTCCATCACCTTGCAAGCCCTCAGAAAAGATTGTCTCAGGGTGGCAATATTGGTTGGGGCAATGGTATCAGGTTGGAAGTCATGGATGGATTTGTTAAAGAAATTGCGATATCTGTAGGTGTTGTCAGGGTTTATGGAATTCCACTGAGCAATGAGCTTTAAAGGAAAGGAGTCCCTCAGTTTCTTTGAAACCAAATGGCCATAAGGTCCGTGCCCATCAAAAACACCGCAGAAAACGGCGCCCTCCGTCGAACAGAAGTTGTCCCAAAGAAGCATCGCGTCCTGGTTGATATCTCCCTGGCCTTGCTTGCTGAACAAGGATGCAACCTGCGACGAACCGTTCAAGAACAATCTCCCAGGAACTCTGTGGACTCGCATTTCAATTCTATAATCGGAGAATGTGATGGGACTCCATAACGTCTCTTCACATTCATCCATGGAAGGCAACGATGACGCCCCCGTGATCGAGAGGCACGATCCCATTCCCACAGATTCCGACACGACACAACACAACACACCACTTCTCTGACTGCCACAGACAACCTAATCGGAGGCACAGAAAGAACTCATTGCACCGTCAATCTTCATTTCTCGGATGCTCACTGTCTCTCTTACAATTATAACAATAATTGAATGAAGACAAAGAAGATAATCCAACGGTAAAACTACAATTGTTCGTTGCATAGTTTGTTATGGACAGTTTGTTAGTTAGTTGTACCTTCCTCCGATAATTCTTCTTCTTACTATTTTACTTTTTCAATATTATCTATTCGCAATCTTAATTATAATATTATTAATATATAATTTATGTTATAATTAAAATTCGTAATAATAACCAATCATAGATCAGGAAAGATATTAATCAAATATAACGAATAATTCACATAGATAAATACTTTTATTTATTCTCATCAATGTGAAAAATGTGAATCCCAAGTACCATTAAAAGAGAAAAATATTACACATGTTTAGCCAAAAGTGTAAGGATAACCCTAAATTCCTATTTTTCCAAAACGTATTCTAATTTATAAGAGGTGATGATATATCTTGTGAAACTCCTACAAATATTGTTTTGAAGAAAGTATTGAATTAGAAATATTCAATTTATAATATAAAAGTAGATCATTTTCTAGGGACGAAACTGCACAAACTTTAAATGATTTATAAAATTAGATCATTATTTATAATTATATTTACTCTAGGGATGATTGTGGAGTGTCTCTAATCTTATTCTATTCAATTATTTATAACTATTTTTGTTTAGTTAAATTTGTGTAACCTCTTATTGTTAATACTAAAGAATGACTCATAATTTTTTAAAAACATGAATACAAGGGCACGACAAAGATTTTCACGCAATCACATATTTTTTTTTATTTCTTAAATTTGAATACGAGACATTATTCCATACATTGGAATGAGAACAACTTATCCAATATCAAACCTTGGCCTTTTGTGGGGAACTAACTTTTTAGCTAGTATGATGTCACAAAAATGTCTTTGAAGAAATAAATCTACATATTTTACACCAGATACAATGGTAGGGGTGACTTCATATCCAACCATTTCCATGACGTACATACATGCAAGACAAGTGACGACAAAGCTGGGTGCCTGGTGCCTGGTGCCT
>Ga0099825_1002976_pt1 | contig 22597 bp, 14 predicted proteins | sample SiratroredBW_FD_76838 | JGI IMG/M metagenome (GOLD analysis project Ga0099825, IMG submission 76838) | Root nodule microbial communities of legume samples collected from California, USA - Siratro red BW | ecosystem: Host-associated > Plants > Roots > Nodule | place: USA: California | collected... | reverse complement strand
TGTTTTGTTTTGTTTTTTGTTTTTTTTTTTTTTTTTTTTTTTTTTTTTTTTTTTTTTTTGTTTTTTCCTTTTTTTTTTTTATATTATATTTTTTTTTTTTTTTTTTTTTTTTGTTAAGAAGAGTAATAATAGACACTAAAAATACCATATTTTGCCAAATTAACGAACTAAAAACATATTTTTTTAACTAAAAGGCCAATCATATTACTAAAGTCTTTTGTACGATGTGTTAACTTTAATTTTAATCTTAGTTCCTAAATTATAAGTTTCACTTTTTTACTCCAATACCTTGATAACAAAACAACAAAACTTGCATTAAGTTTAGATAATCAAACAGCTAGAACCTGTTTCTAGATATTCTTTGAGTATTTTACTTTATTTCAATTTAGTTAAATTTTTAAAGACTCTTTTTAAGTAGATAGAATATATATATTTTTATATTTGTATTTTGTATTTTTATAAGTTATACGAAGATAAATAAATTATTAATTTTAAAATATTCAGGAACGTATTGAATATAATTATACTAAATTAATGAAATTGGCTGATTATATTTTCAATGAAATAAATGTTGTCTTAAAAATATTAAATCAATTGAAATCTATTATAATTTGTTTATTCTCCAATAATAGTGAAGCAACAATATTTTTGTAGAGAATCCGTTACACGTACTTGTACTTGTTTAACCTTAAAAGTATGTTAAAATGTAGTGCTTTTTCATAAAAAGAAAAAAATGTTAAACTAATTTGAGAAGTTATATTGAATAGCTCCTAGGAAAAGAAGAGAAAAGACTCCAAAAAGAAATCACTTTCTTTCACATAATCCTTTAACTCTACCAAACAAAACAAAGTTGGTTTGTCCCTGTGATGAACCATACTTTTCTGTTCATCATACGAGAGGGGCCTAAGGAGTAGTTCATTTTGCCCCAATTGTGAAAGCATATCTTACTATTGTCAGTTCTGATGCAAGGCCCAATAGGGCAACATTTAACACCAAAATGTATAAATATTCTAAGTAGCAGTAACAACTAACAAAGCTGTAACAGTTAATGTCAGCTCAAGATAAACGGCTAGAATCTCTGGTCTTGTCAATTTCAGCATGGGACCTAGACAAATTTGATTTATTGGGATAATGTTTCATTAGCATAAGGGAGGGATTGATGATAACTACAAGGTCAAATATAAAGTCACCATCAATGACTTACAGAGGAAACTGATAGCACAAGAATATCATTAACAATTAACAAATCAATTGGAAAAAAAATAGTTGAAGCCAAACTAGCTGTTTTACGAGATGCGTAGAACAATTAAATAATTGGCAAGGTGGGCAAAGCAAGATTCACTCCTTGGTTCAACCACTTGATCAAAATTTTGAAATTTCTCTTACTCTCTCTCTATCTGGGAGCAAGTATAATATATAATTTTGAACCAATTAACTGCAGTTGGAAGTTCAAGGCTTCAAGCTAGCTAGCTAGAGGTATTAATAGAGAAGACAAGTTGGGTATTGGAAGCTGCATACATAACATAACATACATGTTTGTATATCTGATAAGTGGAAGAGGGAAAGGGAGGGAAGATAATAAGGAGAATGAAGAGGAGCAGAGATATGGAGAAGAGATCAGAGATAAACTCTGCCATTGAAGAGTTGTCTTTGCTGGCTATAGTCAAACCAGGAGGAAATCATGAGACTGCACACATCCCAACCAAACCTTTCCTATCTCTATGCTACATGGTTCTACAAGTTCTTGGTGGGTTTACTCGCTTGTTTTTATTTGAAAACATGAATGTGTGTAACACCAAACACATTGTCTTTATGCTTGATTGATGCTCTCTTGCAGATAAGATAGGTCCAACGATGGCTGTTTTGAGACAAGACGTTCACCAGAATATTAAGGTACAAATTAAATTTGAAACTCTCAATTGAGTCAGTTCACTTGTATGAGATCTAGTTTTCTGTTAGCATATAATTGCACATTGATCGAACAGTCAACTATCAATTATTTGCTTGCGCTATTAGTTTCTGTGTCTCTCTGCAGAGATTGGAAATGATGCATGAATTGAACCCCTCAATCAATTCAAATTTGGTTGAAATATTGAAATCAGAAGCCAGCAAAGGCAACGCAAGAAAGAGGTTTAGTTGTAGTAAATCCTTTCTTTGGCTCACTAGGTAAACATGTGCATATATATATTGTTGTTTTCTTTTACTATTTTGTTATTCCCAACACTTGGGTTAGGTTGTATCATCAGTTTCTTTCAGCTCTAAAAATTGCTGAGAAAAAGGCTAAAAACTGTTACTCAGTTTCTTTCCTTGTATAGTACATATTCCCTTTGTGTAAGTTGCTTAATATTCACCTACATATGTGCAACTCTACAGAGCCCTGGATTTCTCTTCAGCATTGTTACAAGCACTAGAAATCGATCCTAAAAGGAATATGGAGGAAATAGTTCAAGAGTCTTATGATGCAACCTTGTCACCGTGGCATGGATGGATTTCATCAGCAGCTTTCAGAGTAATAAACACTAGTTCTTCTCTTTCTTTCGTTAAATCAATTTTAAACTTGTTGATGGCTTTTACAATCTAACCTCAACTTGTCTGTTCCAAGCGCTTAGTTTATTAACTTCTTTACCTCATGAAATCCCGTGCCTTATATAAAAACTTGCAGAGTTTAGCACAGTCACCAAGATTGTGCAATTGCTTCTTGCTGAACTAACCGGAATACTGCTGCAGGTGGCTATAAAACTAGTGCCAGATAGTCAAACTTTCATGGATATCCTAAAGGAAAGAGATGAAAACTGTGACATCCTAAAGAAGCAAATGCAGATCTTGGTTTCTTTGCTTGTACCTTTTCTTGAGGATGTTCATTGTATTCTTGTAAGCTTATTTCGTGCTTCCTAACATAACATATATCCGTCATGCTCCCTCAATTTTCTGTCATCTTACCTTATTAATATTATTTTGCAGAAAGAGTATAACTTGGACAGGATTAAGTCAAGTTGAAGATAGAAGAATATGTACAGCTTTGTGTAGTGTATATTTTGGCTTCCTTCCTCTCTGTTTTCGTGTAAATGGCTTGTATAGTAAAATTTTCGTCAACACTGATATGTAGTATAAGTTTGCATTCGGCTACTCAATATACAGATATTATACATCAAATTTGTACAAGTTCAATTCAAAGTTTTATTTTGTCTACGTGGAGGATCTAATTTAGAGCCATGTTATATCCAAAAAGTGCTAAGTTAATCAAAGTTGAATATGACAAACGTGAGAATTTAATTTATACACAAGAAAGGATGAACTGTGTTACTTTTAGTTAAGTATTTTTCAAATCAAAGGAGGAAACCGCATTGAGATAAAGTTGGTTTTCAGTTCCACCCACAGGCTTCCAATATCCTGCATTAAAATTTCATCTAAATTTGAAGGATGATGTAATGGATCAAACTCAACGGTGAGATCAAAGCGAATCATGCTATTTCAATATTGATCTATTATACAGTTTAAGGAGAAATCCACTACTTAATGGTCATGATTTAGTAATTTCTATTAACGGAAGTCTTAATCATGATTACAAATATGCACTCTTTTTCTCTTTCCTAAGACTGGTTGTTTCACACAAACAGTTTTTTGGTATTTTAGAGAAATGAAAACCTTGAGGATACTGTTAAACGTTCCTCCAAATAAAGTGGTCTGCATGACCAGATTTTTTCTATTTCAAATGATTTCACCATTGAATATAGCACCTTGGTTGCGTAAAAAATCCTAAAATAACCAATTTCGGGGTCTGTCCTCGCACAAAATTGCATGGTGGATGCGTGAATTTTCCATTAGGCAACACGAACAACATCATTAAAATTCCATCCATCAAATGATTGACGTTTAATGCACATGCTCAATATGGTACAGAATCTAATGGTCATGTTCAACTATAGGTCACGTCCATCCCCACAACGTGCTTTCTAGGTGACGTGAATCTTGAAGCGCAATCAGTGCTGCAACTAAGCCTGCATTGCTAGCTATGTTCGGTTCAGTGAACCTTTGGTTGGTCCTCTGATCCATGAAATTGTCATTAGTGTCTGGTCCTCCCACCATGGCTCCCAAAAGAACCTGTGGATTTGGATCTTTAGAGTTTAGCCATCTCTTACCATCGTCACAATTGTAAGGTTCGTTATTCCAAGGGATTGATGCACTTCTGTGATGAACTTGGACAGGATACCTGTCACCATAGCCCACTAAATAACTCATTTTCATAGGGTTCTGCCCCAAGATGTAGTTAACCTGAAGAACACATGAAAGAAGGAAGCATAAATAGACTTTTTCCAATTTACATGCAATGCAACAACCAAACGGTAAGGAAGCTAGGAATTGCCTGAGAAGTGGCAAAATCACGAAGCATTTTCACGGTGAATGAATCAGTCTTGCAACTTGCACCAGACATTTTGAGATGATCCAGGTAATCGCTGTATAATTTACTGAGAAAAGATGCTGTAGCAGCAAACTGGAGTAATGGTTCATTATCAGGTTTCAGGATAATCAATCCACCTATCATTATGCTTAACATGTCATCATATACATAGATAACTCGTATGCACACACATAAGTACATAATCGCAAACAAACAAATGATATATGTTGATCGTAGTGTTAATTACCAGGTGTCCTGCTAAAGTATTTATTGGATAGATAAGAACACATGAGGGCATCGGTTAAGTTAGATGAAAGTTTCAAAGCATCCTCGTATGGGAAGCCAGGATCACGGAAGTATAGAATACCGGTTAGCAAAACCTACAAAGATCAAAGATCAGATTAAAAACAAATTCTCCTGAAAATTCAGTATGTGTATCTATTGAAGTTACCTCCACAGCATTGAGCTTGTTATTCCAGTAAACAACTCCTTTGTCAACGCTTGGTTCATTACTCTTTGCTGAAAAAAAAGTTTCAGTTGCAGTTGCAAGGTAATTAGTGTTTTCAGTAGCAAGAAATAACCATGTTGCTCCCCAAGCCAACTCATCTTGGTAGCTGGTTGAGTTATAAAGCATTCTTGCTTGTTTTCCACATGCATCAACCAAGGTGTAAGTCCCTTGTTTAGTAGGTATTGCCACAAAGAGACTTTCTGCAGCTTGCACAAGTCTCTTTGAGTAATCTCTGTCTTCCTTGAATACCATCGATGTTGCAGATAATGCTGCCACAATTTCGCCAGCTAAATCTGTAGCAGAGCCATCGCAAACTGAAACTGGTCTCTCATATTTCATATCTTCGGGTCGTTGCCAGCAACTCACATCAGTATGTTCATTGTTAATACTAATGGTGCTTCCAACCTAATGAAATTGAATAAAACAAAAAAGGATCAATTTATATTCACATCTATTAGTATTTAATTCAGAATAGGAGTTATTTATTGCACAAAAATGAGACTGATTCCTCTCATGAAAAATTTTAGCATTAATTTAAATTTTGCTCTCATGGTACCCCAATAATTTGAACATAATGTGTCATATGATCATTAATATGACAAGATTCATTCCCAACAAAAAAAATTGTTACTTGCCTGGGAATACAGTGTCATGTTTGATCCATCTGCTGAATTTGGGGGAATGAACACCTTGAGCAGGTAGTCACTACCCCATCTAATGATGTCCCTAACATGATCAAGTTCACCAATATCAGCATATTTACTTTGATATTCCATGACAGTCCAACTCAACAAGGTCATTGTATAAGCTGTGGTGAAGGTAAACTTAATGTTGTTGCCAGAATCATAAAATCCACCAGTAAGATCAGTCTTAGCCGAATCCCCATCTTGTAATCCTGAATCTCCTCGAAATTTCACTGGACTGTTCCTTGGATAATGCCCAGCTGCAAAAGAAAACATCATAAGTAGTTGAACTACACCAAGAAAAACAAAAATGTAGCAGCACAAATAGAAGTAGTACATTTTTGGGCATCATAAAATGTTAGAGCCTGGTTTATTGCCACTTGGAGATTGATTGAAGACCCTTGATGCTTGTGCTTATGAGGTAAAAAATGCACCAATAGAACAGCTGCTAGGATGGCTAAAATTATTGTTACAAGAACAAAAATAAAACAATGAAAGTGCTTCCTGTCAGTGATGACAAGATTGTAGTCAACAGATTTTGGGTACTGGGAAGGGATAGATTCATAGGCGGTGGAAGAGTGAGGAGCAAGTTTAAAGTCAAGTGCTATGGAGTTCCATTGGCTAGCTGAAGGAAGAAGGCGACCAGCCTCCGAAACTGTATGCACATAAATCACAGGGTCTCTTTCTGACTCAAAAGTAGATGACATTGCTGGTGGCATGATTATGAAGATTGCTATATTTGGATCTGTTGAAGAAAAAACTAAAATGAACAAAATAAATCATGTACTCTGGGAGAAGAATTTTGCTTCTAGTTTCTATCTAAACTAGCTAGTTTTGCCAATAAGTATATACTCACATACAGCTGGTTCTAAACAAGGCTGAGAAATTTGGAGAACATGATCTTATTTGTTGGTATATGGTTATGAATAATTCTTATTGGCAAAATTCTTAGGCTCACAGAAAATCACATTAGTTATACCGTTGCTTTTATCTGAGTTTAGCTCTCAACCCCACCAAATATAAGGCTTCAAATTGACTGCAGAAAGTTAGAAAATAATATCCGTATAATAATGTCTACAATCATAAATGTATATATGGTGTGTAAACTAAGAGATACAAAAGTGCCATTGTTGTGAGACTGTCTAATTAGTTACTATTGTAACAAAGAGATTTTCCGAAAAGAAAATAATGATCTCCAAAAGGTTGATATATTAGTAAATCAATTTGGTTCATATGACTAAACTATGTTATTAGCTACACTACAGATTATTTGATAAAACAGTTATTTTAATAACAAAATTTCATGTTATTGGTTGTGTTCATGTGTTGGGTCATAGCTTATTGGAATTGATTTGGGTTGATATTCCAAAGCACGGGTTTTGTCTTTTCTGTGCCGTCCGAATTCCAGCACTATTGGTGTCAAAATTGTATTATAGTAATTGCAATTAAGCTCGAAAGTTGAAGCAGAATGAACAAAAAATAAAGCCTGGTCTGAATATTCCCTCGAATAGACATGACAAAAGAATTCAAATTTAGGGTGGCATATCTTTTCTACTACTCCCATTGTTACTTGGTTTGACCTAATTATAGAGGGATTTTCAGATATTTTCTCTACTCAAGTTTTGATTTCTTCTTAGAGATTTAGATTAATTTTAGTTTCTGATCAATAGCCGTTTTTTCAAATTAAAAACTCTAATTTCTTCGAGCATCTATGATATTGTTGGTGTTCTTAAATATAAGAAACAAACCCAGCCTTTATTCATGCTAGGAGCAAGTTTATATATAAAAAACCACATGTAAACAATGATGCTTTAACTGGAAAGGAAAAATTTAATTTTTTATATATAAAATTCATAGGCATTATTATCAGTTATGACATTTTAATTATCAATTATAGATCTTAGGTTGACCTTCCAGAGTTCAACAGTTATATATTATCACATAAAAAATATATTAAAAAAGAATAAAAATAAAAATATGGGAGACAGAAGTAAACTCATAAAAATATAAAAAAAAAAAACTCCCTTAAGAAAAAGAAATTGAAACATTTTATAGAAAAACCAAAACAACTTTAAAGTTTAATTTTTCCTCAATTTCAAAATTATTGGCAAACTTGTCTACACATTTTTTCTAGCAAACTTATCTCATCATTTCCTTCCTAAAATAAAATAGGAATTTTAAACTTAATATAATCATAACTTTTAATACAATTCTTTCATCTTTCTCTAACACTCCATTTGTTTCATAGTGCAGATATACAAAGAAAGTTATCAAACATTCAAGATATCAAACACAGAAATGTGATGATTTTACGATTTTTAATAAATAAAATATTAATTAAAAATGAGAATCAAAGAAAAATTTTCATAACAAACTTTCTTGCCAGCGAATGATTTGCCAAGAAAGAACAATTTCTATAAAATCTTTTATATAATTAATTTAATATAATTAATTTATTAATGTATATATATATATAATTAAATATATAATATAACATCATAATAATAATTATTAAATTAATAATAAATTTATAAAAGAATACTAAAAATAAAATATTAATAATGTTAATATTAAAAACTAAAAATAATAATAAAATCATAAATAATAATTATAATAATAAAATTATAAAATAATAATATTATTATCAATAATAATAATAATTTAATTTTTATTTTAAAATAATTAGTAATCTTATAATTAAATAATAATAATTCATTAATCACACTCATCAAACTAATTATATTTAATTTTAACTATAATTTTATTTACTAAAAAATTATTTTATCAATTACACACATCACATCATTTATAAATTTTTATAAAATGTTCACTTAAATCTTATTATTTTTTCTTTAATCCAAACAACTCAACTTTTCACGTATTTTTTTCTCGAATCATTTCAAATTCACTTTCTAGTCCAAACAAAGCCTAAGAGTATGCTTGTATAGCTCACAAAAAATCAAAAAACATGTGTTAAACTTTTCACTCTCTGCTGGAAGAAAGACAAGGAAAGTTTTAAGTAATAATTAAATAAAATAGTAAATACAATTATAATTAAATAAAGTATATTAAACATATTTATTTTAAAATAATAAATAATATATATATATATATATATATATAATAATTTAAAAATGTTAAAATAATTAATAAATACATTAAATTTAATTTTTAATATATATTTTATGTTAAATAAATAAATAAATTGAATAAATTATAAAATAATAATAATAAAATATTAATAAAGATAAAAATTAAAAAAAAATATAAAATAGTAGTAAAAATAAGATAATTATAAAAATAAAATGTTAACTATATTAATGTTAAAAAATAAAAATTATAAAATTATAAATAATAATTAAAATAATAAAATCATAAAATAATAATAATAATATTAACCATAATAATTTATTTTTAGATTTAATTTTATTTTATAAAATATATTTAATTTCATTTCATTTATCAAAAAAATTATTTTATCAATTATATTTATCACATCACTCACAAATCTCGATAAACTTTTATTTTTTATTATCTTTCACTTAATCCAATATATTTTCCATAGACTTTCACTTTAAATTCACTCTTTTTTACTCTGTCAAAGCTACTCTCAACGAAACAAAAAATAAAAAGATTATGTAACAATTTGATAAGAAAAAAATCCTTGACAAATAAAAGGAGAGTTACACTCTAAATATACTCTATTATATAACTACTAGTAAAAAGGAACTCATAGTTAAAATCACTTTCACAATTTTCAAATATAAGAACATAAGAACATATCAACATAAGAATATTTTATGACAATCTATCCGTATTAATTTTAACTCAAGCCTATAAAGAGACATATATTTATTCTCTTCAATAATACTGTCTTACTTATTTACTCTAATATTTTTCTCTTCTCATATGAAATGATTTAAATAAATTTTTATCATTATAATATTCAAACAATATAATAGAATAGAACAAAATTCAAAATATTATTTAAACAATAAAAGATAAAGAATAAATACATTATCCAAATTCAACTAAGAATCATTAACAAAATATTAGTATCTAAGTTCAACTCACAATATTATATAAATAGTTAAATTAGTAATTAGGTCTCCAAATTGATTAAGAATTTTCAAACATCTAAAGATAATTACCGGTCAACTTTTATTAATTGTAAACTTCAAATTAAAAAGTTTGCATTTTCCAGTATTGATAAACAATGTACGAAGGAATAATAAAAGAATTGAATTATATATGGGATTATACACGATTATATAAAATACTTGAAAAATATATAAAATATTGATTCTCCGTATATTTGATAATTATTTTACCATTAAACATCATATCATATCATAAGATTGAGGTGTGCAATTGATTCAAAATTTGTATTAAAATTTCTTAGAGTTATTTAAATTGATTAGGTAGTAATTCAATTGATTACTATAATTTTCTTCATAAGTACTACATGAAATATAAATTTATTGTTTTCAATCTGAAATTAGTTGTTTTTCTGGACTGCACCTAAAAACTACTGACTAAGGATTTTAACTATATTAGACAAAATTTTTAATTCAATTCACGCCCACCTCCTCTTGAACTCGTTTGAAATGTTTTCAATTTGTAAAAACAGTCAGATCTCTTGTAGGATTTTAATAAAGCTAAACATAAATTTATAGAAAGATATTATAATATTTTCTTACTCTTAAAAACATTTATTTAATTAAATATATTTTAATAAAAAATATCAACATAATATATGCATATTAATATCTTATAAAACTCATAAATATAGATTTATCACATTGAAATAATATATATATATATATATATTAATAATTTATTTATTATTTCCTTATATAATTAATATACTTTATAAATATAAAATTTTGACTATGTATATTTTTAAGAAATAGTATACATATAGTTTGTAAATATTCCAGCCGATTTAATTCATATATATATATATATATATATATATATATATATATATATATATATTATTTTTTAGTATAAAATTAATGAATGCATTATTATAAAAATGTAACTAGATTATTTAAAGTGTAAGCTTAATAAAAAAAAGAAAATACAGAAATACATTACACTTTTTCTTATAATATTTCAATAGGAGTAATCACTAAATTTGATATTTATAATGAGGTGATATGATTTTTTAATCTTACTTTTTATATTTCAATATTATTGGTAAGAGTATTAGTTGTGAAGACTAAAGTTTATGGAGAAACTAGTGTGATCCCTCACATACATGTTCAATTTTATGGATAAAAAAATAATATTATCTCTAATTGTATGAATGGATAGTAAATATAATGTTTAATAATATATATTAATTATATATTTTTAAAACATAATATATGTATTAAATTTCAATAAAATATAATTATTATACAACAAAAAATTCTATTTATATAATGAAAATATTTAAATTTAAAATCATTGTTTTATTCTTTTAGAATATAAATAATTGAGTTATTAGAACATATTTAAAGTCTAGACTTTAAATATATACTAATAATATTTATTAAGGATGATAAATTGATAATAATATATTAGATATTTTGTTTGATTACACTAAAATTTTCTAAGGCTTATAAAATATACAATTCAGAGACATTTACTATTGAAGAAGGTTTTTGTATAAGATTTAACGGTTTTAAGCTGATAAAAATTTATGATAGCCATTTGATATGATTATATTGAGTTTTATGAAGATATTCATGTAGAAGATCAAAAAATGGTCTTATCTTAGGGAGATTGTGGAAAATGAAGATATGATCATATGAATTGCATTCAAGGGAATTAAATAGGTATAATCAGACCATATCAATGTCATAATGTTTAAAGATCTGATATATTTATTTTGTTTATTTAAACTAAAATAGAAGTTTAGAAAATAGTTGACCTAATATAACTCCACAACTCTAATGACCTATCTTATAACTTGGACAGTTTAAGATTTTTTTTCAAAATATTCTTTCTCATGCAACAGGCACATTGGTAGTCCCACACAATTCTATTTGTTCAATCAATTAACTATTTGCTGAGAATTTAATAAGTAGATATGAAATAATTACAATTACTACTAATTATTAAAGTATTGGTCCACTTTTTTCCTTTATTTATCTTTTTCATATTTTACATATAATATATTTTGTACTAGTATATTTTATTTATATAATTAACAATTTTATATGAAAAAATTTATTACATAATTATTATTTTAAAATTGTTTATATTGATAACAAATTTTTTAAGATATTAAAAAATTATTATTTATATTAATGTATAAATATATAATTATATAGAAAAATCTACTGTCCTGCTTTACAATTACTACTAATTATTAAAATACTTTAGTCCACTTTTCCCTACATATTTAACATATAATATATTTTTTACTAGTTTATTTTATTTATATAATTAACAATTTTATATTAGTTTATTTTATTTATATAATTAACAATTTCATATGAAAAATTTTACACGTTATTATTGTTTTAAAATTGTTTATATTGATAACAAATTTGAAGCTATTAAAAACATATTATTTATATTAATGTATAAATATATAATTATTATGTGCGAATATGCATATTTTTTATATATAAAGATAAAAGTAAAGATAATTCCCACATTGATATATGATTCAGTTTTTGAATTTAACAATAAAAAAATTGTAACATTGTAAATGTGCAATAAGATGTGAGTGGACATGTTATGTTTAACCATTGTCCATAAGTTTGATTCAACCAATTTTTTTTTTTCCCTAACTAATTCTTAAACTTGAATAAACCATAATCTATAAATTAATTGAAATTGATTATTACATCTCTACTATGATTATATTTAAAAAGTTTGTTGTAAAAATAAAAAATCCTATTTAAAACATTTGTTATTCCTTTTTAAGAATAATACTTAAGTATAAGACCTCATCCAACTATATGAAAAATAAAAAAATATTATTCATTCATTCAAATTTATATTTATGTATTTAAAAATTATAAATTAAATACCTTTATACTTATATTAATTTTATACATACATATATATTTATATTTATATAATACATTAATATATATATATATATATATATATATATATATATATATATATCAGGTTTTCTAGTTTTTTTCCTTAATATAATTTTTGATAATGTTTTTTTTAAATAGTTATTGTGTTTTATTATTATCCAAGTTGCAACTATAAAAAGAAAGATAAAAAGCATGAAGGACAGCAGTTTTGGAAACTTTTTTTTGAAATAGATATCAAATATTATTTATAGATCAAAATTTATTTTTCATTATGTAGGAATATTATTTCTTCTAAGAAATTTTCACTCCAAATCTCTTGTTACAAATTATATTTTTTTCCACACTCTTGAATGCAAGTATTCTTTATTGTATTCAAAAAATCATGAGTACCTGACAAGCAATTAAAGTCAATAGTCAAAATCATAATCATAAGAAAAGAAAATCAATAATCGAATATAATTAATAAAATTAAATATAAAATTAAAAAAGGTTCAAAATAAGCAAATATTTTGAGAGAATACGTACCAATGTTAATGTTAATGGCAATGGACTTCATTAAGCGACAACTGCTAATACAATTATAAACAGAATTGGAAGATAATTTCTCACAGTGTGATTCACAATCTTTAAGACAATTTGGTGGAGGAATTGCTTCTTCTGCACATTTGAATTCACACTTCGCTTTGCATAAAAATCTACCAATGCCATCTAATTCAGCTTGTGTAGAACTCAACATAATCATGATCGTGATTATAACTCCAATAGTTTTTACCTCAAATTTTCCCATAACTCTTCTCTCAATTTTTTCTAACAATCTAAAATTTGTATAAAAGGTCAGATCTCTCTTGTGATATTTTAACAAAGCTAAACATGAATTTATAGAAAAAATAGTGATATTTTCTTACTATTAAAGATATTTATTTAATTAAATATATTTTAATAAAGAAGAATATCAATATAATAATATGCATATTAATATGCTATAAAACCTATGTTAAATGTAGATTTAGTGTTTAGGGTTTCACATTGAAATATAATATATATATATATATATATATATATATATATTTTATATAAATTAATAATTTATTTGTTATTTTCTTATAATATATGTAATAAACATGACTATGTATATTTTTTAAAAATAGTCTTTGAATACTAATTTTCAAATACTATTTTTTAAATGATACGCAATCAAAATGTTATATTCATTACATATATTAATTATAAGGAAATAATAAATAAATTATTAATATATATATATATATATTATTTAGTATAAAATTAATAAATGCATTATTATAAAAATGTAACCACTTTATTTAAAGTATAATTGAATAAAATAAAATAAAATACGGAAATACATAACACTTCTTTTATAATATCTCAATAGGAATTATCATTAAACTTGATATTTTATAGTGAGGTGATATGATTTTTTAATCTTATTTTGTATAATTAATTATTTAATATATATTATAACAATATTATTGGTAAGAGTATGATTAGTTACGAGGACTAAAGTTTATGGAGAAATTCTTGTAACTCCTCACATGTTCAATTTTTTATATAAAAAGTAACATTATCTCTAATTATATAAATGGATAGTAAATGTAATATTTAATAATATATATTAATTATGTATTTGTAAAACATAATATATGTATTAAATTTCAATAAAATGTAATTATTATAAAAGAATTTTATTTGTACAATAAAAATATTTAAATTTAAAATAATTGTTTTATTCTTTTAGAGTATAAGTAACTAGTTTAATATAACATATTTAAAGTTTCAAACTTTAAATATATACTAAGAATATTTATTAAGGATGATAAATTGATAATAATATATAAGTTATTTTATTTGATTACTCTAAGCTTTATAAAATATTTAATTCAAGTATACCTATATGATTGAAGAAACTTGTATAAGATTAAACTGATTTTAGAGAGAATAGAAATATTAGAACCATATGATATTGTTAATTTACAAGAATAAGAGAATAACACACTATATGGTCTCTCTTAAATGTATTAGATGATCAACTAGTTAAACGTATTAGATGATCAACTAGTTAAACGTATTAGATGATCAACTAGATGTATTAAGCTATCAATTAGATGCACTTGACAGTTAGTTAAATTCATCAAAAAATTAGTCTAGCTCATCATCAAAAGAAAGAGAACCATTCATCAAAAAATTAGTCTAGCTCATCATCAAAAGAAAGAGAACCATCTGGTAGTTTCAGAGAATATGGATACAAGACTTCTAGAAGGAAACTAATATCAATTATGTGATTTTTGTTTTTATAATAGAATCAAATTACCATTAATTCTGTTTATTTGTTTTCTTTATTTAGTTATATCTAGAATGAATACAATATTTGTATATATTCACCATCAATTCTGTTTATTTATTTTCTTTATTTAGCTATATCTAGAATGAGTACAATAGTTATATATATTCAGTTTTCTACTTTTGATCAAATATAGAAAAACAGAGAGAATATTTTTATTCTTATATCCTATGTTCATTTTTTTCATCTTTGTTCATTTCTTTAATTTTTATAATATGGTATCAGAGTTCTAATTTGAGAGCTCTATTTATTACATTTATTATGGTTTAAGTTATAAATATCTTAACAAAGTATCATATATATTATAGAGATATTTTTGCACCTGAGAGAGTGAAAAAACAAAGTAAATTTTACAATAAAAAAAATAAAAATATATTGACATATTAAGAATTTATTAAGTGTAAGAAACAATTTGTAAGATACAAGAATCAACTGTACAAATTTAGGGATCCATATATTCTCTACGAGTCCAATTGTTACTTGGTTTGACCTAGTTATAGAGGATTTTTTTCTTAATATGTAAATAACAAAGTAAAATTCAAGAATTTAAGAGATTTAATATAGAATTTAATTTTAAATTTTTTCTATCTCCACTCTAAATAATCAAATATTTTCTCTACTCAAGCTTTGATTTCTTCTTAGATTAATTTTAATTTCTTGAGCAATAGCCTTTTTTCAAATTAAAAAAATTCTAATTTCTTCAAGCATATCTGGCATTGTTGCTGTTCTTCAATATAACAAGCAAACCCAACCTTTATTCATGGCTGTAGGAAGTTTATATAAAATGCCACATGTAAACAATGATGATTTAATTGGAAAGAAAAATTCTTGCTTTTTTATATATAAAATTTATATTACCCATCGTTATCAATTATTGTATTTTTACTAGTTTCAAAGTTCAACAATTATGAATCTATCATATGAAAATATATTAAAAAATTAAAAATAAATATATGAAAGATCACGTCAAACTTATATAAACATAAAAAAAAAAAACTCTCTTAAAAAAAGAAGTTGAAATATATTATAAAAACAATTCAAATTAATAAAATTGAATAAAACCACTTAAAGTGTAATTTTTTCTCCATTCCAAAATTATTGTCAAACTTATCTATATATTTTCTAACAAAGTTATTTCCACACTTTCTTCATGAAAAATATGAGAAATTTAAACTCTATAGCATTAGAATTCTTCGTTCTTCCTTTAGGACACTATTCTAACAATTTGATGAGAAGAAAACTTTCGACAAACAAAGAAAGAGTCTAACTCTAAACCTACTTCGCATTATTACTAATCTAAGAAGATTCAATAACCAGAATGACAGTCTAAAAATTTTCAAACATAAAGGATATACAAAAATAAGAATATAAGGATATCCTCTTAATAGTCTATCAGTATTAATTTTAATCTAATCCACCTAAGAAAAATATATATTTTGTCTTAAATACTTTAATAAGAAAAAAATCTTCTTTATTTACTCTAATACTTTTCTCTTTTAAGATGACATAATTTAAATAGTTTTTTATCATTATTATATTCAAACAATGATAGAATAGAACAAAATTCAAAATAATATTTTAAAAAATAAAAAAATTCTAGCATCAAAATTACATTATCCAAATTAAACTAAAAATCGTTAACAACATATTAGTATCTAAGTTCAACTCACAACATTGTATAAATAGTTAAATTAGTAATTAGGTCTCTAAATTGATTAAGAATTTTCAAACATCTAAGATAATTACCGGTCAACTTTTATTAATTGTAAACTTCAAAATTAAAAAGTGTGTATTTTCCAGTATTGATAAACAAAGTAGGAAGGAATAATAAAGGAATTGAATTATATATGGGAATATACATGATTATATAAAGTACTTGAAAATTATATAAAATATTGATTCTCGATATATTTGATAAATATTTTACCATTAAACATTATATCATATCATATCATAAGAATTCGGATTCAATATTTCATTATATTAATTAAATTCAATGAGATTTAATGAATCAGTTTTAAAATCTTTCCTTAAGTTTTAAAATTATAAATTGTAGAAATCCTCTCATAATTTAAACATTAAAAATAAAAATTCCGTATATTAAAATTTATTTTTAGTAAATTAATATATTAAAATGATTTTAATAAAAGACAAATTTAAAGATAAGTTTTCATATCTTTTCTTGAAATTTATGACAAAAAATATAGATATTCAACACATAAATAAAAAGTTGAGGACATACTAAATTATTGATATAGAAAGAGAATATAACAATAAATTATATTCACTCATTATCAAGATAAGATACATGTCACATGATAACTTTCCGTATAATAAAAACGCTAGATAACAAAAATTTGTCGTATAATCAATTCTTCACTTTTCACCCTCCAATCAAACAAAGTATCTTCGAAATTAAAAAGTTTAAGAGATTGAATTCATTATTTTCCTTCAAAAAATAAACATGTCATGTGATTGAGATTAATATTGTATTGCACCTACTTAACTGCAACTTCATACCAGAAACCTTTTAAGGTGGAGGCTGCTATTACCAAGTATTGATCAATATTTTTAATTTAATTAATCGCTTTTAAGTTGAATATTTTATTAAATATTCATAAAAAAATATTTTATTGTTTATAAATTTTATTTTATTTTATTAAAATTTTAAATTAACCCAATTAAAAAACATATAATAAAAAAGATTTATAAATTTATATACTATAACTAATCTTTCAATTTTTTTATAGCATATATAGAAGGAAATGACTATTGATAAATTATTTTAGTTAAAAAGATAGATCAACGTTTTTTTTTTTATCAATGAAAGTTTTATTCTTTTCCTGATGATTATTTAGGCTTTCTATTTAGAAGGGAAGGTAATTATCTATGGCAAAGAGAATTTGTTTGATTAAGTCAGTTATAACCGTATTGTCATTGTTTTATATATTGTTTTTCAAAGTTCGTGTGCAAAATTATTAAATCGATTCAGATCAATTTTCTTTAGAGTTAGGGTTCACAAGGTAAAAAAAATCCCTTCGATAGCTTTTTGGAACAAAATTTGTGTTCCAGTAGAAGCAGGGGGATTGGGTATTAGGGATATATATAGATTCAATGTTGCATTACTAGTTAAGTGAAAATGGAGATTGGGTGCAGAGAAAGTTGGTGAGTGAAAAGATGTCATCGAGTCTAGATATGGTGATTGGAGAGATATGGCTATTTCTACGGTAGATAGGAAAAGTTCATATTGGTGGAAAGACTTAGGATCTATCTGTGAGGTTCATTCGATAACCAATTGGTTTGATAAGAAGATGAGTTGGAAACATGAAAACAGGGATAAGATTAGATTCTGGGAGGACTGGTGGGTAGGAGAAGGAAAGCTTATGGACAAATTCTCTAGACTTTATGTAATTTCTTTAGGTAGAGGTAAGATAATTAACAAAATAGGAACTTGGATTCATAATGAAAATTCATAGGATTTTATGTGGCAGAGATATTGTGGAGAAGAGACTTGTTTGTGTGGGAGAAAGAATTGGAAAATCAGCTAATAGTATTGATTGATTCAGTACAATGGAATAAATTTAAAATAGATACTTGAAGTTGGATGAGGGAGAAAACTACTTCATACACAATTCAGTCTGATTATAAGGCTCAGGAGGCACGTATTAGTCCACTTGAGTGGTATAGGGATATTTGGGATCTCAAAATGTCTGGTTCAACAAAGGTTTTTGGTTGGAGAGCACTGTAAATAGACTTCCATCCAGGGTTAATCTTGAGAAAATGGGGGTTATAGTTTCCTGTAATTTATGCCCTATATGTAGCTTGGAGGTCGAAACTATGCAACACATCCTAATTACATGTGAGGTATCGCAATGTCTGTGGATAAAGTGTGATAATTGGGTATGACTTACTTTGATTAGAAACAATGACATTGTCAACCACTTCTGCAATTTTTATATTTGGATATGAGTAACAAAGCAACTGTGTGTGGAAAGGTATGTAGTTGGTGTTGACATTGGAAATTTAGAAACATATGAATAAAATTGTTTTTGATAATGGTCAATTAGATAAAGTTGAGATTTTTGCAAGGGCTCAATAACAGGCATGGTTTTGGATTAAGTTTGGTAGGCAGAGAATACAGTATTCTTACCCAGAGTGGTGCATGAACCCAACTGTATGTTTAGTTGAGATTAGGTAATTAACATAAGGTTTAATGTTACAGTTTTAGAGGGTTGTTTGGACGTGGTAGGAGTTTTTTGGCCTTGTTTGTTCAATATGCAGGTTCTAATTGTTGTTGACACAAATACATATAGCAAATTCATGGGCTTTTGAAGAAGACTATAGAAGGACGTATATAAGTTTATTTGCTTTTGGTACTGAGATTATGTAATAGTGATGTGGAAAATACAATGAATGGCCCTCAGAACAAGATTCATTTTGAAATTGATAACTTAGTGTGCAGGGAAGTACTCAATCAACTACGTGTTCATGTTGATACAAATTTGAATTATTGTTTAGTATTTGGTTAAATTATTAACTAAATCAGGTTGTTTTGGTGTTGTGCCTGGGAGCTTTGCAGCTTATATGTTGTATTATTATAGTTGAGTAGGTTTATAAGGTTATCCCAAATACTGTTTTTATAACATCTGTATAAGGGTTGAGACATCCCTAAAGTGTCATTTTTTCAATTTTATGTTTTTCTGTTAAAAAACAAAATTTGGATAGAAATAAAATACAAAGAAAGTAGAAAAAGAATAATTATTTTCTCCACGTGTTTTAAGTTTATTTCACACAAAATAGAAGAACTAAAATGGTATGGTGTTTTAAGTTTATTTCACACAAAATAGAAGAACTAATTTCTATATTTTAATTTAATTTCGATTGTAAAATGAAATTATGTCATCATTTGATTTTGCAGTCTCAATATAACATTAGTGTAACTTAAATAATAAAACTTTCAAACCTTAATTATTTTTATAAAATAAAATTATTATTTTTAGTTAATTTTATTTTTATTTTAATATTTGATTGATAAAAATAAAATAATGTCAATTTTTAAAAAATAAATCGAATTTTAGAGAATTTAATTATTATTGTTCAAATTCTTAATATTAAGTTTAAGGTTATAAAATTAAATGATCACATTCCTTTATTTTATAGCAAAATCAAATGTCGTAAATTTAATTAAAAAAATATAAAATATTTAAATATTTAATTAAATAAAAACTTAATTAAAAATACTGAAATTTATAATATCCTTAAAATTTAATTATATATATATATATATTTTATTTTATTTTATTGTTTTAGGTAGAAACACGTAAGCCACGAGAATACAACATAACAATTGCAATAAAAGCTAGCAACTTCGTCGGTCTGGTTAGAGATACCACTGGAAAAATATAAAAATATATTATTAAATATATTGGAGACACTGAAGATGATTTAGGAAAGGGATTTGAACAAGCTTATTATTGTACAGGGAAAAGGGTGCATTACTATAGTAAATTACAACTTTAATTGGTAGGATTAGAGTGTAAAATCTAGTAATTTAAACAAGGCACAAATAAGATTGGCATCCATAATTTTATTGAAGGTTAAACTTTTTGAACATCTCTAGCCAGTGTTCCTGAGTATAGGACAGCTCGCCGCAGCATCTTCAGCACTGCCGTCAAACTCAACACCTTTCAGGAGACCTCCGAGCAGTTCCGCAGGATCATAGAAAAACTCCACCTTCACTATTTTTGAATTCTCATCCAACTATCACCATACACATATACTTCAATCAATCTATTGTTCAGAGTAATTAGTATAAAGTGATGTGTATTATTACCGTGAAAATGGCGATTCCATAGAGTTCAATTTTGTCCCCAGTGGGAGCGTGGTCTTTGAAGGGCCCCTCCATGTAACCCCAGTGCCTGAACTTGTACACGATCTCTGGGGGTCCTGAATACACGTGCAGAATCTCCAGAGCAAAACCCCGTGGAAATGCTGTGGTGAAGGCCTTGTGAGATGAATCTGCTGTTTCTGCATATGGATTATAGGGCCTTAGTTTCTCTGGCAGAGAGGTTTGCAGAAGAGGAATATACCCTCCACCAAGCTTCCTTTTCTCTTCCAAATTCATGCTCTTCCTTCCTGTCCAAATCCAAACAAATTCAAACCATCAAGCAAAAACAAGAACTGTGTGATTCTGAAGATAAAACGCTACCGTTTAGGCTGAAACTGTATTTCTCTGGATCCACCGATCGGTTCTCCCCGAAATCGAGCTTGTGAAACATTTCCATCTCCCATTGCTTCACTATAGCCTGCACCTGCTCTTCCAGTGAACCCGGAGCCCATACCTGTCATCAAAATCATAATCAAACTCTTTATTAAGCTATGTATATACAACTTAATTAACATTAAACTCACAGAAACAGGAAAAAAAAATAAAACCCTAATTATTACCTTTGTTCGGCCTTCTTCGAATAGTTTGTTGACAACTTCATAAGTTGGAGGTCCATATCTCCATTTGGTGTTCTTCTCAATGTCTTGGCGCAAGAAGGGACGGTATTTGTCTTCTCCAACACTTGATGCTGCCATCTTCGGAACTCTGTAGTGTTTGTTTTCCCCATATCTCTTTTTTTATGGAAATTGATGGAAAATGACTTTGATATTTTTTAATCGGTAATGGAAAATGACTTAGAGACACTCAAAATATTCCTAAACAATACACCTAAAAGAATAATAATGATAAGTTTATAGGATAGATAATATGACAAGTCAGAGTAGTGAGATTATAGAAAAGTACGATCCATAAAAATAAAAACTAAACTTTTTATTTAAAAAAAAGTATACTTTTACCGAGAATAATTAAATAGAATATTAATAAAAATTGAGTCTTATAAAATTATTATATTGAAATAAAAATTATAAAAATGTATTTAAAAGCGATATAACACATAGAGTTTTAAAAAAAAATTAAGACTTAATAAAACGAACTTCTGTTAAGAAGATGAGATAAGAAGAGATAAATAAAAAAATGTTTAATTTGTGTATATCAAAAATCGAAATGTACATGTATCATTATTCTTAGTTCTGCAAAGACTATTATGTTATTACGTGGAAAGAATTTAAAACCAACTAATCTTTTATTTTCATTAATGTGTTGAAATATACAATTTTATGTTAAAATTTGTACATTACATAATTATTTAACTTCAGTTCAGGAAAGATTAAAAAAGAAGTTAATATTGATAATGTAGATACAACATAATATGACAAGTCAGAATAGTAAGATTTAACCGTTTTAAGCTGATAAAAATTTATGAGAACCATTTGATATGATTATATTGAGTTTTATGAAGATATTTCGTCCCAAATGGATTAATTGGATCAAAGCTTGTCTTAGTTTCGCTACTGTTTCAGTTTTAGTCAATGGTAGCCCGACTAAGGAGTTCAAACCTAGAAGGGGACTTAGACAAGGTGATCTATTAACGCCCTTTTTGTTCATCATAGTTGCTGAAGGTTTGGCAGGTTTGGTTAGGGAAGCTTCTAGGATTGGAATCCTAGAAGGGGTTAAGGTGGGAAATAAGAGTGTGGAAGTTAATTTGTTGCAGT
>Ga0099825_1002975_pt1 | contig 22597 bp, 17 predicted proteins | sample SiratroredBW_FD_76838 | JGI IMG/M metagenome (GOLD analysis project Ga0099825, IMG submission 76838) | Root nodule microbial communities of legume samples collected from California, USA - Siratro red BW | ecosystem: Host-associated > Plants > Roots > Nodule | place: USA: California | collected... | reverse complement strand
TTGAATTGGTGTAGTACTGTAGAATTGGTATTCTTGTTCTGAGTATAACTGGACAATTGAATTTGCATTCTGTATAATTCTTAAGTTTGTATCAACTGCTATACTTGAGTCTTGATTTTGATAATTAGCCTCTGCAATCTTGTTGGTGTTAGGAGACTTGATCAGATATGTTAATATTGATTGAAATTAGCATAGAACTGTGTCAACTATTTCAAACTAGTAAATTTTGTAATTCTGTACTTCTTGCTCTTAATCAAATTTGTAACTTTTTGTGATTATTTTCTTAGTGTGGTATTGCTCTAGGAACTGTGTGAATTTGATCTGCTTAAGGTGCTGCTGTGAATCTGCTGTGTGTACTGTTTGAAATTTTCTCTCTGCCAGTAAAACAAATTGATTCATTCGTGCCCTAAATCAATTTATTTCTTCACTGCACCTTATATCTTTAGCATCAAGATTCATTAAAGTTTTTCAAATTGTGAAAACTATTTTTAGAGGTCTAAATTGGGAAAAATCTTTCAAAGTTCAATTCACCCCACTTCTTGAACTCAACCTAAAACGTTTTCAGTGCGGATAGACCCTTGATATAAAAAGGACAAAACCCTAAAACCACAAGTTAGTATACAAACTACAAATTAAAAAAAATAAAATTCAATCTAAAAGAATTATAAAGGAACAACTATTATATTTTGAAACACAAAATCCCTGGGAACGACGCCAAAAACTTGTTATCATATTTTGCTATGTTGGTAAGTGCACTAGTCACAGTGTAAGAAGTAATAAAATTATCACTCTTTCCAAAGGATTTGTGCAATATAAAACATTAACTACAATTATAATAAATTCAGATTTAAGAACAATTCCATAAATTGATAGTATGTGTAGAAATTAAAAATAATTAAAAGAATATTTTATAATTTTATCAATAGTTGAATGTAGAAAAGGATCAACAATAATATGATAAACTTACCAAGGTTAAGTCTTACCAATCTTCACTCGCATTTACTAAAATTGTTTACTTTATTTGCTATCATTAATGAATGTCAACCCCCCAAATTACTCACCCCCAATTCCTCAGCATATGAGCCTAACTTTATGTATTAACTGCCAATTCGTTGATCAATTATATAAATGAATCTTGCATTCTCACAAGGGTCTGAAGACAACGATTGCATTCTCATAAGGTTTATTTAATTCAGATCTAGATGCAAGTTATATTTTCCAATACTCTAAAGAATCAATAATTGAGTTATGAACCCAAGACAACAAGCGCTATGTATTGAATTAAAATGCTAATATAATGAAAGGAAAGACATAAATATTAAAGCAGAAACGATTACATGAGAGTTCAAAATGATTTAACTTAACATCGACAATAGAGAATTTAACTCCTCATAGACATGAGGATACCACACCTTGCAATAGAGTAGTGCAATACAAAGAAAAATCCACAAAAGTCCTAAGATTACCTTCCAAGAGTGAATTTCGAGCTCCAATATAGCCTAAGATACCTAACCCTAGTATGAGCAATTATTAAATAAACTACAAAATTTGACGATCGCTCCCAACCTAGGTCAGTTACGTCGGGTGCCATTGGATTATGGTACTGTTGCAAACTATGGGGCCCCACCTACGTCGAGCTCATGTGATGTGCGCTAGGCACATTTTTCTGGACTTGGTCTCCAGTCCACTTGTGCTTGGCTCAAGTTTGTTGAGTCGAGTGTGTCTTCTTTTACTCTAATATTCTACTTTCTCCCACTCTTTCAAAGATTTAATCATTCTTTTCTAATCCAATGCTTTTCTTCTCAAATTCAATGAAAACATTAGAAATTAGCAATCAAATTGTTTTCCTGACTCTCAATCAATTATTAACAATATCCAAAAAAAGTGAGAATGAAGCAAATTTTAAGTACGGAGGGAATTAATTTTTTTGTCATAAAATAGGTCAACAATAACATGCAAATCAACTCTATCATGGAGTTTCGTACATACACTAGCTATGTGAGGGGCAAGAGAATTCCTTTCGATGATACCACTATCATTTTTTTCCTTGGCAATAAGGACCATTTTGGATACATGCCATTGTTAGCTTATTTTTTCAATGATGACAATGAATCGGTCGCAAATATAACAAGTAATAAATATATCGTTATTTTCCAATATTTGTGCACTATACTACAATAGTTACAATTATAATTAGTCTAGATTCAAGAACAATTCCATTATTTAGTTTGATGTAAAAAATAATATTTAATATTTTTATCAACAATTGAATTACAAAAAAGGATTAACTATGAATAATATGAGATTGTCAGGGTTAGACTTCACCAATCCTCACTCTCATGCACAAAAATGTTTACTTTCTTTCCAAACAATAATCAATGTCAACCCAGTAATATACCCAAACCATAATTACTTAGATGAATGAGGCTAAGCTTATATATTAATCATTAATTTCTTGATCAATTATATAAATAAAACTTGCAATTGCCGCAAGGGTTTTAAAAGAACAAACAAATCCTATTTTTTCCTAGACACAAGCTTTCATTTGGTATTTTAATTCAGTTCTTGATTACAGAAGATATTTCCCAATACCCAAAGAATCAAAGATAAAGCCATGAGTCAACATGACAGATAATAAGTACAAAATTAGAACACTAATACATTGAAAGGAAAGACATAAATATGAAAACCATAACGATTAAATAAGAGTTCATAAAGTTAAATTCTAACCCCAACAATAGTGGATTTAGATCCTCATAGTCATGAGAAATCTAGACATTATAGAAGAACAATAAAAATAAGAAATTACTCCTAGAAAACCCTAAAGATGTCTCTAATTTCCAATTTCGCTCCTTGACAACTCAAGATATCTAACTCTATTGCAGAGCAAATATCAAATACAATGTGATAATCGGTGATCGCGGCCGGATGAAATTTAGTGATGTCGAACACTACCGAATTTGTTATTGTTCCACACTTCCAGGCCCAACTAACGTTGGGCTCAGGTCTCGTGCACCAAACACAATTTCACTAAATTGCTCTTGGGTTTTCTCAGGCCCGACTCAGGTATTGGTGTCAAGTCTGAGTTGTTTTGTGTCAAATTGCTCTTTAATCACTCATCATTAGGGATTCAACCCTTCTTTTCTTAATCCACTGCTTTCCTGATCATTTTTTACTCAAAACAACAGAAATTAGCTATAAAATCCATTTTATAACTCTTATAATCATTTAGTAACCACTTAAAATTGAAAATTAAGCAGATTCTAAGCCTAGAGAGAATTGATTCTATCATAGAAAGTAGTCAAAAAATATAATATAAATGAGCTTTATCAAATTCCCCAAACTTAAAACCTTGATTACCCTTAAGCAAAGGTAACTTGACACAGATAGATAATTTATTCAACAATGATATAACAACTTAGAATCAAATCCATGCAATGTCATCAAAATCAATTAAGTATGTTTCTCCACAAATAAACTCAGAAAAGAACAATGTCATCTCATCAAGTCTCAACTATGGTACCAAGTGTAAAATGCAAGAAAAAATACACACTATTTTCAACACAGATGGCAATTTATTTTCAGTGAACAACTAAAGGTATTATTTCTCACTAAAGAAAGTGTTTAACTCAAGCACTCTAGTGTCTCAAATATATTTTTCTCTCATCTATCACTAAATTCCACACTTTAACTTTTTTATTTTATTTTAAGAGCCAACAATTTAAACACTATACAACTTCACAAGGACTTTATTCAATTGTAATTTGGCTGGGCTAAGAAGAAAAATTGGTTTTTTTGGATGATTAGAACACTTCAAGCAAGTAGAGCAATTAGATCAATCAATAAATTCATAAAATTCTACTCTCTTTTATTTTAAATCCAAACCAATTATCAACTTTCTGCCAAACATATTTATTTGAATATATGATATTATTTTATTTTATTTTATTATGATTATTTTTTTGAAAGCACAACCTCTTATTTGCTCTTTATATCTCCATATTTTTAAGATATTTCCCCAAACATGAATTATACTAAGTACCTGATCTTGTTGTTTTCCTAACTCAAAGTGAGGTAGTCAAACAAAGCGAAACAATTTCAATGATGAACAATATCTTTTTAAGTATAAAAAAATGATAGAATGCGAAGAACGAGTGAGAGAGGAACGTTGGCAGCGAATAGAAGCAAAAGAGAAATATCAACCATGATGACTCAAGTAAAGGATTATGTAGTGGAGCATGAAAAGATTGCAGAACATTGGAAGACGTGCTTTTCTCAGTTGGCTTCACTAACAAATAGAGTGATTTCGGGATCCCAAGAATGCTATCTGAAACCGAGCCAACTTTGTTTTTCTTCAATCCACCAAATGAAGTTAAAATTTTTATAGAGCATTACAAATGGCTAGTGAGAGAGATGAAGGATATGGTTGCTCATTACTGAAACTAATAGTTATTTTACTTTGTTTCCCAAAAGATTGTAATAAATTTTGTCATCAAACAATTCAGATCTCTCAATTAATTCAAACTCATGTTTAATTTTCATGTGCATTCCACAATTTTATAGCTGCTGCTTAATTAGTTTGCATTTGAATTTCCTTTTTTGTTACATTGTTCTAATTCATTTTTGAAATAAAATAAAAATAAAAAATGTAATAATGACAAAATTTCTGCAACATGCATACAAAACTCAAGCAATTCGCAAAAGGATAGAAGATTGGGGTGAAGACAAGACATTGACCAGTTGAAAGACCAAATAGGCCTAATCCTAGAAGCCCTAGCAGCCTTAAAGAGTACTAGTGAAAACCCCGCAGTTAGGAATCAGGAGGCGACTTCTTCCAATCCTGTGATATCACAGATTTGAATAATGTCTATTCAGAGTCATGCTAACCAGGGGAATACAATGATTCATGCCGAATTTCCCCTGTATGGCCTACCTCCGAGTTATGTCCCGCCTTATGAAGAATATCCCGAACAAGAGCAGTTACTGCCGATGGCCCCTGTTAACTTTTTGAGCATACCTGTGGACCTACAAGGTCAAAATCAAATACCATTGAATACGCGCCCAACAAGCATAAATATTGTGTGACCAACAATTTTTACAGCGACTCACCTAGTCGTTCATCCACGGGTAACGGGCGAAGGGACACAAGTAGGGCCCGTAACACCAGCTATAATTCAAAGAGCCTTCCATGATGCGGAAGAGGCAAAAAGTAAGCTGAAATTTCTGGGGGAAAGACTTATAGTTATCGAGGGAGGAGGTAGCTATGGATTTGGGGACACTGGAGGATTATGTTTGGTTTTAGATGTTATAATTCCCCCCAAGTTCAAAGTGCCTGAATTTGAGAAGTACAGAGGCACCTCTTGTCCCAAGATCCATCTTACAATGTATTGTAGAAGGATGACAATCCATGCAAATGACGAGAAATTATTAGTACTCTTCTTCTAGGATAGCTTAGCAGGCACGATTTTAAGTTGGTATATGCATCTGGAGCCAGCCCGAATCCGGTCATGGAAAGATTTAGTACATTCTTTCTTGAAATAGTATAAATACAACATTGACATAGCTCTTGATAGATTATAGTTGCAAAGTATGTCAAAGAAGAGTGCGAAAACCTTCAAGGAGTATACGTAAAGGTGGAGGGAAATAGCTACACAGGTAGAGTCACCATTGCATGACAAAGAGATGGTGGCTATGTTCATAGACACCATGCAATCTCTGTTCTATGAACATATGTTGGACAATGTTTCTTCCAACTTTTCCGACATCGTAATGGAAGTAGAAGAGAGGCCATTGGTGAAATAAAATTGTCTACACAAGTGGGGCTATGTACTTTTCAAATAGTGTTCCAAGTGATGGATATACTTCTAGCTTATAGTTGTTTACTTGGACATTCTTGGATACATACTGTTGGCGTTGTGCCTTCTACCTTACACCAGAAACTTAAGTTGTAGTTAATGACAACTAATCATAGTCTCTAGAGAGGAAGATTTTCTGGTGAGTGGACTGTTCTCTACTCCATACATTGAAGTTACTGAAGAAGCTCTGGAAACTTCTTTCCAAGCCCTCGAGATTGTGAGTGCAACATACGTTGAGCCTTCTAGGGTAAACCCGCACTTGTCAAATACATCATTAATGATGACAAGAATCATGCTGAAAGAAGGCTACAAGTATGGTAGTGGACTTGATAAAAATGGTCAAGGACTTGTATTTCCACTAGAAGTGGCTAAGGGAAGATATGGCCTGGGATACCGACCCACTTAGGCTGACAAGAAAAGAGTGGCAGGAGAAAGAAAATAGAGAAGCATGGCTAAGCTACATTTTGCAGTCATATTCCTCTATTGCAAGACTATTCTAAATGAAAATCATTAACAATCATTCTCTAATCAATGTGGACTTTATTGGGCTTGTACTGTGGTCAGGGGTTAAGGGGGTTTTGAAGAAAAGGAAATTAAAGACCCAAAATGTTAGCACTAGTGAGTTGCTATGAAGATTTGATGAAGCCAACCATGTGATGAAGTTCAAGACCTTATGATCATATGTGGGCTGCATGGAGCTTGCATGAAGATTGGAAGAGCTCGGTCTAGAACTTAAGATTGTGTGTTGTGTGTCAAGTTTGAGTTCAAATCAGTAATGTATGCAATCTTAATCAAGGATAAGCTCCATAAGTGTTTTCTGATTTAACAAAAGATTTGAGAAATCATTAAAATCAGAACTTGCATTTTGAATAACTATTTTAACGAAAATGAGAAAAACAATCGACTGTTTGAGAAAACAATCAATTGAATTTTAAGACAGTTGTCTATAAATAGTTGGCGCACTTTTGAAAACATATATGAAATCATTCTGAACATTTTTTGAGCAAGAACTGTGAGTTTTCAAAGAGAGAAAAATGCCTTCTTGTCTAGTGATCAAGATCATTCAAACTCTTTCATCAAGAACTATTTTTCTGAATATTGCTGGAGCTTTGAATTGACTGGGACTCATACATCATTGATCTGATCATCAGACTAAGCCTTCTATACCCTTTCTTCATTACTTTTGTAATCTATTGTATAGAAGTGCTTGTATTGTTGTGTGTGACACATATCTTTCATTGTATTGGATTCTTTTCTGGTGTGAGTTACCTGGTGTGGTAATTCTGTGTGAGCAGTGGGTTCTGTACAGTTTGTAACTTGCTGAGGGGATCAGTAAGGTGTATTCTGGAATATATAGTGGAGTCTGTATAGTTCTAGGTTTTGTTGTAGGTTTCAGCAGAGGGTTTGCTGCGGGGAATAGTGTATTCTTGCGGGTTGCAAGTGATTGAATTGCTATAAATTGATTTGGTTGATCTTTTATAGTGGAAATCCTTACTGTGGAGTAAGGGACTGGACGTAGCCCTTGAGGAAGGGTAAACCAGGATAAATCTGTGTGTTCTTGCTGTTTCTTACTCACTTCTTTATCGTTCTTGCTGATTTTCTTGAATTTTCAGAATCTGATAAATTTCTTTAACTGGATTAATTGATTAACTTTTTCATAATCATTTAAGTATTCTTGAAAGCACTTAATTCTTCTATAGACAATTTACTCAACTTATTTTTGAATCTGAATTGTTTTCTAACTCACTGAGTTTACTGTTTAATAACTAGATTACCCATTTTCTGTAAATCAACAATTTTGTAATTCACTGTGTTCACTATTTATGTTAGCACCAAGGCTAAGCATGTGATTTGATGAAGTCAATAAAGACCATAGCTTGCTGAAGTTTCTAATGGATTGGATCTAGACTATGTTAGATCAATGCCTAGCATGTGAGCTGATGAAGACTGCATCATGAAGAATCTGTTAGAACCAACCTGGACCAGAATTGTTCAAGTGAAGACTTTGTGCCAACATGAAGATGGTTGGGTGATTCGGTTTTGGTCCTTAGTTGAGTTTGTGTGTTGGTGATTGGCTTAGTCCTTAATCATTAGTGGCATGGTTAATCATTCCTGAGGTGCTAGAGAGATTCACAAATATTTTTATTAAAACTGTTTTTAAGAAAAATAACCCAAACTGTTTTTTGCTGGAAAAGGTTTTTTAATCAATTGAATTTCTAAAACAATCGATTGAATGTGACAGTTATTTCTGTTACTATTGGAATATTTGATTGGGTCAACTAACGGTCAATTCAATCGATTGAATGGTTTGTTCAATTAATTGAACTGTGACAGTTAAGCTGTTTTAAAATTGATTTGGGTATTTAAAGGAATGGGCACTATCATTTTCAGTAATCTAAGATTTTCGAAAAGCATTCCTTAAGATTTTCTAAGTGAGATATAGCACCCCTTTTGTGCGATCATCCTTTGTCAAAGCTTTTCAAATCAAGAAACCTCTAAGAACGTGAATCTTTAAAGCATCCTTGAGTGAGGTTCTTGCAACTTTCGTTCTGGACCAAAGCTAAGTCTTCTATACCTGATCTTCATTCTTTGTAATCTGTTTTGTGTAGAAGTACTGTGTGATCAATTCCTGATCTTGTTGTTTTGTAATCTATTTGCTGTTTTCAATTACTGGGTCTGTAATTGAGTTGGTGCAGTGGGTTTCTGCACTGGTCTCACATCTGTTGAGGGGTTTAGTAGAGTGTGAGTGCTGCAGGGAGTAGTGTTGCTTGTGGATTGCAAGTGTTGTGGTGCAGTGGGTTTCTACACTGGTTACACACTAGCTGAGGGGTTCAGTGAGGTGTGGGTTTACTGCTGGGAGCAGTTTGTAACTTGTTGGGAGCAAGGGTTGTAAACTGATCTTGTGATCTTTTTAGTGGAAATCTTTGCTAGTTTGCAAAGGACTGGACGTAGCCCTTGAGGAAGGGTGAACCAGTATAAAAATTCTGTGTTCTTGCTTTTCTCCCTACTCTTCTTAATTTCTTTTATTCAACTGCTGTTATCATTTAAATTGATTGGATTAAAATCTGATCATATTGTTGATTATATTCTGAACATCTGTTACATATATCTGAATCAATTTTGTTTCTGGGTTATTTCTAATCTACTGGATTGTGTTTAATCACCTTGAATCTAGATTAACACATTTCTATACTGTAAACTGTTTTCTGGATTTATCTTTAACAACTTCCACTGTGCACAATTGATTGTTTACTGGACAGTCCAGAACTACACAAGTTGATTGATTGAATTAAGAATTTTCATTCTCTATTTCAAGAACAAATCAGATTTGTGAAAAGATTTTGAAAGTTCAATTCACCCCCCTTTTGAACTCGGTCTAGACCTTATTTTACAGTTTATTAATCTATTTTTCCAGAAAAGTTGACTTTTCACAATAATTGGTTAAAAACAGTGTTCATACATTAAATATAGTTTGTATTGTTTGATAAAAGATTCTTTAATCAGTGATTCATTACAAACTTGGATTTAATCTAATTCTTTGATTTCTTAAATTAATCTTCTAGAACTGGTTTTACAGTACACTGTTTTTCCAGAACTTGCTTTACAATATAGTATTTTCTTTCTAGAATTAATATCTGATTCTAGTTTACTGATTCTGTGTGATTGTTATTATTCTGGAATTTGTTTTGAACCTTTGCTGATTGCTTTTCATATAATCTTGAATAGTTTCTTTAAAGACTTTTCATTTCTCACATTGAAAAATACATTTGCGAAAATTTTTAAAGGTGCTCAATTCATCCCCTCTTGAACTTGGCCAAAACTTATTTTACAATTGGCATCAGAGCTAGGACTTGAATCCTAGTCAAGTTTTTGATCTATGGCCGAGAACAAGTTACCTTTTGCTGAGGGAGCCTTTGTACACAGGCCACCCATGTTTTGCAGGGTCAATTATCAATTTTGGAAAGTGAGAATGAAGATTTTTATTGAATCTATTGACCGTGGTATTTGGAATGCAATAGTGAATGGTCCATACATTCTAGTTTTTGTTGTGAATGGTATTTCTGTTGCAAAACAATTTGATGAATTGACTGCAAATGGAAATAAGCGTGTTCAATATGATTGTGTTGCAAAGAATATAATCACTTCTGCTTTGAATCTTGATGAGATCTTTAGGGTATCACAGTGCAGTTATGCAAAGGAGATGTGGGATATACTTGAGGTCACTCACGAAGGCACTACTGATGTCAAACGGCCTAGAAAACATGTGCTGATTTAGGAATATGAATTATTCAGAATGCAGCAAGGAGAATCAATTGCAGATGTGCAAAAGAGATTCACTCATATAGTCAATCACCTAATCCGGCTTCAAAAACAGTTTGACAAAGAAGAGCTGTCAACACCCAATTTCATCCGGGCAAATAAAATTATTTCAAAATAAAAAATATATAAAATTAGAATAAAAAATTTGTGTTATGTAGTTTTTATCATACTTTGTCATTTAAATTAATAAAAAAAAGAAGTTTTGATTTCATTTTTATTTTAATGAATAAAGTTTTGAAATAAAATTTATAAAAAAGAAAAGACAAAAACAACAAAGTAAAATTAAAAAAGAAAAGGAAAATAATAATAAATAAAATAGGAAAATAAAATAAATAAGTAATGAATAAAATAAAAAATGATAGAAAAATAAACAGAAAAAGAAGAAAAAGAAGTGTTGGATTTGTTTTAAATAAACTGCAGAAATACAATAAAAAAAATAAAACCCATTAAGAAATTCAGTTAGAAAATAAATTGTCTTTGAATAAAGCCCAAATTAATAAAGGGTTCATTTTGAAAAAAATAAAGTAAATTAGTTTGTTGAGATCCAGTCCATTAAAAGTGTGTTAAAAAAGGAAAATAAAATTGATATTTTGTATCCTTTCTTATTAAAATGCTGCCACATCATACTTTCTCTCTTCACTGAATAATCTGACTGCCTTTTAAGGTACTCATTTTTAATGCACGAAAATTAATTTAAAATTCAAAAGAAAAAGGTTAATTAATGAAAATTTGAACATATTAGCTGGGGAAATCTGATAATAATTGGTGATTATTTTGCTTAATTGCAAATAATGATATTAATGGGATATTATTCTGCTTAATTGCAAATAATGATAATAATGGGTGGTTATTGTGCTTAATTGCAAATAGCTCTGATTGATTTTGATTTATTCTTCAACATCAAACTGAAATTAGTGTGTAAATTCATTGAATTGATCTAGCAGAGCAATTAAGGGGTCTGAGAAAATTTTATAAAAGAAAAGACCAAAATAAAGAGGGGACAGGATTTACTCTGGGCAATATTTTACACCCATCTTTAGAAAAATAAGAGAATTACACACATTTTACACACGTTTTAGGAGAAAGCACTAAGATTACACTCGAAAAAATAACTGAAGATCTGGATGCTTGAATTAGAAGAAATAGGTAAATTTTGTTAAAGCTGGTCTTCAACTGGTATGTCTTGATCGCTTAGCCTCATGTGGTTGTTCTATTTGTTTTTATTTTGTTTGCCCTGGTTTTGTTTGTTTTGACTTATTGAAATTTGAATATCATGATTATTAGTATTTTGTATTTCTAGTAAATAATTTTTCATTATAAATTTGTTTTTTCTAGACCGGAGATGCTGCTATAAGCACGTCTTATATTTGTTTTTGTTATAATAGAGATGTTGTTCTAAGCACGTCTCATACTTGTTTTTGTTATATCGGAGATGCTACTCTAAGCACATCCCGTTGTTTAATTCTTCCCAGAGGCTACTGTTTCACACAGTCTTTAAAGGATCCAAAAAATGAAAACCTAAATCTTAGTAGATCATGGAAACAAGAACATAGAGTACTCAAAAGAAACCCTAAACCATTTTTTTTACCATTGTTTTTTTTCCTTGGATTTCTTAACAAATCAATAAATAGTGTTTAATTTCAAATAAATTTGTGAACATATTAAAAAATATATAGAACATTTCCAATTTTTAAAGAAAATATAAAATGTTTTCCAGAAATTAATAAAATATATAATTTTTAAAAAATATATAAAATATTTTCCAAAAGTTAATTAAGTATCAAATTTTCAAAATTAAAAATATATAAAAAAAGTTTTCAAAATAAAAAGAATAAGTAAAACAGTTTCCAAAATTAAAAAATATAAAACAATTCTCAAAAATAAAAAAAAATAAAAAATAAAATAGTTTTAAAAATAGTAAAAATATTTACTTTTTAGAAAAAAAATATGAAACAGTTTCAATAATCTAAAATTTTAACAATAAAAAAATATAAAACTTTCTCTTAAAATCAAGATTAAATGAAGTTTTCAAAAAAATAAAAAAATAAATACAAACAATCATAACAAACCAATTTCAAAATTAGAACTACGTTAACCCTGATTTTCTATCACGGTTAGAGATACGTAGGATCAAGGTCAATCCTTGTCGGGCCCAAAAAATAAAAAAAAATGTATGTCTATTTGTCTTATGTTTGCTTATTATTTGCATATTTTTTATTTATTTGTATTATACTTGTTAGCATGTTTTCTTTTTCATATTTATTTATTTGTTTTGTTTTTATATTTGTTTTTTTTTGTTATTTTATTTTTCTTTATTCATATTATTATTGTTATTGTTTAGAAAAAATGACATTTTGTAAAATCACACTTATACTCATTCGATTAAGGGTATCGTCTTAGGACGGGCATTATGGGGTAGTAATACCTTCCTCACACGTAACCGACTCCGAATCTTGAATTTGGTTCGTACACATTCTATTTTTGTTTTTCTATGGTTTTCCATGATAAACTATGGTGGCAACTCCAATCTCTATTTGAATATTTTTAAAGTTAATAATTTTAATCACCCTTTTGTGATCCCGGTTGCGACAGATGGCGACTTTACTGGGGATCATTTTATAGAGTCAGGCCAATTTAATTAAATGAGTAAAATTTGTGTGGTTTTTTTGGATGTTTACTTTTTCCTTTCTTTGTATATATTGCATGTTATATATTTTAATTTGCAGCGTAGGAACGTATTCCAAGTATGAAATATTGAATCCTAGGGTAGAAGACATGCTATGCTATATATTCTGCCTGTGAATTTTCTGGTTGTTTTGCAGATGAGGGTTGGGTATGTATTTTTCTCCCTTCACACACACTTTATTGTATATCATGAGTGGGGCTTTATACCCGGGTATGTGAAGCTTAGAAATAGAGTTGTGTAGCAAAACTGGACGAATGTCGTCCTAACCAGGTGTGCGAAAACTCAAGCTAGAGTCGGTTCCCTTTATTGTCATTTCTATAAAGATTATCATTACTGATTGATATGGATGTGTGGTAAAGGGAGCATAACTCTAGTGGCCTTTAGTAAGAAATTAGGATAAGCCACCCTTTGTGAGCACATTTACATGCCTAGAACTTAAGCCTCATTAGGGCAAACCCTAATTAAGACACTAAGGGAGACTTTTTGTAGCTCAATGATTAAAAAAAATTAATTTTTGGAAAATGAAAAATAAAACTATTAATTCCATTTTTTTGATGTATAACATACTTTCTATTTCAAAAAAAAAAAAACAAAAGTGGATTTCGAAAAAAAGTAAAAAAAGTAAAATACATTAATCTCATTTTTCTCACATGCATTGCAGTTTTTTCCTAATAAAAAATGATTTTGTAAAATAAAAAAAAAACATTAAATATTTTTATCCCACATGATTTGCATATTTTTTTTTCTAAAAAATTATTTTGGGAAATAAAAATAAAAAAAACATTAATCTCATTTGACATTGCATATTTCCTTTTTCTACAAAATGATTTTGAGAAATAAAAAACTATTAAACATTTTCCTGGATCACATTTTTTTTCTCTAAAACATGATGTTTGGAAATAGCATAAAAAAATTTGATCTCATTTTTCTTCATATGCATTACATATTACATTTTTGAAAAAAATAAAAAGAAATGAGGTTATGCATCCATTTCTATAACATTAAAAAAAATTGAAATAAAATTTTATTCATCAATACATCCCCATGATATTACAAAAAGAAAAGTAATAATAATAATTTTTTTTAAATAGTTTCATTCATACATTCGTTTTTTTAAGATTAAAAAAATAATACGAAAAGGATTGCATTCATTCATTTATGCATACATTATCATTTAAAAATTCATATATTTAAAAAAAAATCGTAAAAGAAATATGGGATTCATTCATTCATTCCTTCATATACATCTCATGGAATCTATTATTATCTAAAGTTTCATGTATCATTCATGTACTCTCATATAAATAACATACATGAATTCTTAAAAATATTGTTTTAAATAGAGTCAATGCATACATTTTCAAAATCTGATTCAAAAAAAATTATAGAATTTATTTTCATATTATTATTCATTCAATAAAAAAATAGATTTCATATATACATCATGCATTCAATAAACAAAAATGAATAATATGTATTTTCATCATGCATGCATCTTCATAAGAATTCCCAAATAAAATCTCATACATATGTTCATGCATTCTCATGACACTTATGCGTTTCTTTTAAATGTTGATATTAAATAATAATAACAAAATCAATCTCATTACATTCATTCATACATTTTCAAAAATAAAATTTTATACCTTCTAAAAAAGAAAAGAGAAAGATAAACAATAATTTCATGTATTCATAAATGCATTTTCTAAAGAAAAGGAAGAAATTTTTCGTGCATCCAAATTTTATACGTCCATATATTTGCATTTTCTAAAAAAAATCATAAATGAATTCCTAAAAATTTCATGCATAAAAAAATATAAAAAAGAAGACAAAACAAAAAAAAATTGCTTAATTAGTTTGTATTTTTGTGCATCTTTTTCTAATTTGCTAGCATAAAAAAAATTATTGACATGCATACATTTTGCATGCATCATACTTCTAAATATGTATCATACATTATGACATTCACCACGCATCTAAACATGTATCACATATCTTAACATACATCATACATTCGCACATGCATCATACATCTTCAAAGGCATCTATACTACATTCTATAACATAGAAGGAATTTTGAAAATATATTTTACAAGGAATATAAAATAAAAAAAAATAGAGTTTTATGTATTGTTCATGCATTCTCATAAACAAAAAAAGAATAAAAAATGAAAAATAGCAAAAATGAAAAATAGAGTTTTATGCATTCTCTTAAAATCAAAACAAAAAATAGAGTTTTATGCATTCTCTTAAAATCAAAACTGAAAAATAGAGTTTTGTGCATTCATTCATATATCCTTATTAAAAAAAATATAGCTCTCATTTCCAAAAACAAAAACACTAAAAAATAAAATAGAGTTTTATACAATTACTCATGCATTCTCATTCAAAAATGAAAAATAAAAAAAAAAGTTTTATGCATGCATATATGGATTTACTTAAAATCAAAACTTAATAGAATTTTGTGCATGCATCTATGCATGATCTTTCAATTAAAGCTGAAAAATAAAATAGAGTTTTTGTACATTCATCTATGCATTCTCATTTTCAAAAAAAAAAATATAGAGTTTTATACCTGCATTCACAAAAAAATCAAAAATCGATAATGAAAAATGAAGTTTTATGCATACATTCTCATTTAATCAAGAATAAAAATACGCATTTTTATATCATCATTCATTCAATAAACAAACATGAAAACTATGCATTTCATACATACATTCTCATAAATCATCATAGGATTTCATGTATATGTTGATGCATTCTCAATGCACTCATGCATCTCTTCCTAAATGTTAATATCAAACAAAAAAAATCATCAAGAATATCAAAAATGAAAAATATTGCCCACATTTGTGCATTCATGCACTTACCTCACTTCTTGCAAGATTTATTTTGAGACTTTCTTAACCTCATTTTTTTTTTTTAAAAGTCCATTTGAGACCCTCTCTACAATGTGAAGGTCTTGACCTCACCGAAAAATAGAAAGACAAGGGCAAATAAAATTTTTCTAGAAAAAAATATGAAATAAAATAACATAAAAAAATCAATCATTTTTTTTACAGAAAAAAAGAAGTCAGCATATAATGATTATAAGAAACATATACACATTGAATTTTTTTGTAAATACACTATCATTTGAAAATTTCTAAATTTTGTACATATATTAAATTTTTTATACATATGTTCCTTTTTGAGAAAAAAACTTTTGTACATACATTGTTATTGAAAATATTTTATAAATACATTCTCTTGTAAATATTTGTGAGAAAAAAAAAACATCTTTGAATATACATTCTCTTTTGACAATTTATACATACTTTTTTTTAAAAAAAAAATAATATATTTAAGCATAGATTATCATTGAAAAAAATAAAAAAAAATACAATATAGAGCATACATTCATGCATATAATTAAAAAAATTAAAAATTACAATTTCAAGCATCCATTCATGCATTACTATTAAAAAAATGGAAAATTCGAAAGAAAATAAAAAATATATTTTCATGGATGTATTTTTAAAGGAACAAAATCAGTTTGCGAATATCTATGTATGCATTCACAAAATCTCTTATGCATTTTTCAAGAATTTTGTACATCGTATATGCATTCCCAAAAATTCCATTTATATATGAATTCTCAAAACAAATTTATGCATGCATACATATTAAAAGAAAACAAAAATAAATCTAAAAAAAATCATACATTCATAAATGCATTTTCAAAAAGAAAAAGTCCAAAATTTTATAAATGCATTTTCTCACAAAAAAAAAATCATTCAAATATACATCATATATGCATTCAAAAACAATCCTGCATTCATAAAAGCATTTTTTCAGAAAAAAATCTTTCAAACATGCACTATATATGCATTAAAAAAAATCATGTATTCATAAGTGCATTTTCTGAAAAGATTCATGCATTCATTCATTCAAACATATATCATATATGCATTTTCCAAAAAACAAAAAGTCAAAAATTTCATAAATGCGTGTTAGAAAAAATAATTAAATTTTCAAAAGAAAAAAAAAGAGAAAAGGAAAATATGGTGAGTCATTTGTTCATGGATAATTGAATCCACCAAATAGCGAATAATAATAAAATGGGATCATTAAAGCGAAATGTTTAATAAAGCGAAATGTTTAATAAAGGTAAAAATTGACTTTTCCAAGGAAGCATTTGCATATACGGTGTTTGTTACCTATTGGCTTTCCAAAATTACCAGGCTTCCCCAAAATTTCCTAGATTCCCAAAATTTTCAAATGAAAGGATTGTCTAAATGGTTACCATTACCTAAGCATATTTTTACACTAGGGCAAGATGCCAGTTTTCTGTTAGTCGACCAATATCCTATCTTTATTCTTCAGGGACATTAAAAAAAAATTCAGAAAAAAGTTCGTTAGATTGAAAACCCGAAAGGGCGATCTAAGCAAAAGATAGGACAATAAAAAAAAAAGAAAAAAAGAGAAAAACTGCATTTGTCATAAGTCATTAATTTTGTTTCATTATTAAACTCTTTGAAAATCAAGCAATTATGATTCAAAATGATATATGGCCATGTTTCTATATCCAAAACACTTTTGTAAATCCTTTGTCTTTGAGCCAAAAAATAAAAATATTTCTTTCAAATACCCCTAATGAGGATTATCAACAATCTTTAAGCTTAGTCTAAGGTCTTGATAGAAGAAATTCAAAAATAATTTATATTTCAAAGCTCCTAATTCATCAAGAAAGGAGTATCATCAGAAGTTCCCTGAAAGCCTAAAAGAACATGCACATCAATGAGTACATCGAAAGCTTCTCAAGAAAAGAAAAAATATGAAAAGGAAAAAAAGAAAAAAGATTGAAAAATAAAAAGAAAAAGACAAAAGAGAAGTAAAAAAAATATTGTCAAAGGTTCATCAAAGAGGGAGCACAACAAAGACTCTCTAATGAGAAAGAAAATAGAGAAAAGGTACATCATACAAAAAGCTCATGGAAATGACCTTGGTTGGTTACAACATTTAGTTGATGATCCTTGTTTAAAAGTAAAATCCTAAAAAATATTTTTTGAGTCTTTATATCCTTTCTTCATAACTCTGTAACCCTGGTCATGTTACAAGCCCAATAAAGTTCATATTTATTCTTGAATGAAATCAATGATTTTCATAAATTTTATCTGTAACAAGAGGACGTGACCAATGATGCGTGTTTAAAACTTTTGAAAAAGAGAAAAGAAAAACTTTTGTACATATTTTCACTTTGGAGTTTGTACATATTCTTGAGATATTTAAATTCTTTGTATATATGCATTTAAACAACAAAAAAATCATTGAAAAATCCTTTTGAATCTATATAAAAAATATATATTTCAAAAAAGTCTTTGTACATACTTTTTGAATAAGAAATCATTGAAAATGTTCCTTTGTACATAAATTTTGAAACATTTGAAAATCATTGAAAATATTTTTTGTACATATCTTCTTTTTTGGAAAATTAGTACGTATCTTTTTTTAAACATTGTCTTTGAAAAGTTCACTGCAAAAATCATCATTTGTAAAATCATTTAAAAATTTGTACATACATTAGCATCGAAAATGATCATTCAAGAAAATAGAATTTTATGCATTATCATCCAAGAAAATCAAAAATAAAATTTCATGCATTCAAACATGTATTTTCATTCAAAAGAATAAAAAATAAAAAAAAATCATGCATCTTAACATACATTCTTCAAAAGAAAAACAAATTTCATGTATTCATATATGCATTCTTCAAAAATAACAAAACAAAAGAAAATCAAATTTCATGCATTCATATATGCATTCTTCAAAAATAGCAAAACAAAAGAAAATCAAATTTCATGCATTTATATATGCATCCTTAAAAAACAATAAAACAAAAAAAATCAAGTTTTATGCATTCATAGATGTGTTCTTTTAAAAAAAAAGAACAAATTCAAAAAGACAAAAAGAATTCATGCATTCAAGCATGCATTTTCATTTAAAAAAAAACAAATTTCATGCATTCTTATATGCATTTTTCAAAAAGAACAAAATCAAGGGTACCGTCTTATAGACATCTTGTAAAACCACACTTATACTCATTTGATTAAGGGTACCGTCTTAGGACGAGCGTTGTGGGGTACTAATACCTTCCCCACACGTAACCGACTCTGCATCTTGAATCTAGTTCGTAGATATTCTATTTTTGGTTTTCTATGGTTTTCCATGATAAACTATGGTGGAAACTCCAATCTCTATTTAAATATTTTTAAAGTTAATAATTTTAATCGCCCCGTTGTGATCCCGGTTACGACAACAGCTGAATATAAAGATTCTCAAATGCTTGGACAGAAGCTGGCCCAAAGTGACAACAATTTCTGAAACCAGAGATTTGACAACTCTCACTACAACAACACTCTTTGGAAAGTTGAGAGAGCATGAATTGGAAATGATCAGGTTGAAAGAAATGGAAACTACTGAGAAGAAAATTAGAATCTCGCACTCAAATCAAAAGCTGCTGAAGTTGAAACCAGTGAGGACAACTCAAAAGAAGAAAGTGATACTGAAAGTCTCAATCTATTGACAAAGAAATTCCAGAAATTCATCAGAATGAAGAGCAGGATAAAAAATTAGTAGAATAAGAGGTATAATAGAAAATATGATTCAAATTCAAATAAACTAACCTGTTTTGGTTGTGGCAAGCAAGGACATGTGAAAGCAGACTGTCCAAAACTGGTTGACAAAGAAAAGATTATTGAAAAGAAGAGTTACAATACTGGAAAAGGAAGAAAGGCATGTATTGCATGGGAAGATAATGCTTCCTCATCCAGTAGCTCTTCACAAGAAGAGATTGAAGCCAAACCGTGCTTGATGGCTGGAAAAAGCTCTGAAGTAAGTAGCATGTAATCCAGTGCATATTTTAACAGCACTAACTACAGTATACTTCTTCATGCATTTCAAGAAACTCATAAAGAAGCTAACAGATTAACTCTTTCCAACAATGGACTGAAAGGTATGAACAAGTGGCTGGAGACTAGAGTTAAATAGCTGGAGGATGAGTTATTTTCAAACAAAAACTTATTTTGAAACTTTGGAAGAGAATTACAAATCTGCAAACTCTAGTGGATTTAACTCCAGCAAACCAGTTGATTGTGAAAAATGTGCAATTTTACAAAATAAAGTGAATTATTTGATTTCTACTACATCTAAACTTTTCATGGGAACAACTAACCTGAATGCACTTTTCGATCTCAAAACTGTGTTTTTGAAAAAGCTGGTATTGGTTATGGTCCCAAAGGAAAGCAGAAATTGTTTAACAATTCTTTTAAGGGTTCTGGATCACAGTCTTCGCAATCCATTACTTACTTCTATTGTATGAGAAAGGGTCATTCAGTTAGAAATTATAAAGTAAGAAAATTTGATGTGTCGAAAGGACTAGTTAGGTGGGTGCCCAAAAGCACATCTAACACTGTTGGACCCAAGGTTAACTGGGTACCAATGCCTCAAACTTAATCTGTTTTGCAGGTCTATTTGGCATCCAGTAAGTTACTGTGGTACCTGGACAATGGATGCTCCAAACACATGACTGGTAATGTTTCCCAGTTAACTAATCTGAAACTGAAACTTGCTGGCTATGTCACCTATAGAGATAACAATCGGGGTAGGATTTTTGGAGTTGGTGACATTGGAAGAGATGACAAAGTGATCATTAAAGATGTACTCTTAGTGGATGGATCAAAAGCACAACTTACTCAGCATCAGTCAACTGTGTGACAAGAGATTCTGCAGTAAACTAGGTATTAAACACAACTTCTCAACATCAAGAACTCCACAGCAAAATGGATTTGTAGAAAGGAAAAATCAGTCCTTGAAGGAACTTGCTAGAACAATGCTGAATGAGACTGAATTGCCAAAGTATTTTTGGGTAAATGTAGTGAGCACAACTTGCTATGTGCTGAATCGGGTTCTCATCAGGCCAATGTTGAAGAAGACCACCTATGAGTTGTTTAAAGGAAGAAAGCCCAATGTATCTCATCTAAAAGTGTTTGGTTGTAAGTGTTTTATTTTGAATAATGGTAAGGATAACTTGAGCAAATTTGATTCGAAATCTGATGGGGGTATTTTCCTTGGTTATTCACTTCATGGTCATGCATATAGGGCATTTAGTAAAAGAACCATGTTAGTAGAGGAATCCATGCATATTGCATTTGATGAAACTAACCAGAATATGCAGAAAAATTCTAAGACAGGTGCAGATGATGAGTTTCCAAACATTCAACAAGCTGATACTGGTCTAGAAAATAAATTAGAAGATACAAGTAAACTGCCAGAAGTTCAATCAGATGATTAGAGAGCTCAATCAATTGAGTCTAGAGTTGGTACTGATGCAGTTAATTTTGGACTTCCAAGAGAATGGAGAGTACCCAGAAATTTGTCTTTGGACAACATTATTGGTCAAGTTCATAAAGGAGTTTCAACCAGAAGTACACTGAATCAATTCTGTGAACATATGGCATTTGTTTCACAAATTGAACCACAGACTATAGTTGATGCACTAGAAGACAACAACTGGATAACTGCTATGCATGAAGAACTGAATCAGTTTGTTAGGAATGAAGTCTGGACACTTGTTCCAAGAACTGATCAGATGAATGTCATTGGCACTAAGTGGGTGTTCAAAAACAAGTTAGATGAACAAGGTGTTATTGTGAGAAACAAAGCTAGGCTGGTTGCAATGGTTTACAATCAGGAAAAAGGAATTGATTATGGAGAAACTTATGCACTCGTAGCAAGACCTGAAGCTGTGAGACTGCTCTTAGCCTACGCTTGCATGAATGGATTCAAACTTCACCAAATGGATGTCAAGAGTGCTTTCCTTAATGGGTATATTGATGAAGAAGTTTATGTTTGTCAACCTCTTGGATTTGAAGATCATAAACATCCAGATTATGTCTTCAAACTGAAGAAAGCTTTATATGGTTTGAAGCAAGCCCCAAGACAGTGGTATGAAAGGTTGAGCAACTTCTTGCTGTCTCATGCATATGAGAGAGGCAAAATAGATAAGACATTTTTTATTAAGAAAGCATTCAATGATATTAGTTTGATTCAAGTATATGTTGATGATATTATATTTGGATCTACTAATCAAAAACTGAGTGAGCAATTTGTTGCAGCTATGTAGGGATAATTTGATATGTCCATGATGAGAGAACTTCACTATTTTCTTAGACTGTAGATCAAGCAATTAAATCATGGCACATTCCTTAGTCAAACCAAGTATTGCAAAGAGTTATTGAAGAAGTTTAACATGGAAAATTGCAAAGAGATTTCAACACCTATGGCCACTAATTATTACTTGGATTCAGATGAGAAAGGAGCTAGTATAGATCAAACCGAGTACATAGGCTTAATCGGATCACTGCTCTATCTTACTGTAAGCAGACCTGATATCATGTTTAGTGTTTGCCTTGTGCCAGATTTCAATCCAATCCTAAGGAATCACACTTCACTGCAGCAAAGAGAATTCTGAAATACTTGCAAGGAACCACAAATGTTGGGCTATGGTATCCAAGTGAAGTTTCTCTGAATTTAGTTGGTTATTCTGATTCTGATTTTGCAGGATGTAAAATAGATAGGAAGAGCACCTGTGGAACATGTCATTTGTTAGGATCAAGTTTGATATCATGGCATATTAAGAAACAAGCATGTGTTGCATTATCTACTATTGAAGCCGAGTATATTGCAGCTGGTA
>Ga0099825_1002974_pt1 | contig 22602 bp, 17 predicted proteins | sample SiratroredBW_FD_76838 | JGI IMG/M metagenome (GOLD analysis project Ga0099825, IMG submission 76838) | Root nodule microbial communities of legume samples collected from California, USA - Siratro red BW | ecosystem: Host-associated > Plants > Roots > Nodule | place: USA: California | collected... | reverse complement strand
TGGAGGAGCTGGCCAGGACGCTGCTGAATGCAACAGATTTGCCTAAATACCTCTGGGCTGATGCAGTTAGTACAACATGCTATGTACTGAATAGAGTACTCATTCGGCCAATCTTAAAGAAGATCCCCTATGAGCTATTTAAAGGTAGAAAGCCTAACATTTCCCATCTAAAAGTTTTTGGATGCAAATGTTTTATTTTAAACAATGGGAAAAACAAATTGGGCAAATTTGATCCAAAAGCGGATGAGGGTATCTTTCTTGGTTACTCACTGCATAGTCATGCATATAGAGTGTATAACAGGAGAACCATGGTTGTAGAAGAATCCATGCATGTTGCATTTGATGAAACTGACCACAAAGTGCAGGAAAACATTAAGATTAATGCAGATGATGATGAACCAGTGAACTAGGTAAATCTGTAAAAGACAATCAATCGGATGAAGCTCAATCGATTGAACCACAAGATCAACCGATTGAATCTAGCACTGGAGCAGCAACAACTTGTACTGAACTACCTAGAGAATGGAGGGTTCCTAGGAATCTATCAGTGGACAATATCATTGGTCAGGTACAAAAGGGTGTAACCACTATAAGATCCATGAATCATTTTTGTGAACATATGGCCTTTGTGTCACAAGTTGAACCCAAATCAGTAGGTGAAGCTCTTGAAGATAGCAACTGGATAAATGCAATGCTCGAGGAACTGAACCAGTTTGCAAGAAATGAGGTCTGGACACTTGTTCCTAGATCAAAGGAGATGAATGTGATTGGAACCAAGTGGGTTTTCAAGAATAAGATAGATGAACAAGGTGTCATTGTGAGGAACAAGGCACGACTTGTTGCAAAAGGTTATAACCAGAAAGAAGGCATCGATTTTGGTGAAACCTATGCGCTAGTAGCTAGATTGGAAGCAGTTAGATTGCTACTAGCATATGCTTGCTTGAAGGGGTTCAGATTACATCAAATGGATGTCAAAAGTGCTTTTTTGAACAGGTTCATTGATGAAGAGGTCTATGAGTCAACCACCTGGATTTGAAGATCACAACAATCCAGATTACGTTTTCAAGCTCAAGAAGGCCTTGTATAGGTTAAAGCAAGCACCTCGACAGTGGTATGAGAGGTTGAGTAACTTCTTGCTTTCTCGAGGCTATGAGAGAGGGAAAACAGATAAGACCTTGTTTATTAAGAATTCATGCAATGATATAATACTCGTTCAAGTTTATGTTGATGACATTATTTTTGGTTCAACTAATGAAAGTTTGTGAGTAGTTTGTTGCTACTATGCAAAGAGAATTTGAGATGTCCATGATGGGGGAGCTCAATTTCTTTCTAGGCTTGCAGGTTAAACAAGTTAAACATGGAAAATTATTGAAGAAATTCAATATGGTTTCTATACTGAAACTGTTTTCTGGATTTATCTTTAATAATTTCCGATGTGCACTGATTGTTTACTGGACAGTCTAGAATTACATGGGTTGATCGATTGAATTAAGAATTTTCATTCTCTATTTCAAGAACAAATCAGATTTGCAAAATGATTTGGAAAGTTCAATTGACCCCCCTCTTGAACTCGGTCTAAACCTTATTTTACAGATTTCTGCGACAGTTCTTATCGCTCTCTATGAGTACGGCCAAAAAATATTCCGGTCAAAACTTTGTGACTTTTGGTCTTTTTAAAACTTCTCAAACTTTCAAACCAACCCAGAGTGGGTTGGTTTCACCCCCAAAACCCCTCTGAATCATTTGTGCAATAGTTATTATCGTTCTCCATCAATACGGCCCAAAAATATTCCGGTGAAAACTTTGTCACTTTTGGTCTACCCAAAACTTTCCAAACTTCCCAAACTTTCAAACAACCCATAATGAGTAGGTTTTGTCCCCAAAACCCGGCCACATGATTTGTGGAGCAGTTCTTATCATTCTCCATCAATACGGCCCAAATATATTTCGATCAAAACTTTGTCACATTTGGTCTTCCCCAAACTTTCAAACTAACTTAGAATGAGTTAGTTTTGCCCAAAAAAAATCCCCACATGTTTTTGGTGGAGCAATTCTTATCGCTCTCCATCAATACGGCCCAAAAATATTCTGGTCAAAACTTTGTCACTTTTGGTGTTCCCAAAACTTCCCAACTTTGAAACCAACCCAGAACGAGTTGATTTTGCCCCCAAAACCTACCAAATGATCTCTGGAGCAATTCTTATCGTTCTCCATCAATACGGCCCCAAAAATATTCCGGTTAAAACTTTGTCTCTTTTGGTCTTTCCCAAAATGTCCCAAACGTTCAAACCAGCCCAGAATGAGTTGGTTCTACCCCCAAAACCCCCTATATGATTTCTGGAGTAGTTCTTATCGTTCTCCATCAATACGGCCCCAAAAATATTTCAATCAAAACTTTGTCACTTTTGGTCTTCCCAAAACTTCTCAAACGTTCAAACCAACCCATAATGGGTTGGTTTTGCCCCTAAAACCCCTCTAAATCATTTGTGGAGTAGTTCTTATCGTTCTCTATCAGTACGGCCCAAAAATATTCCGGTCAAAACTTTGTCTCTTTTGGTCTTCCCAAAACATCCCAAACTTCCCAAACTTTCAAACCAACCCAGAATGTGTTGGTTTTGCCCCCAAAACTCGTCCAAATTATTTGTGCAGCAGTTCTTATCGGTCTCCATCAGTACGGCCCAAAAATATTCTGGTCAAAACTGTGTCTCTTTTGGTCTTCCAAAAACTTCCCAAAACCTCCCAATCTTTCAAACCAACCAAGAATGGGTTGGTTTTGCCCCCAAAAACCCCTAGATGATTCGTGGAGCAGTTCTTATGGTTCTCCATTAGTTAGGCGTAACAATATTCCGGTCAACCCTTTGTAACTTTTGGTCTTCCCAAAACTTCCGAACCATTCAAACTAACCAAGAATGAGTTGGTTTTGCCCCCAAAACCCCCCACATGATTTCTGGAGCAATTCTAATCGTTCTCCATCAGTACGGCCCAAAAATATTCCGGTCAAAGCTTTGTCACTTTTGGTCTTCCCAAAACTTCACAAACTTTCAAACCAACCCAGAATGAGTTGGTTTTGCCCCCAAAACCCGTCCAAATGATTTGTGCAGCAATTCTTATCTTTCTCCATCAGTAAGGCCCAAAAATATTCCGGTCAAAACTTTGTCACTTTTGGTCTTCCCAAAACTTCCCAAACTTTCAAACCAAGCCAGAACGGGTTGGTTTTGCCCCCAAAACCCCCTGTATGATTTCTGGAGCAGTTCTTATCACTCTCCATCATTATGGCCCAAAAATATTTCGGTTAAAACTTTGTCACTTTTGGTCTTCCTAAAACTTCTCAAACTTTCAACCAAACCCATAATGGTTGGTTTTGCCCCAAGAACCCGTCCAAATGATTTGTGGAGCAGTTCTTATTATTCTTCATAAGTACGGTGCAAAAATATTCCGGTCAAAACTTTGTCACTTTTGGTCTTCCAAAACTTTCAAACAAACGTAGAATAAGTTGATTTTGCGACCAAAACCCCTCTAAATGATTTGTGGACAAGTTCTTATCGTTCTCCATCAGTACTTCCAAAAATATTTCAGTCAAAACTTTGTCACTTTTGGTCTTCCCAAACTTTGAAACCAATCCAGAATGAGTTGGTTTTGCCCACAAAACCCCCCTAAATGATTTGTGGAGCAGTTCTTATCATTCTCCATCAGTACGACCCAAAAATATTCCGCTCAAAACTTTGTTAGTTTTGGTCTTCCCAAAACTTGCCAAACTTCCAAAACTTTCAAACAACCCTAGAATGAATTGGTTTTGCCCCCAAAACCACTCAGATGATTTCTGGAGCAGTTTTTATCGTTCTCCATCCGTACGGCTCAAAAATATCCCGGTCAAAACTTTGTTACTTTTGGTCTTCCCAAACTTTCAAACTAACCCATAATGAGTTGGTTTTGCCCCCAAAACCCCCCCAAATAATTTGTGGACCAGTTCTTATTGTTCTCCATCAGTACGGCCCAAAAATATTTCGGTCAAAACTTTGTCACATTTGGTCTTCCCAAAACTTCCCAAACTTTCAAACCAACTCAGAATGAGTTGGTTTTGCCCCCAAAACCACCCACATGATTTGTGATGCAGTTCTTATCGTTCCCCTTCTGTACGGCCCAAAAATATTCCGGTCAAAACTTTGTAACTTGTGGTCTTCCCAAAACTTCCAAAACTTTCAAACCAACCCAGAACGAGTTGGTTTTGCCACCAAATTATTTGTGGAGTAGTTCTTATCGTTCTCGATTAGTATGACGCAAAAATATTTCGGTCAAAACTTTGTCACTTTTGGTCTTCCCAAAACTTCCCAAACTTCCCAAACTTTCAAACCAACCAAGAATGAGTTGGTTTTGCCCCCAAACACCCCCCTCCCCCCCCCACATGATTTTTGGAGCAGTTCTTATCATTCTCCATCAGTACGGCCCAAAAATATTCTGGTCAAAACTTCGTCAATTTTGGTCTTTGCAAAACTTCCCAAACTTCCGAAACTTTCAAACAAACCTGGAATGAATTTGCACAACTTTTCAACAAGTATGGATAGGTGAAAAAAGATGTCAAAATATTCAAAAAAAAAAGAATAGTAATTGATGTAGTTTTGGAAAAAAATTGGATTTCAAATATCTATATTTTTCTTAAAAGAATCCATAATTTTCCAGAGTTGTTTTCTAGAATTTTTTGACAGGTACACATAGATGAAATAAAAAATAAAATGTGAAAAATACTAAATCAATAAAAAAAATAGTAAACCGTGGAATTTTGGAAAAAAAAATTATTTCACATATCTATATCTTTTTAAGAGAACTTCAAGAATTATCCAGAATTCGTTGATAAAATCTCTAATCCATCCAATAAAACACTTCAAAAATGTCAATAATTTTTTTACAAGTATGGATAAGTGAAAGACAAAAAAAGATGTCAAAAAAATAAAAAGAAAATAGCAAACGATGGAGTTTTGGAAAAAATATGGATTTCAAATTGGAAAAAAATTAGATTTCAAATATCTCTATTTTTCTTTAAAAAAATCCATAATTTTACAGAGTTGTTTCATAAAATCTTCAATCGATACAATAAAATATCACAAAAAAATTCAGAATTTTTTTACTAGTATGGATAGGTGAAATAGAAAAAAATATGTTAACAAAATAAAAAAGCGAATAGTAAACGATGGAGTTTTTGAAAAATATTTGATTTTAAATATCTTTATTTCTTAACAAAAAAAAAAAGAATTCCAGGATTTTCCAAAATCCTTTCATACTCTAATGGATACAATAAAACACCACAAAAATTTCCATAATTTTTTAACAAGTATGGATAGGCGAAATAGAAGAAAAGATGTCAAAAAATAAAAAAGGGAATAGTTAACGATGGAGTTTTTTAAAAATATTCAATTTCAAAAATCTCTATTTCTTAAAAAGAAGAATTTCAGAATTTTCCAAAATTCTTTCATAAAATCTCTAGTCCATAAAATAAAACGCCACAAAAATTTACAATTTTTTTTGAGAAATATATAGGTAAAATAGAAAAAAATGTCAAAAATAACAAAATATAAAAAAAAAATAGTAAACGATAGAATTTTGAAAATGTTTTCGATTTAAAATATCTCTTTTTCTCTTAAGACAATGAAGAATTTTCCAGAATTCATTGATAAAATCTATAATCGGTATAATAAAACAATACAAAAATTTCCATAATAGTTTGACATGTTTAGATAGGTTAAACAGAAAAAAGATGTCAAAATTTCTAAAAAAATAAAAAAAAGTAAACGATAGAATTTTGGTAAAATTTTAGATTTCAAATAATTTTTTTTCCGAAAAAAACAATAATTTTCCAGAGTTGTTCGATAAAATCTTTACTCAGTAGAATAAAAAGTCACAAAAATATTTGATTTCTAATATCTCTATTAAAAAAATTCTACAATTTTCCAGAATTCTTTCATTAAACCTCTAATCCGTACAATAAAACACCAACAAAATTTTTAAAAAATTTTGACAAATATAGATAGGTAAAATAGAAAAAATGATGTCAAAAATTCTAAAAAATCAAAAAGCAAATTGTAAAAGATGGAATTTTGAAAATGTTTTGGATTTCAAATATCTCTATTTTTCTTAATAAAAATTCAATTTTCCAGAATTCTCTTATAAAATCTATAATCCATAAAATAAAACACAACAAAAATTTCTACAATTTTTAAACAAGTTTGGATATTGGAAATCCTGGAATTCTTTTTTTTTTTGTTAAGAAATAAAGATATTTAAAATCGAATATTTTTCAAAAACTCCATCATTTACTATTCGCTTTTTTATTTTTGACATCTTTTTTTCTATTTCACCTATCCATACTAGTCAAAAAACTTCTGAATTTTTTTGTGATATTTTATTGTACCGATTAAAGATTTTATCAAACAATTCTGTAAAATTATGGATTTTTTTAAAGAAAAATAGAGACATTTGAAACCCAATTTTTTTCCAATTTGAAATCCATATTTTTTCCAAAACTCCATCGTTTCCTATTTTTTTTATTTTTTAAATGGAAGTGTGTTTTAGGCTTTGTCATAGTGTGAGTGGCTGAGAAAGAAAACCTATGCACTTCTGAGGAGAAATTCATTAGCACATGGTCAAAGTGATTTAATCAAACCATAAAAAGTAACGTTTAACTTTGGTTAAAAACAGTTTTGGAAAATAAAATACTGGACTAATATAAGCTGATTTCAGATTTAAGCCGAATCAATTTATTCGTGCATGCATAACTGAATTAAGTGTTTTTTAAAATCTAGTTTGAATTCTTCTCTTATAAATACACTGGGTTTTCAAGTGTGCAATACATACATACGAGACACATATATGAAACAAGAATACTTTTTGAGCTGCAATTTGTGAGAACCACTGTGAGAGAATCATTAATCTTTTTGAAACGGGGGCTTTTTACTTGAAGAATCAATTCAGATCAAAGAAGTGTGCTATTGAGTTTCTTCAAGACTGTGTACAGGCCTTTCTTTCTGCTCCAATCAGGGAGTTCTTCTCAACCTTTCTTGAACCTATTTGTTTCAAGATTTGTATTGTATTGTAATTCTGTGTAAATTCTTGAACAATTTGTGTTGGGTTATAGTGGTTAGCCTTGTGTTTCTGCAGAATTGATTGGGAGTTGCGGGGAGTAGTAAATTAATTCAGTAGGTTGTTTTATTCTTACGAGGAGTAGGAATTGGTTGATTGATTGTATGTGAACAATTAATTGATATAGTGGAACTTTCTTTGCAAGTGGTGCAAAGAAGACTAGACGTAGCCCTTGAGGAAAGGTGAACCATATAAAATTGATTGTGTCTCTTCTTCTTAACCCTTCTCTCACAATCTTGATCTGATCTTGCGCTGCCTACTGTTATAAATTGGAAATTGATTTGATTTTGGTCAAGTTGCTAAAAGTTTGATAATCTATGATATTTCATCTCTGTTTAATTCTTAATAAATCTTATCTGAAGTTGTTCTGTACTCTTTGATATTTGTGTTTCTGCATAATTGAAGTTTTATTACTGTAATGTGGTTCTTGACATTCGTACTACAAGAATTGCATTCTGTTCTTGTGCTGATCATTGGAATTAATTGATAATTGATTTTCAATTTGGTTAATCTGTTGCAATTTGCATATTCTGCAGAACCTGTATCTGTGTTTAATTCAATTCTGAAGTTAGTGTGATCAAATATGTTAATTTTGTTTTGTGGCAGTAATTGTATCTTAAAATTAGATTTTATCTTGGTAGAAATTCTCATTTGATTGTACTGTGTGTAGCTGCTAGTTCTTCTTTCATCTCTGTATATCAATATCAGTATCTAAATTCTGATTGTGATATTATCTTTGGTGTGCTATTGGTAATTATGAATCTTTGTGATTGATTGTCTTTATCTTGAGCCATTCCAGAACTGACATTTTGGTGTACTGCATAGACTTGGTAATCTTGTATAAATTGTCTTCTCTGTCAGAAGAATAAATTAATTCATTCGTACTTGAAGTCAATTTATTTTTGCAGCTCCTTATATTCTTGATCTTTGAGATTCATTAAAACTTTTCTAGTTGCGAAAATTGTTTTCAGTGTTTTTAAATTGAAAAATCTTTCAAAGTTCAATTCACCCCCCTCTTGTACTCAGCCAAATACGTTTTCAATTGGTATCAAGAGCTAAGTCTTGAAAGTTACTCAAGTTTTCGATCCTATGACTGAGGGAAAGTTATCTTTTGGTGAGGGTGCTTCTATTAACAGACCTCCTTTGTTCAATGGTGTTAACTATTAGTTTTGGAAAATTCGCATGAAAATTTTTATTGAATCTCTTAATAAAGGTATTTGGGATGCAATTGTAAATGGCCCTTTTATTTCAAAACAAATTATTAATGGTACTACTGTTGACAAGCCTTGGTCTGAGTGGAGTGCATATGAGAATAGGAGAGCTCAGTTTGACTGCATAGCAAAGAACATCGTAACCACTGCTTTAAATGTAGATGAATTTTTTAGGGTTTCACTATGTTCTTTAGCCAAAGAGATGTGGGATGTCCTAGAAGTGACTCATGAAGGGACAAGTAATGTCAAGAGGGCAAGCAAGCATGCACTAATTTAAGAGTATGAGCTGTTTCGCATGCAGACTGGAGAATCAATTGCAGAAGTGCAGAAAAGGTTCACACACATAGTGAATCATCTCATTGGACTAAGCAAGACCTTTGACAAGGAGGAGCTCAACATCAAAGTGCTGAAGTGTTTGGACAGGTCTTGGCAGCCCAAGGTCACTGCAATTTCAGAGACAATGGATCTTACTACTTTATGCACAGCTGCACTATTTGGAAAACTCAGGGAGCATGAGATTGATCTAATAGTAATGAGTGACTAAAATCTTGGTAACTAATTTTAGATACTAATTTAGATATTGGTTTAGAAACTAATTCAGAGACAAATTTTATTGAAATCAATTTAGTGACAAATTTCATTGAAACCAATTTATTGACAAATTTTATTGAAATCTACCAATTTTATTGTAACTAATTTAGTGACCAATTTCATTGACACCAATTTAGTGACCAATTTTATTGAAACTAAATTAGTAACCAATTTTTGAAACCAATTTAGTGACTAAATATATAAATACCAAAAAAACCGTATTGATCTTTAAATATTGATAATATTATAATTTTCAATAATTAAAATTGTGATATTATATTTTTTCTTGTTAAAGTAATTTAGAATAGAAAAATCAAATTATTTTTTAATTTAATACAAGAAATAAAAAAAATATTTAGGTTTCCAAATATAACCATGTGAAAAAAATGAGTCATTATATTCACTATTGCATTTCGTGACAACACAAAGTGTTAACAAATATCATACAAAGAAAAGGTTTCCAAGTTAAAATAAAAAATAATACTGTTACATCCCATGACAATATAATATTAACAAGAAATTTGAACTTTAAAACAACAACGATTTAATTTGTTTATTTTATTTTGGTAATCTAGCCTTTTCTTTTTTTCATTGGACCACAATACTTCTTCTTAATTCTTTATTTAAGTATTGGCCTATAAATTTAAAGGACAAGAGGAAATGAAAAGTAGAAGGCATGCAATCCTAGAGACCAAGAATAACTACCCCGGTTTAAGGATCTTAAAGCATATTTAACGCCCGTCCCCTGTGCTTGCTGGCCAGGAAATGGTGAGCGCGAGGATGATGTGTCCCTCACCCTCTGGCTCACAGAACCAATTCGGTTATGACCTGAGACCCAGCGTAAACGACCATGTGAGTTTGGATCTTCGTCTGTAACATCCATTTTACACACTTACACTTGCTCGTATACATGCCAAGAACATCTCCAGCTCTCATCGCCTCAGCATGGTATATATATAATCTAAGAATTTTCATCCTGTTATTGTTGGATCTTTATGCCATCAACGAGATTCTAATGATGATTCTCATATAATCTTCTTGTCCTTTAATTTTGATCTTTTTAACACCTTATCAACTTTTACACTATGTATTTTTTTAGCCTTTTTAATTTTCATGACATCTCAACCTTTTTCTATACCCAAAAACGCAAACACTTTATTTAGAGTTATTGGTCCATTCTTCTTTTAATCCATCATATCAAGCACAAGTTTCACCTTTCTTTTTATCTGAGTATAAATATATGGGTGTCCCAGTTCTACTTTCCTCATCATTTTCATTGTCTTTATTCTTTATCTCTCCTTCTACTTGCTCTAATGATTAAGAGTGGTCATTCATCAACACTTTTCTTTATAAATTAATGCACCAATTATAATATCTATTATTTATTTCATAACAATAAACTAAATCATATTATATAAACTTTTGGAATGTATGTAAACATATTATATAATTACCTACCAAGAAGACAACTGCCAATTATGAATTCACAGAAAGGTTACACAAGACAAAATCCATAACTGTGGTAATAGTTTGAAACAGGTAACTGTGGTAATAGTTTGAAACAGCTCTTGCCAGCAGTAACCCAGATTTGTAACTTAATACGTTTGTCGTCCAGTTTAATGGTTCTTATCTTAAAATCGATGCTGCCACGGATTATTGTAATAAATAAGATACAAATTAATGTTGGGCTTTAGGACAGTGGGGCCAAAAAAATACAAAATAAAAACACCAAAAAGATCTTGTTAAAAATATATTCAGTATGGAACAAGTAACCACTCAAACTGCTGTGGTTACCCATACATTTATGATGAAGCTCAAAGCATAGTGTTTAATTGTTTAAAGACAACCAATAGTAAAGCAATTCGATCACACATTTTCAAACCAAGTACAGTGCTAGGCCAGACACAACCACACACACCATTACTTTCCTAGGCTACTAGGAATGGTAGGACTGTCAACGTAAAATGCTTCATAGGAGAAGGTCGCAGCCCCGTATACGCAGTATCTTTCTCCTTGAATTTGTCAGTTAATGCCTGCAATAGGAAATAGGATAAATACATACAAATAGACGCATCACCTTCAATTCAGTTTTTGAACACAAGTTGTTTCATTAGAGAAGAATTTATGGCTCACATTAAGAAATAGGACCAGGTTGAATCTGTTTCAAGAATCACCTAAATAAAACAATAAATTTCACAAAAATGATGATGTGCTTTTACAAAGATTACCATCTTAGAGTCAACTATCTAAAACAAAGTATATTCATGTCTCATTTGTTGGCCTGTGATAATAGTTATGAAACTTATCCAAGACATACCAAACGTTATCACTGTTAACTTTTACTAATCAAGATTAACAAAAAAGTATTGGCAATAAAGCAAAATTTTAAAAGGTTCTACTTGAGTAAATATGCTTGCAGTTCAATAATGTCGAAGCCCCCGGTATCAATAGAATTGTCATTTCACTTCTACTTATTTGGGATTTCGGTATAAGATGAGAATACTAAGATGTAATATTATTTGCAAAAACGGATAAAATAATAAATAAGTCACAGTGATTTGTTTGCTCACCTTAACAGTAAGACAACACATGCATCGGAAAACATGGAAAAAGTCAGTTTATATATTCATGCTAAACACAAACAACGTAGCAAGGAAAAAGTAAGCACAATGCTCCTGTAAAGAAAATTTTTACTGTAAGTTGCTCCCATTTTAAATCTGGAAACTGTGGTGCCTTAACTAACAATATATAAAAATATTAAAAATAAAAGTGTCTTAGCCTATGTGGGTATTGTACATAGTTATCCACCATCATTGATAAACGATCATTCATATCAAAGTTAACAAATCGAGATTCAAAATGTATGTTACAAGCTTATTTTATCATTAGAATGTTATAATAGCACATTATTTTAGCATTAGAATGTTGTAACAGCACAATTCAAAACAGACACTGTGATATATGTAAAATAAGTTCAGGTTGAGTTCAAGAGAGGGTGAATTGAACTTAGAAATTTTTCGCAAACAGTTGTCAATTTTCAAAACTGGATGAAAATTCTTTATCAAAACTATTGAAAAATGATTCTATGAAATGTTCAAAATATTTCAAAGCAGAAACAATAAACTAAAACTAATGTATTCAATCAGATCAAGAGCGAAAGCAATAGACTGAAACCAGAAAGTATTTCAGATAAATCAGAAATCAATCGAGTAAACAGTATATTCAAACAGATAATCTTTCCAGTTAGAAAAGAATCAGTACAGATTAAAACTATATTCAAGAAATACCAAATGTTTTAAGAAAAACTAATTCTTCGAGAAATACAATGAAATATACAGTAAACACAGTTGAATGAGAAACCAGAAGCAAGAAGTTATACAAGCAACTGAATATGTGTAAGAACTGTTTCAGAGAAAATTCACAAATACACACAGGAAGCAACACTTAGTTGTACACGAGAAACAATTAGTTGAGCAAACAGCGAAAACAAAATAAGTGTTCAAGAAGAGAGAAAGAAAGGTCAAGAACACAAGATTTTATCCTCGTTCACCCTTCCTCAAGGGCTATGTCCAGTTCTTTGCAAACTAGCAAAGATTTCCACTAAAAAAGATCAGTCTCACACAATACAACACTTGCACCCCACAAGAAAACCTTGCTCCCAGTAGTAACCTACCTACTGAAGCCTACAGTAGCAGTTCAACCAGTACAAAACCTATTGTACTATCCAGTTACAATCACACACCCTATGTAATATGTAACAACTTAACAGTACATGAAAGTTCAATAAATAGACCAAACCAAACAGTGATTCTACTCAAGACAAATTACAAAGATATCAAGAACAGATTAGAAACACTTTGCATAAGATCACTGTTACACATATTCACTATCAAAGTAATGCTCCAAGATTAGTGTTCTTGAGAAGAAATGATTGTCAAAAGCTCTCAAAGTGTTTAGCACGTATTTCCCTCTGAAAATTTCACAATGTTTGCATAGAATGAAAATCGATACTTGTCAAACACGTGACTCTCCTTTATATAGAAAAACTGCTTAAAAATATGTTAACACTTCAATCGATTATAATAATTGTTCAATCAATTGAACTTCTCTAAAACAGAAACTTTAATATGTTCAGAATAAAACAATTTAATCGATTTCTTTCTAACACATCTTTATTTGAAAACGTTGATTAATTTTACTAAATAATTTTAACTTTGGAGCTTACTATGGCTTATGAAACATGCAACATATGATTTTATGACAAGAGTAAAAATAAACTCACACACACACCCACAAAGCCTAAGTCTAGGACTAAATCTTCAATCATCTTCATGATTCTCTTTGCAATCCTCTTGATTCCTTAGACTTCATTCACTTGTTTATTTCATCAAATCCTTTAGCAACTCTTGGTGCTAACAATATATCTTCAGAAGCTGGGGCATTGGTATCCTTAAATAAGCAAAGCAAGCCTATGGTATTGAAACAATACAATCATGAAGAATATTTATCAAGAATTTAACAACTCTTTGCTTTTGTATTTTTCTGATAATTATTAGTTGACATTTTATATTCATGATACAGTTAAATTGATCAAAAATTTAACACAAATAACTAGAAATAAGGCAAATAACTTAAAATTGATCAAAACAACTACAAATAAGACAAAGAAGATACAATCAAAAAAATAAGACAAATATTATGTTTCTCCCGTAACATACCCGCATTGTTTGGGGTGCAATTCTTATTTTTCCCGTAAGTACGACTGAAAAATGTTTCAGTGAAATTTTGACGACTTTTCCCAGCCCGGTCACCACTAGAGTAGCCAAAGTTGAAAACCAAACCAGGATGACTCGGTTTTGCACGCAAAACATGCCTACACTGTTTGGGGTGCAGTTCTTATTGTTTCCCATCAGTACGGTTGAAAAATGTTTTTGTCGAAATTTGACGACTTTTACGGGCCTGGGTACAACCGGATTAGGTAAAGGTTAAAATCCCGCCTGTATGACTCGGTTCTCTACCTGAAATATACCCACACTATTTTGGATGCATTTCTTATTGTTTCTCATCCCTACGGCTGAAAAATTCTCGATCAAATTTTGACGACTTTTTCAGGCCTGGGCACCATCGGAGCAGGAAAAGTTGAAAACGGGGCTCAGATGACTCAGTTTTGCGTCCGAAACATACCCGTATTGTTTAAGGTGCAATTCTTATTGTTTCTAATCAGTAAGTCTGAAAAATGTTTCGGTCAATTTTTGATGACTTTTCTAGGCCTGGGTGCCACCGAATCAAGCTCGACGCAGGCAAAGTTTAAGATTGGGGCCAGATGACTCTGCGTTGCATCGCAAACATACCCACGCTATTTAGGGTGCAGTTCTTATCATTTCCCACCAATATGACCAAAAAAAGTTTCGGTCAACTTTGGACGACTTTTTCAGGCCCCAGGTACCACTAGAGCAGGCCAAGAGCAGGCAAAGTTGAAAATCAGGTGCGAATGAAGCAGTTTTGCACACGAAATTAGTCCACACAGTTTCCTGTGTAGTTCTTATCGTTTCCCTTTAATATGGTTGAATAACCTTTCGGTCGAATTTTGACGACTTCTTCGGGCCCGGATACCACCGGAGCAGCGCCGGAGAAGGCGAAGTTCAAAACTTGGTGCAGATGACTACGTTTTGCACCCGAAACATACCCACATAGTTTGTGGTGTAGTTTCTATCTTTTCCTGTAAGTATGGGAGAAAAATATTTCGATCAAATTTCGACGACTCTTCCAAGCCCGGGTACCACTAGAGCAGGCCTGGAGCATGCTAAGTTCATAACCGAGCCCGAATGAACTGGTTTTGCATCCGAAACATAACCACACTGTTTAGGGTGTAGTTCTCATTGTTTGTTGTCAATACGGTTGAAAAATGTTTTGGTTGAATTTTGACGACTTTTTCAGGCTCGTATACCACCATAGTAAGCCTGAAGCAGGCAAATTTGAAGAGTGGGGTCGGATGACTCAGTTTTGTGCCAAAAACATACCCACGCTATTTGGGGTGCAATTTTTATCGTTTTCGATCAGTAAGACTAAAAAATGTTTTGGTCGACTTTTGACAACTTTTTTAGGCCTGGTACCACTAGAGTAGGCCAAAAGCATGCAAAGTGGAAAACCGGGCTCGGATGACTCGGTTTGGCACCTTAAACTAACCCACACTGTTTGGGGTGCAAATCTTATAGTTTTTGTTAGAACGACTGAAAAATGTTTCAGTAGAATTTTGACTCGGTTTTGCACCCGAAACATACCCGCACAGTTTGGGGTGCAGTTTTTATTGTTTCTCGTCATTTTTGAAAAATGTTTCTGTCAGATTTTGATGACTTTTACAGGCCTGGGTACCACTAGAGCAGGAAAAGTCGAGAACCTGGCCCGTATGACTCTGTTTTCCACCTGAAATATACCCACATTACTTGGGACACATTTCTTATCGTTTCCTATCCTTATGGCTAAAAAATGTCTCGATCAAATGTTGATGACTTTTTCGGGCCCAGGTACCATCGAAGGAGGAAAAGTTGAAAACGAGGCATAAATTACTCGGTTTTGCGCCCGAAACATACCCACACTTTTTGGGGTCCAATTCTTATCATTTCCTGAAAAGTAATCAAATTTCGACCGAAACATTTTTCAAATGTACTGACGGGAAACGATAAGAATTGTATCATAAAAAGTATGGGTATGTTTCGGTTCCAAAACCGAGTCATCCGGGCCCGATTTTCAACTTTGTCTGCTCCGATGGTATCTAGGCCAGGAAAAGTGGTCAAAATTCGTCCGAAACATTTTTTAGTCGTACTGACGGGAAACGAAAAGAATTGCACCCCAAAAAAGTATGGGTATGTTTCGGGTGCTTTAGTGGTGTAAGGACCCGAAAACTCCTCAAAATTGAACTGAAACATTTTTCAACCGAACTGATGGGAAACGATAAAAACTGTATCCCAAAAAGTGAGGGTATATTTCAGGTGCAAAATCGAGTCATCCAGGCCCGATTTTCAACTTTGCCTGCTCCGGTGGTACCCAGACCAGGAAAAGTGGTCAAAATTTGACCGAAACACTTTTTAGTCATACTGATGAGAAACGATAAGAATTGCACCCCAAAAAGTATGGGTATGTTTCGGGCTCTAAACCGAGATCATTTGGGCCCCATTTTCCACTTTTCTTCCTTTGGTGGTGCCCGAGTTCAAAAAGTAGTCAAAACTTATTCGAGATCGTTTTAAGCCGTACAGATGGGAAGCAATAAGAAATGCATCCCAAATAGTGTGGCTACATTTCGAGTGCCAAAACCGAGTCATCCAGGCTCGAATCTCAACTTTGACTCCTCTTGTAGTGCCACAGCCCGGAAAAGTTGTCAAATTTCGACCGAAACATCTTTGAGGCTTACTGATGGGAAAGGATAAGAATTCTACCCCAAAAAGTATGGGTATGTTTCGAGAGCTAAACCGAGTCATATGGCCCCGTTTTCAACTTTTCATACTTTAATGGTGCAAGGACCCGAAAAGTCCTCAAAATTCTATCGAAACATTTTTCAACCAACCTGACGGAAAATGATAAAAATTGTATCCCAAAAAGTATGGGTATTTTCGGGTGCAAAATCGAGTCATCCGGGCCCGATTTTCAACTTTGCCTGCTCCGGTGGTACCCGGGAAAGGAAAAGTGGTTAAAATTCGACTGAACCATTTTTTAGCCGTACTGATGGGAAACGATAAGAATTGCACCCCAAAAAGTGTGGGTATGTTTCGGTCGCTAAACCAAGTGATGTAGGCCCCGTTTTCAACTTTTCCTTTTTCTCCGGTGGTGCCTAGACCTGAAAAGTCGTCAAAATTCGACTGAAACATTTTTCAACCGTACTGACGGGAAACGATAAGAATTGCATCCAAAAAAGTGTGGGTTTGTTTCGGATGTAAAACCGAGTCATCCAGGTCCAATTCTCTACTTTTCCTGCTCCCGCGGTCTCGGAAAAGTGGTCAAAATTCAACCGAAACATATTTTAGCTGTACTGATGGAAAACGATAAGAATTGCACCCCAAAAAGTGTGGGTATGTTTCGGGCGCTAAACCGAGTGATGTAGGCCCCGTTTTTAACTTTTCCTTTTTCTCCGGTAGTGCCTGGACCCGAAAAGTCGTCAAAATTTGACCAAAACATTTTTCAACCGTACTGACAGGAAAAATTAAGAATTGCACCCCAAAAAGTGTTGTTATGTTTCGGGTGCAAAATCGAGTCATCCGGGCTTAATTTTCAACTTTGCTTCCTCCCGTGGTATTCAGGTCCAGAAAAGTCGTCAAAATTCGAGTAAAATATTTTTCAGCCATGCTGATGTGAAACAATAAGAAGTGCACTCGAAAAAGTGTGGGTATGTTCTGGGCGCTAAACCGAGTCATCTGGGCCCCGTTTTCAACTTTTCCTGCTTCGATGGTGCCCAGGCCCCAAATAGTTGTCAACATTCGACCAAAACATTTTTCGTCCTTACTGATAGGGAACGATAAAAATTGCACCTCAAATAGTGTGGGTATGTTTTGGGTGCAAAACCGAGTCATTCGGGCCCGATTTTCAACTTGGTGGTCAAAATTCAACCGAAACATTTTTTAGCCGTATTGATGGGAAACGATAAGAATTGCACCTCAAAAAGTGTGGGTATGTTTCGGGCACTAAACTGAGTCATCTTGGCCCCGTTTTCAACTTTTCTTCCTTTAAAAGCGCCCAGGCCCGAAAAGTCGTCAAAACTTGACCGAAACATTTTTCAACCATACTGACGGGAAACGATAAGAATTGCACCACAAAATGTGTTTTCCAAATTTTTTTGACAAATATATAGGTAAAAGAAAAAAGAAAATGTCAAAAATACTAAAAAAATATAAAACAAAAGGTTAACCATGGAATTTTGAAAAAAAAAATTATTTCACATATGTATATTTTTTTGAAAGAACTTCCAGAATTGTTTTGAATTCGTTGATAAAATCTCTAATCCATAAAATAAAACACTACAAAAATTTCCATAACTTTGTGACAAGTATGGATTGGTGGAAGAGAAAAAAAGATGTCAAAAACATAGAAACTAAATAGTAAACGATGGAGTTTTGGAAAAGAAATTGGATTTCAAATATCTCTATTTTTATTTAAAAAAATCCACAATTTTCGAGAGTTATTTGATAAAATCTCTAATCGATACACTAAAACATCACAAAAAATTTTAGAATTTGTTCACTACTATAGATACGTGAAATAGAAAAAAAATGTCAAAAAAATAAAAAAGCGAACAATAAACGATAGAGTTTTTGAAAAATATTCGAAATCAAATATATCTATTTCTTAGCAAAAAAGAATTCCAGAATTTTTTAAAATTTGTGGATAAAATGTTTAATCCATCCAATAAAACACCATAAAAATTTTCATAACTTTTTAGCAAGTATGGATAAGTGAAATAGAAAAAAAATGTCAAAAAATATAAAAATAAATAAATAAACAATAGTAAATGAAGGAGTTTTTTTTTTAAAAATTGGATTTCAAATATCTCAACTTTTCTTAAAAAAAATCCATAATTTTTTAGTGTATTTTAATAAAATCCCTACTCAGCACAATAAAGCACCACAAAAATATCGATTTCAAATATCTCTATTTTAAAAAGAGTATTCTAGAATTCTTTCATAAAATCTCTAATCCATACAATAAAATACCTAAAAGATTTCCAAATTTTTTTTATAAATATAGATAGGTAAAATAGAAAAAAGATGTCAAAAATAATAAAAAATCAAAAAGCAAATGATGGAATTTGGAAAATGTTTTGGATTTGAAATATCTCTATTTTTCTTAATAAAAATTCAAGAATTTTCCTGAATTAATCTATAATCCGTATAATAAAACACCACAAAAATTTTTAATATTTTTTGACAAGTTTGGATAGGTGAAATAGAAAAACACAGTCAAAAATTCTAAAAAAGTAAAACCAAGAAGTAAAGATGGAATTTATTAAAATTTTGGATTTCAAATATCTTTATTTTTTTTAGAAAAGTATTCCATGATTTTTCAAAATTGTTTTATAAAATCTCTAATCCATAAAGCAAAACAACATAAAAAATTTTCCAAAATTTTTTGAAAAGTACAGATAGATGAAATAGAAAGGAAAATGTCAAAAATACTAAAAAAATAAAAAAGAAATCGTAAACCGTGGAATCTTGGAACAAAATTTATTTCACATATGTATATTGTTTTAAAAGAACTTCCAGAATTTTCCAGAATTCGTTGATAAAATCTCTAATCAATAAAGTAAAAACTAAATAGTAAACGATGGAGTTTTGTAAAAAAAAAATAGATTTCAAATATCTCTATTTTTCTTTTAAAAAATCCACAATTTTCCAGAGTTGTTTGATAAAATCCCTAATTGATACATAAAAAATTTTAGAATTTGTTCACTATTATAGATACATGAAATAGAAAAAAAGAAGTAAAAAAAAAAAAAACGAACAATAAACGATGGAGTTTTTGAAAAATATTCGAAATCAAATGTCTCTATTTCTTAACAAAAACGAATTCCATAATTTTTTTAAAATTCTTTCATAAAATATCTAATCCATATTTTCCAAATTTTTTTGACAAATGTATAGGTAAAAGAGAAAAAAATGTCAAAAATACTAAAAAAATAAAAAAACTAATAGTAAATGATAGAATTTTGAAAATGTTTTGGATTTCAAATATCTTTATTTTTCTTAATAAAAATTCAAGAATTTTCCAGAATTCTTTGAAAAAATCTATAATCTGTATAATAAAACACTACAAAAATTTCCATAATTTTTTGACAACTTTGGATAGGTGAAATATATAAAAAAAAGATGTCAAAAATGCTGAAAGAAATAAAAATTAAGTAGTAAACGATGGAATTTTCGAGAAATTTTAGATTTCAAATATCTCAATTTTTTTGAAAATAAAATACCATTACTTTCCAGAAATTTTTGATAAAATCTCGGATCCATACAATAAAACGACACAAAATTTTGAAGAATTTCAAATATCTTTATTTTTCTGAAAATGGTTTTTTTTTTTCAAAAAAAAATAAAGATATTTGAAATCCAAAATTTTACAAAAATTCTATTGTTTACTATTTCTTTGTTATTTTTTGAGCATTTTTGACAACTTGTTTTTCCTATTTCACCTTATCTAACTTGCCAAAAAATTACGGAAATTTTTATAGTGTTTTATTATACGTATTATAGATTTTATCAATAAAATCCAATTTTTCTTCCAAAAATCCATCGTTTACTATTTTTTTATTTTTTTGACATCTTTTCTTCTCTTTCACCTATCTATACTTGTGAAAAAAATTATGGAAATTTTTGTTGTGTTTTATTGGAAGGATTAGAGATTTTACCAGATAATTTTGGAAACTTCTAGAAGTTCTTTTACAAAAATATAGATATGTGAAATAATTTTTTTTCCAAAATTTTGGGATTTACTATCTGTTTTTTTATTTTTTTTATTTTTGACATTTTCTTTTCTATTTTATGGATTAGAGACTTTATCAAAGAATTTTAAAAAATCAAGGAACACTTTTTAAAAAGAATATAAACATTTGAAATCCAAAATTCTTCATAAATTCCATCATTTACTTTTTTGGCTTTTTAATTTTTTAGCATTTTTGACATCTTTTTTTCCTATTTCACCTATCCAAATTTGTCAAAAAATTCTAAACATTTTTTAGGTGCTTTATTATACGGATTATAGATTTTATTAGAGAATTATAAAAATTCTTGGATTTTTATTAGGAAAAATAGAGATATTTGAAATCTAAAACACTTTCAAAATTCCATCGTTTACAATTTGCTTTTTGATTTTTTACTGTTTTTGAAATCTTTTTTTCTTTTATTTTACCTATCTATATTTGTCAAAAAAAAAATGGAATTTTTTTTGGTGTTTTATTGTACGGATTAGAGATTTTATGAAAGAATTATGAGAAATTGTATAATTTTTTTTAATAGAGATATTTGAAATCGAATATTTTTGTTGTTTTTTTATTGTATTGAGTAGAGATTTTATTAAACAATTCTTGAAAATTTTGGTTTTTTTTCAAAAAGTTTGAGATATTTCAAATCCAAAATTTCACCAAAATTCCACTGTTTACTATTTCTTTTTTATTTTTTTATCATTTTTGACATCTTTTTCTTCTATTTCACTTATCCAAACTTGTTAAAAAATTATGGAAATTTTTGTAGGGTTTCATTATACAGATGATAGATTTTATTAATGAATTCTGGAGAATTCTTGATTTTTTTAAGAAAAATAAAAATATTTTAAATCGAAAACATTTTCAAAATTCTATCGTTTACTATTTATTTTTTGGTTTTTTATTATTTTTGACAAGTTTGGATAGGTGAAACAGAAAAAAACAAATATAAAAAATGATAAAAATATGAAAAACAAGTTGTAAACGATAGAATTTTTGAAGAATTTTGGATTTGAAATATCTATATTTTTTTTAGAAAAATATTCCATAATTTTCTAGAATTCTTTGACAAAATCTCTAATCCATAAAATAAAACATCATAAAAAATTACAGATTTTTTTGACAAGTATAGATGGATCAAATACAAAAGAAAGTATCAAAAATACTAAAAAAATAAATAAACAAATATTAAACTGTTGAATTTTGAAAAAAATTAATTTTACATATCTATGTTTTTTTGAAAGAACTTACGGAATTTTCCATAATTCGTTGATAAAATCTCTAATCCATCCAATAAAACACTATAGAAATTTCCATAATTTTTTGACAAGTATGGATATATGAAAGAGAAAAAAAGATGTCAAAAAAATAAAAATTAAATTAGTAAACGATGGAGTTTTGGAAAAAAATTGATCTCAAATATCTCTATTTTTTTGAAAAAAAATATAATTTTCTAGAATTCTTTGATAAAATCTCGGATCCATACAATAAAAAACACTAATTTTTTTATAATTTTTTGACAACTATAGATCGGTAAAAAGATGTCGAAAATACTAAAAAAAGAGAAAATAGCAAAACTATGGAATTTGTAAAAAATTTCGGATTTCAAATATTTGTATTTTTAAAAAAGATCTAGATTTTTTCAAAATTTTTAATTTTTAAAAAATCCACAATTTTCCACAGTTGTTTGATAAAATCTCAACTCAGTACAATAAAACACCACAAAAATATTCGATTTCAAATATCTCTAATTTAAAAAAAAAATTCCAGAATTTTTTAAAAATCTTTTATAAAATCTTTAATCCATATAATAAAGCACTAGAAAAATTTCTAGAATTTTCCAGAATTCTTTCATAAAATCTCTAATTCATACAACAAAACACCACAAAAATTTCGAATTGTTTTTTACAAATATAGATAGGTAAAATAGAAAAAAATGTCAAAAATACTAGAAAATCAAAAAGTAAATAGTAAACGATGGAATTTTGAAAATGTTTTGGATTTCAAATAACTCTATTTTTCTTAATAAGAATTAAGAATTTTCCAAAATTCTCTAATAAAATCTATAATCTGTATAACAAAAGACCACAAAAATTTCTAAATTTTTTGACAAGTTTGGATAGGTGAAACAGAAACAAAACAGATGTCAAAAATGCTAAAAACTAAAAAAGAAGTTGTAAATGATGGAATTTATGAAGAATTTTGCATTTG
>Ga0099825_1002970_pt1 | contig 22608 bp, 10 predicted proteins | sample SiratroredBW_FD_76838 | JGI IMG/M metagenome (GOLD analysis project Ga0099825, IMG submission 76838) | Root nodule microbial communities of legume samples collected from California, USA - Siratro red BW | ecosystem: Host-associated > Plants > Roots > Nodule | place: USA: California | collected... | reverse complement strand
AAATATAAATATATTTAGAATAATTATAATAATAATTTTATAAAAAATAAAATATATATATATATATATATATATATATATATATATATATATATATATATATATATATATATATATATATATATATTAGAAATGAGTTAAGATTTACCTATAAACTATAAGTCAAATTAACAATTCTAATAACGAAGTCAAATAAAATAAATAAATAATGAAATTAAAAAGACAACACAGTCAAAACTTAATTTAGTTATTTGCAAATAAATATTAATTTAATATAGTTATAATTATATAAACAAATATTATATCACAACATCTTTAATAAAATAAATATTATTTTAATGTAAATCCCATTTAGGTGCTTAAAATTAAATTAATTTTAAGCACATTGAGATTTAGATTAACAATTAAGTTATATATATATAATTATGTTAAATAAATAATACTTTTATTCATAAACAGTTTTTATTACATATATTTTTATTATAAAATATTAAATCACTTATTATAATTATGTATTAATTTAATACTCTTAAACACAATAAATAATACTTTTATGTTAATAAAAATATAATTTATTGTGCTAACGACTATTTATTATTCTTCGAATGTGACTTGGACAAGCATTTTTTTCTCTAAAATTGATGGTTGAACAGTTTATATTTAAATTATCATTCTTAATACTTATATAAGAGTAACGTCTAGCCCATCACATGTTCCAGTAAAATTTTATTTTAAGACCCAAGTCTTAAATTTCAAATCCTTCCTAAAACTTTTAAATTAAACATTCTTAAAGATGAAATAAGATAAGAAAATATTCCAAAAATTAAGTGAAGAAAATATAAAAAAAATATAAAATAATATCCAAAATAGTAATATTTTGAAAAGAAAGTAAAAAAGGAAAAAATGCAATTTACCTCTCCGTTTATAATATTTTTTTTATCTGGTTGAAAAAAGGACTACTGTAATTTACTTTTAATTTAAATTAATAACACGGGAAAAACAAGTTATCTAATTATAGACCAGTGTTTTTTTTTAATCTTGAAACGATACCGTATGGTGTTGGACTTCAACACCAATTACCCCCTAAAACCCTAAAGTCATAAACCTCCATTCCCGCCACACGCCACCGTGAACTCTCGCAGTTCATGCAAGTAACGCAACCGTTCTACTCTCCCACCATTACTACCACCCAAACAAAGCGATGAACTTCAGGTTCCAGAATCTCTTGGGAGCACCCTACAGAGGGGGCAACGCGGTAATTTCAAACAACACCCTGCTTCTCTCCCCCGTCGGTAACCGTGTCGCTGTCACCGACCTTCTCAAGTCCGAAACCTCCACCCTCCCAATCCAATCCTCCTCCAACGTCGCCCGCATCGCCGTATCCCCCGACGGCACCTTCCTCCTCGCCGTCGACGACCTCAATCGCTGCCTCTTCATCAATCTCCGCCGCCGCGCCCTCCTCCATCGCATCTCCTTCAAGGACCGCGTCGTTGCCGTCAAGTTCAGCCCCGACGGCGCTCTTATCGCCGTCGCCACCGGTAAGCTTGTCCAGATCTGGCGCTCCCCGGCCTTCCGCCGCGAGTACTTCCCCTTCGAGCTCGTGCGCACCTTCGCCGAGTTCGACTCCAAGGTAACCACCCTCGATTGGAGCCCCGACTCGAAGTACCTCATCGTTGGGTCCAAGGATTTAACCGCGAGAATCTTGTGCTTGAAGAAATTGAATAGCGGGGGTAAGAAAAAGCCTTTTTTGCTCCTAGGACATAGGGATTCGGTTGTAGGTTCGTTCTTCGGTGTCAATTCGAAAACTAATAGGGTTTGTAAGGCTTATACGGTTACTAGGGATTGTTATTTGTTTAGCTGGGGTTTCACTTCTGATGGTGGTGGTGAGGCTGAGGGTTCGGAGCCACCTTCGCCAGGGACGCCGGAGAGGGACGTGGAAGGGAATTTGGAGGTTATTGAAAATGATGGTGTGAAGAAGAGGAAAAAAATTGATGTTCAGGATGGTGATGAGGGTTACCTGAGTAGGGGCAAGTGGGAGTTATTGAGGAAGGATGGGTTTATGCAGGGATGGGCGAAGGTGACGGCGTGTGATTATCATAGGGGGCTAGATATGGTGGTTGTTGGATTTTCTAATGGTGTGTTTGGGTTGTATCAGATGCCAGATTTTGTGTGCATTCATTTGTTGTCTATTTCGAGGGAGAAGATTACCGCTGCTGTGTTTAATGAGCTTGGGAATTGGTTGACATTTGGCTGTGCCAAATTGGGGCAGCTGCTGGTGTGGGAGTGGCGGTCTGAGAGCTACATTTTGAAGCAACAGGGTCATTACTTTGATGTGAACTGCGTTGCGTATTCGGCAGACTCGCAGCTTCTTGCCACTGGAGCAGATGATAATAAAGTGAAGGTGATTCAATTGGACTTTTGTCTGGGGTTTTGAAATTTGATCGAGATCTGACTGATTGCTGTGTGTTGTGCCTTCTTAATGTGTATTGCGCTGGTTTTCAAATTGAATGTTTGGATTGAATTAAAGTGTAAGCTATGTTGTTATGTTTACAGGTGTGGACTGTTTCGTCAGGATTTTGCTTTGTTACATTTTCGGAGCACACTAATGCTGTTACGGCTTTACATTTTATGGCAAGTAACAATTGCCTTCTTAGTGCATCTCTTGATGGGACCATTCGTGCATGGGATTTATTACGCTACCGGAATTTTAGGACATTTACAACCCCTTCTTCAAGACAGTTTGTTTCCTTGACAGCTGATCAAAGTGGTGAAGTGATATGTGCAGGCACTTCAGATTCCTTTGAGGTATAGTTTTGCAAAAATTAGGTTGATTTTAACTGTATCATTATTATTTTACTATTCACCCTTTTCTCAATGATATGTGTAACAGATTTTTGTTTGGTCAATGAGAACTGGCCGTTTGTTGGATGTGCTTAGTGGTCACGAAGCTCCTGTTCATGGGCTGGTCTTTTCTCCTACAAATGTTAGTTTTATCTTCTGCTGATATTTGCTTGCATAAGTTAATTTCATGAGCAGTATATTTTTAGCTGGTTCCAATTCTCCTCCTTAATAGAAATTTATCTGAAGCCATGCTCCATGTTTTCAGTTTATAAAATAATATTATCTTCTAAGCTTGTAGCACATCATCTAATATCAATAATATTATTGTCTCTTAAGATATATGATGAACGGAAGTACTAAAGTTTGTATTTTGTTTTATGTTTTTTACATCTATAATAACGAAAAACCTTAGAAGTCGTCTCTTTTCACTTTGTGCAGGCTGTCTTGGCTTCATCATCATATGATAAAACTGTTCGGCTGTGGGATGTCTTTGATGGAAAAGGAGCTGTTGAAACATTTCCTCACACACATGATGTTCTTACAGTAGTTTACCGTCCTGATGGAAGGCAGTTAGCTTGCAGCACATTAGATGGGCAAATTAATTTTTGGGACCCAATAGATGGTTTGTTGATGTACACCATAGAAGGTTCTAGAGATATTGCTGGTGGGCGTCTTATGACTGATCGTAGGTCAGCTGCTAACTCTACCTCAGGGAAGTTCTTTACAACCTTGTGTTATTCAGCTGATGGAAGCTACATATTAGCTGGGGGAAGTAGCAGATACATTTGCATGTATGATGTTGCAGATCAGGTTGGTCTACATGCACTTTGGTTGATTTTCACATATAAAAAAGTCACAGCATTGATTCTAAAAATTTTATCCTCTATAAAGCTTCTATATTGATTCAAAGTGCATGTTAATGTCATGCATACTCTCGATGTGTTTTCACTCCTCAGTTTTGTCCAACACATTAATGGTTAAACAAATATGTTTTGGATGTGGAGCAATTAGATAATTCATAAACTACAAAAAACATGAAATATTTCGCTAACTTTTGTATTATAATGATACACCTACTCACTAATAATGTTATGTTAAAGCCGTCTTCTTAACTTTTTGTCTAAATATTAAAGCTTAAATGCTGTCTGGAGTCTATGTGTACCGTTGCCCTATGGATAGTTTGAAAATTGAAGATGAGCATCATTTTACTTTCCTTATCGAGCATACCTTTCTGATGATGTAGCTTAGATGCTGGCAGAGTGAAGACTTTTAAGCCTAATCGCACCAAAGTTTAATGATACAGAAGTGAAAGGCTGATGAGCCCAATAAGTCCTTGTAGAGAAAGGCTGTTTAGTTAACAAATTTGATCCATTATTGTGATATGTAGTAAAAGAAATGGTTGTGATACTGTAACACGTTCTCACAGACAACTGTAGAACAGAACAGATAGCATCGAGATAATAGGAGATAATATAAGAGAGAATAGATGGAATAGAGTAATAGAGCTGAAATCACATATATTAGGTTTTCACTGTGGAAATATGCAGGTATTAAAAACTGTGTATGAGACAACAGAATGATAAAAGTTGGCTTTCGAGAGGCCAACACTCTCCACCCCTTTCCCTACTTTTTCTTTTTCCCTGCTCCTATACTCTCTTTCCTTTCTTATTTATATCTTCTCTCACTACTAACAAACTCTGATAAAAAACGATTTCCCTTCTTCCAATTAGTTATTTCTTTTTCCCCTTCTCTGATATGTAAATTGGAAAGGTGTGATATCCCCATGTTGCCCTTGGGTTGTTACAGATACCTCCCTCCCTCCTTCACTTTGAGCTGTGAGCAGGCATTTCCACTACAAATTGATTCTTGAAGGTTTATTTTCACTAGTAACCCAGTTTTCATAGGGGCATTTCTATTATTGAACCACTTTGTTTTCGCTAGGTGTCAATCCTAGCATCACTTCTTTCCAGGATCCAATCATCAATAAAATCTATAAGTGCCAGTATAATTGTAAAGGTGTTTATTCCATAGATCAATCTTGTTCAGTATTCTCTCCATTTTCTGATTTTTCATATCCTGCATGATGAGGAACTTCATTTGGTCACTTGTGTGTCCCTTTCACGCGTACCTTACCACATAATAATCTTTTACTGAACTCGGCCGTTAGTAATTTATTTTATACCTAGGTTTCTCAATTGGAAAATCAGTTTCTCTTGAAGAGGCAGAAACCATCTAAGATTGATGAAAGTTTTTTGTTTCTATTCTCTGAAATCTATTTTCACTTAGAAGATATTATGTTGAATGTTAATGCATCTGATGGTTAAAATATGTTACTCTTGAAGTCTTCTCTCATCTGTGCCTGATTGGTCTTATAGTTTTCATCCCTTGCCTATGTGTGCATTGTAGATATAAATTATGGCGTGTCCAAAGTGGATGCATATTTAAAATGGACTATTCTATCTACTTGTTTACATATTGTAGTACAGTTCTGTTTTATTAATTGGAATCTCTTTTGTTCAGGTTTTACTTCGACGTTTCCAGATAACTCACAATCTCTCTTTAGATGGAGTGCTTGACATTTTAAACTCAAAAAATATGACCGATGCTGGCCCTCTAGATTTGATTGATGATGACAACAGTGACATTGAAGAAGGCATTGAGAAACAAACACGAGGGAAACTAGGATTTAACTTGCCAGGATCTATGCCTAACCGTGGAAGGCCTATTATTCAGACAAAGTGCCTGAGAATTGCACCTACAGGGCGTAGTTTTGTTGCAGCAACAACTGAGGGAGTTTTGGTTTATTCTGTTGATGAATCTTTCATATTTGATCCCACGGACCTCGACATAAATGTTACACCAGAGGTAATTTAACTTTTTGACAGAACTAGCACTGTTTACTTCAAAGAATATAAGATTATTCCAGAAACTATTTTCTGTAGTAAGAAATGAGTTAGAGAACACCTACTCTGGTAACTTCTTTTCATCCAATAATTTGTGTTTTGAGTTGTTGAGATGGTAGTTCCCATATACTTGTAAAAAGAGGATGCAATTTTCTTCTTGATAGTTTGGATTTTTTTCACATCATTGTTTTTTTATTCATGACAGTCAACATAAAACAAGCAAAGTATAATTTCGTTTTTCAGCAATTTATTAAAAATGGTAAAATTTCTGTATCAGATATAAATGAAGATAACAGTGTCCTAGTCCTAGATCCCTTTTTCCATTTTCATCTTGAAAACAAGGAATCAAAATCAACATTGTGCGGCTTGAAAATGCAGCATATATAATTTTAATAACATTCCATGTAGCCGTATATGACGTTCTCCCTTAACTGTGCTGTTTCCTGTCTTGATGTCGTTAATAACTTGAGCTGGCAATTCGGAACAGGCTGTTGAAGAAGCCCTTCGTGAAAATCAACCAAGTAAAGCCTTGATCCTTAGCCTTCGCTTGAATGAGGATTCTTTCATTAAGAAATGTATATTTGCGGTTAGTCCGGCAGATATTCCAGCAGTTGCGACATCAATCCCTTACAGATATATCCAACGATTAGTGGAGGCACTTGCAGATCTTTTAGAAAAGTGCCCACATTTGGAATTTATACTTAGATGGTGTCAGGTATTCTTTACTTGCTTAGATTTAGTCTTTTCATAAGTTTGCTGCTCAATGTTATGATAGTTCTATAAAATCATCTTTATCTTTGGTATGATTTGACAGGAGCTCTGCAAGGCCCATGGGAATTCTATTCAGCAGAACTCTCGCAATTTGTTACCATCATTAAAATCTTTGCAGAAAGCAATCACTAAAATTCATCAGGAACTAGCTGATACATGTTCCTCCAACGAATATATGCTGCGATATTTATGTTCTTCTGCTGCCAAGAAATGAATGTTAAGAATTCACGAGTTGGATTTTGGCTGCTTTGCTCAATAATCCCTTTACAACCTGAGTATTATTTTAATCTGGTACCTAATGAGCATCATTAGCGAGTAGCAACTAGCAAATAGCAACCCCTGAAGAATCCAGCAGGATTTTGATGTAATTTCCAAATGAATTGTCCAATGAAGTTTCAATTTCTTGAAGGTGTGGCCTCCGTCAGGTGTGTTCACGGTCTACTAGCAATTTAACCAAGACATCTTCATAAATACGCGCTGGAGTGGCATTTCTTTGTAATATGGTGGTTAACTGATTGCAGAGGTTGAGGTTCCTGCTTGATATACGCAGCAATGTGTTTCGAATAAAGTATTTTAGAATTAATTAATGAAAAATGTTAGAAAATTTTGTCAGAATTTTACCCCGATGATAGTAACCACCTTGGGTGGAATCAAATGTGGAATTTTTTATTGGTGTCTTGTACCATTGTTATTGGTTGTTTATAAGTGAAATTAATTGTTGGCAACGTTGTCAATTTTTACGGACCTTTGATTTTTTTTTTCTTGTTCCTGGAATATCTCTGATGAATGTTCATTTTTAGAATTTAATATTCAATATTATAATTTTTCAAAATCGACCTTTTAGCTTTTATTGGCATATGTCGAGAATTGTAATTCTGCAAATCTATTGGTTACACGTTAAGAAAATAAAGACTCAAAAGTCTTTTTGTATTGTTTTAGAAATTATTTATTTCTTTCTGAATTATAATTTTAGAAATATGCAAAGGCATCCAAATATTTAATTTTGGAATATATAATAAATAGGTTTCCAAAATTTAACTCCAGAAATAGTGGGAAGGATATGTTGGAGCAAAATTTCATAAAAAATTTAGGAGAAAAGTAATTAAAAAATAATAAGTCTATTTGGAAATTGGAATTGGTTAATGCATAATCTAATTTTAGAATTCTGATTTTTTATGTATTAATTTGTGTAAAATTAATTTGTGTAAAATTAATTTGTATTTTTGGAAAATGCCTTTTATTTTTTTATTTTTATGAAAAAGTTTAGTCAAAACAAATTTTAACTAAGAGAATGTAGAAGAAAATAAGAAAGGAAGAACGGATGAATTAATATGTTTTCAAAATTTATAATAATTAATGAATGGAGTCTGACTATATAATATATGTACTAGACCAAACCTTGTCAAATAGTTACTCTAGTGAACATGTATGTGAGCATACCTTAGAAGAGCATTGATAAGTTACAAAACATATCTTGAGATACTTTAATGAAATTGAATATATTAGAATTTTTTTTTAGAGTGATTTATAACACATTTTGGAAGGTCTCTCTGACTTTGAATTTGTTGCAAATTTGGATGTAGGTTATATGCTCTCAACATTCATAGTTTTTTGGTTAGTTGAAAAGATGTTCTTTAATTAATAGCGACTTTGTTTGATCATTAAGATAAAATATGTTGCTATAGTAAAGATGAATAAAAAGAGACATGGTTGACGGGTTTGATGGACTATATAGATTCATGTTTAAGGAAATACAATCATTTTTTACAATAATTTGAGTACAATAAGTTAGCGAAGAATAATTGCAATGTGTATATAAATGTCCAATATGACTTTCTTTGTATTAAGAAGATTATTGAAGTGAAAAAGATCGACACTGAAGAAAATCTTTTATGTATCATCACGAAACTTATTTTCAAGAACAAATTCATGCATTGTTTGGAGTTGTAAATATCTATTAATAATAGTAGTTTAAGTAAAAAAATGTTATTCTCAAAGTGAAGTTTATATATCTTGGTCTACTAAAATATTTATAAGATATGCTTATATCCTCTTAAAAAACAATTGGGAGAGACCAAGCCTTCACTTTCTGGATTTTTTTTTTAATATGGTATATTTTTGATAAGCAATTACTGAAATAGATAAATTTCGAAAAAACTTATCTACATAGATAAATTTTGAAAAAAATTATTTACATGGATAAATTGTGTTAGTATGACCATGTATATCATAATTTTAAATTTGTAAAAATAAAATTGTATAAGTTTAACAAGAGTTTAGTGTAACTGATAAAGTTGGTTTAGACATACAATTTTAATTAATATTATCTATATTTTTATATTTTTTATTTTAAAGAAAATCATACTAATATAGTAAAACTTCAATTCAATATTGACTATTTATATTAAAGTGTTAATAAAATAACATAACTTTACTTTCACAGATAAAAAAAATTCATGTCACTCTTCAGTGTGAAATGATGTCTATTTTGGTAAATATTTGTCAAATTTGCACGAAACTTGAGGTAAAAACACACTTGTTCCGTGCTTGCCTCCTCGTATATCTCCACACCTTATGCACGTTTCGATGTACCATGTCAGGCTGAGAACATGAATGAGAATTAAAACGCGTGATGAATACTATCTACTATTGACCCATGTATTGGAATGATAAATTACTTTACTATTTTCTGATTTTATACTATTTGTCTTTTAATGGGGTAAAAGATAAGCATTTTTCTTATTTTATATGCATTTATCTTCCAAACATAGTTTTTATTTATTTACTTTTAAAGATTCATTAACCCTCACTCATTTCTTTTAGAAGATTAAATAAAAATTTCTAAATATATACTTATAGAAGAAATAAAATTTCTTTTGTCGTTATTATCACATATAACCAAAATCAACGAAGTTTTGTAATTTCGCACTTTAATTGACACAGGGTCGAACATTAACGAATTGATAAAGACAAAATAATCACTTCTTTGTCCAAGTATGGGTGCTTCGTCGCAAAACCCGCTCTTACTTTGGCGCGTGTTATAGATAAATTTTTTCAAAAATTTTGAGAGAACCCTACCCTACCCCACAAGGGTCCCTTCCAACTTTTTGCCTCAATTCTATACTCTCGTTTATTGGTTCCAGCTCCTGTGTCCCTCTCACACTCACTGCACCTTTGCTTTTTGCTACCCTCTACCCACTTCCTCTTTTCTTTTTCTCACCCTCTTCTTCAATCCCAACTCATATGTTCTAACCCACCCTCGCTTCCCGTTAGATCTCTACATTTTTTAGGTATCTCGTGATGCAACCGCTTTTTAATCACGCACATTCTGCTCTCTCTTCACGCTGTGCTTATTTTCTTTTCTCGCTCGCGTTTAGATCCAAACCATAGCAATTGGTGTTTACTTTGAAACGCTGCGTTGCGTATGATAGTTTAGCTCTTTTAAGTTGTTACTCCTCACTTGCTGTTTTTGTTTTTCAGTTAGTTGAGTTTCTGGAACCTTCGCGCTCCAATGGAAGTGTCGTCGGAGCAGTCTGCAGAAGACGTCGCGCCGGAGAAGCCTCTCAGTTCTCCGAAGAAGAATGTTCCAGAAGCTTCCAGGAGAGCTGCCAAAACCGCCGCGGACTTTGGCGCCGCGGTGAAGAGGAAAGTTGAACCGCGAACAGGTTCGACTACCGGTGCCGGCGCGGTTGCGTCGAGGAGATCGGGTTCGGTTGGCGCTTCTGCGAGCTCGGTTTCCGCGCCGAGACGGAACAGCACCGGAGGATTGTCTCAGAAGACGTCGATCTCTGCTGGTGGGAGAAAAACCGGTGCTGAGTCTGTTGGTGGAGGGAAGAGCAGTGGTTCGTCGGCGAGTGAACCTGTCCGGAGGTCGCTGCCGGAGCTCCGGCGTAATTCTGTAACTGCTTCACGTGCCGGTGCTGCGGCGAATCCGGTTGCGGCCTCGCCGCTCGGCTCGGCTTCTAGGAGTTCTGGTGTGAGTAAGGCGGAGGTTGCGAGGAAGCCGGTGAGTAAGCCGGCATTGTCGGCTTCGAGTTCGGCTTCGTCTGTTACGAGAAGGATTGGTTCTTCGTCGGTGGATAGCACTGCCAGCAGTGGAGGTTCTGCTCGAAGGACGGTTTCCAGGGTTTCTTCGCCGACGGTTTCAAGCGGGTTGAAGGCGGGCTCTCTGTCGATGTCTCAGGATAGAGCTTCTGCACTGTCTGGAAGGAGGAAGGGAGGCACTCCTGATAGCCGGGATTCACGGTTTATTGTGCTACCGCAGGTTGAGATTAAGGCCAATGATGACTTGGTAAGTTTTGAGATAGCGGTTGCGTTTTAAGTTTACTGTTAAGGATCTCATTGGTGAGTTGCTATTGGCTGTCATGTGGATGTAGAATTATTGGGGAAGGAATAGGAAGGAGTAAAGCTGCATAGGTGTGAACAGTGAAAAGGCAATAAGTGCTGGAAAAAGAAGGAATTATGGATGCCAGTTGAATGATTTTTTTTGGATGAGTAGGGAACGTAGGTGTTAATATAGTAGCGTGCAGAATCATTAGTGTTGAAATTTGTTGACCCGTTTGTCTATGTTTCATTCACTTTTTAGTAACTTTTACTAGTTGGTTTTGGTGGGTGCAGATGCGGGTATCTCTTGTTTGTCTGAAGTTAAACTTCTTCTATTGTATATTGAGCAACTACGATGGACTTTTCAGACCATTCATTATCTAAATCTAATTTCTGACCCATTTCGATATTTTATCAGAGACTGGATCTAAGGGGACACAGAGTTCGCAGTCTCACTGCCAGTGGATTAAACTTATCCTCAAACTTAGAGGTAAATGCATCTTCTATTTATCTCACTATATATATAATGTGTTAAAAGTTGTTTGTGCCATGTTTACAACAATTTAATTTATGCTATGGAATGGCCACATTTTATTTACGTCCTATATAGCAAAATGAGGATCGGTACACTAACATATTTTTGTGGACACGCTCTCTTTTAGTTGCTCTGTTGTTTTTATCATTTTCCTTTTGTCCTTGTATTTTTAGAATTCAGCTCACTCTGCAGTCTGTATCGAAAAAACAGTGTAAGAGCAAGTTATTAACTGGCATGAAAGAAAAGTATTGTGTAAAGTGCACACTTTTTTTGGTGCACCATTATATATATATATATATATATATATATATGTATATATATATATATATATATCCAATGTTGTATCTGCTAGTGTCATATACCACGCGAAATTAAGTGCAATGTAAGTTAGACAACAAATGGTCTAAAATAGTGATTGAGGTTTGTGTTTTCTTTTATATTAACTTATCTTATGATAACAAGCCTTAGACAAAAGCACATTGATAGTCTTGGAGTTTTGGACTTAGGGTCTAAATCACTTCACAAAACCAAATTGTAAGGTGACATTGCCCAAAACTTGTAAGCATTGTTTTGGTTATAACATTAGTCGATGCGGGATCCCAACATGTTCAGAGTTGATGCCTTTTACCTTTGTTGCTCTACAGGATGATGCTTCACATAATCTTTTTGGTCAGCTCCTTTGTTGGTTGTCCTTTTTGAGACATTGTGACCTAGTGGTGACCACATCTAAGTTGGCTCTCGAACACCCCGTTCACGTTTAAAGCTATGGGTTTGGAGCATGATATTGCAAGTTGTCTACCTATAGATTTAGGATAAATTTTGATATCATCTTAGAATTTTTGACTAAGGACTTACTCAATATCATAAAACTAGCTTATAAGATGATGATTTTCAAAGCTTTGCTAGCATTACTTAGGCCATATTTTTAGTTAATATGGGATATCAACCCACTGCAAGTAAGCCTCTTTGTGGATCCACATTATTGGTGACTGCAACTTTTGTGACTTTCTTAGATATATGCATTATTTTTCAACATTTATCATATTTCAAGCCTATGACTCTGAATGTTTTTAAAAATGTTAGCAGTGTCCATCAGTATTGGGGTGTTGACTCCAGTGTTTTATCCAAAATATGTAATTTTTAATGTTGACACTTGACAAGGAGTGTTTGTCTTTTATGGGTGTTAGGGAGGTGTTGGTGTCAAAGATGAGTTCAAGAAGTGTCTGTGCATCATAGTGCCCTGCTTATATTTTACTCATATTAGTTATTAACTCATTATAAGTTACCGTGTTTCATCTTTTTCTCCTTTGTTATGTTCTTATTACTCCTTGATTGATTGTGATTATATGAATAAATTGTGTTGTTTTATCCTGAATTTATGTAATCTTGTTTTGTTTCAAGTATTTATATGTGTAGCATTAATTATTTAGTTTTTATTATAATATCTAAAATAGCAGTCATTCTACTTCTGGTATAATGTTTTCAGAGCAACTGTTATGCACTGCAATCTAAGGTTGATAACTATGATTTTATTCCATGGTTATATTGCCTTAGGCATACCACTTCTCCAAATGTTTGCCTTCCTTGATATACTAGGATGACTGAGTTGATGTTGGTTCAGCTACAACTGTTCCTGTCTATGGCTTTAGGTTTTGTTCTTCAATTTGCCATAGCTTGTTCCAAGTACTGCATAGTGTGAATATGAGTGTATAACTCCTATGTCTCAAATAAACTCCTGCTGTTACTACAGTAGGGGTTCTATCTGTTGGCTGTAATGGACTTGGTTAGTCATTTATAGTGTTTAGTTTGTTATGTTATGATTAATTGTTAGTCTGTTACAGCTGATTCCTATTGAGTCTTTGTAGTATATATAGCTGTGTAAACACTATATACATTTTCTTTCTAACAGTAAAGGCAAGAGTTTCAAGTTGTATTTTTTTGTACCCTGGTTTGTTTCTGTTTTGAGGATTTTCATAATTATTAGCATTTAACTTATGATTCTTGTTGGCAGTTTGTTTATCTCCGAGACAATCAATTGTCTACACTGGAAGGAGTAGAAATATTGACGAGAGTGAAGGTTTTATATAATGATAATTTGCATTTTGGATGTTATGTTTGAATAATATAAAAAATGATTTCTATAGACTGATTGAAGGAAACTATTTACTCTGTCAGGTTCTTGATTTGAGTTTTAATGATTTTAAGGGGCCTGGATTTGAGCCTCTTGAGAATTGCAGAGTACTGCAGGTATGTTGTCTTCAATTGAATTTAGTTTTTTATGTGTGGATGATATTGTCTCATGACCGAGATAAAAAGGTTAAAAGATGTGAATACTTGTTTAATAACAGCAGTTTGAAATCTTTAACTCGTATGCAGCAACTCTATCTTGCTGGAAATCAAATTACATCATTGGCAAGTCTCCCTCAACTTCCTAATTTGGAGGCAAGTTGAAATCCCTTTCTATCATTCTGAATTTTAATTCAGATATTCAACTTCAGTGCTCATCAAAACTTTTTGTATCTTCTGTGTTTCTTTTTTGCAGTTCCTTTCAGTAGCTCAGAATAAGTTGAAGTCTCTCACTATGGCTAGCCAACCTCGACTGCAGGTTGTTCAGCTTTATGGAGTATTAAATATATGTATTCTGTGTGTTTTTGTGTATGCATGTGTATAACTGACTTGTTTATGAATGAAATAATTTGGTGCAGGTCTTGGCTGCCAGCAAAAACAAAATTTCTACTCTTAAGGGTTTCCCATATTTACCTGTTCTTGAGGTTAGTGGGAAACTGTTTTTTATTTGGTCTAACCACCTTTGTAAGAGATCTGACTCGTTTCACTTTTATTTTAGTAGACTTTCTATGGGACATAGTTTATCAGTTTTTGTTATTGTCTGATAAATAATCTAGTTATCTTTTCAAAGCATATATTATTACTTTAGTGATTTTTGGGCTCTAATCTTTTTAATTTTATGGTTTTTGTTTTGGTGAATTGCTATGTACCAAGGAAATGGTATGGTTTGTCATGTGTTTTTAAGTTCTATCTTCATCAGTTTCATAGATTATGTCTTGGGGCTGAGGTTGTGAGGAATCTCAGCACTGATTCCCTTTGTCTAGGAACCTAATGTTAGGAGGAGTCCCGCGTTGAGTAGAATGAGTTACGTGATGTGGTACTTAAGCCCGGAGGCTCTCCCCCCTAATGGACTAGTCTTTTGCGTTGGATTATCCAGTTATGCTTTAGTACTAATAATTGGTGCTTTTATTGAGAGCTGGACTACAGAAAGGGCTATTTATAGGATGAATTAAGGTGTGAATCTAGTTCTGATAGGTGAGTGAAGCCATTGCAGGGAATGAGCTGCTATCAGTTCTCCTATGCAATGGACTAGTTTAGGTTGGGCTCTTCTCTTGTGCTTAATTTCTAAGAATTGTATTGTTTCTTTTTGATAATTGGGCTATGAAAAAGCTACTTATAGGATAAGGTGCAAATCGAATGTTGATAAATGAATGAAAATGTATCAGAGAAAAGGGTTACCATCAGGTTAGTGTTGACAGAAGTAAGTCACCATGGACATCGGGTTGTGAATCTAATTGTAATTCATTGATAATGTAAATTTTTTAATGCTTTCATCTATAATGGATTTCCATATATTTGAAAATTGTAGACTTGTAATAATTGTTTTAGAAGTCATATTTAGGGTAGTTTCTAGTTGGCTTACAATGTAAAAATCATTACACGAATAATGCATCAAAATTATATTCGTTTTATTTTGGAGTCTACACTTGCCAAAATTTTTTCTAATTGGTTGCACCTTTGCCGTTAGGGATCCTTTAATTTAGTCATATGATGTGGGAGATGTTTTTCTTAGAGGTTAAAACTCAATCATATAATAGACTGGTAACCGTAAGGGTGCATTTAGAAACATTTGGTATTTATGCAATCTAATTGGAGAATTTTACAATATAGGTATTGGTTTAAAAATTGGACAAATAGATAGTAATTGAACCTAATGTTTGAATTTTAAGTAACTTTTAGGGACTTACATATTGTTATATTTGCATATCTGGCTGCATACATAAATGTAGACTGGTTGATTTTACTCTCAGTGATTTTTTTCTGTACTGTAGCACTTGCGACTGGAGGAAAATCCTATACTTAAGATGCCTCATTTGGAAGCAGCCTCAATATTACTAGTTGGACGTACTTTGAAAAAGTACAATGACAGAGGTATACGTAAAGTCATTCTTAGCCTTTGGTATCTTTATTTTTTTGGTTGTACTGATAGAAACCTAATTCTTACTATAGGTTGAAGAGTACCTGCCATATATGTTTTCTTCAAGTTATTTCTACTGGAATCATTGAACTCTTATATCATGTATTAAGATAGTTTATTTATTGAATATGAAAAGTTTTGCAGATCTCTCTCGTGAAGAAGTGGCTCTAGCAAAGCGTTATCCTGCACATACAGCTTTATGCATTAGAGATGGTTGGGATTTCAGTCGCCCTGAGCAAGCTGCAGACTCAACTTTCCGCTTCTTAGTTGAGAAATGGAAAGACCATATTCCTCCAGGTTTTCTTCTCAAAGAAGCCTCCATAGATAAACCTGTGGAAGAAGATGCGTGTCGTTGTCACTTCACCATTATTCATGATGGTGCAGCTAGCACAGACCCTCCGTTAGATTTAAAATATCAATGGTTTGTTGGTGATTTATCACTTTCAAATTTTGTCCCTATTCCAGACGCTACTGGTGAGGTAATGAGTTGATTACATCATTATCACTGCTTCATACTTTTTGTTTGTCTATATATTTGTTTATGTTATTTGTGTTCATTACATTTGTATGTTTTTAGGTTTACTGGCCAAAGCATGATGACATTGGAAAAGTTCTGAAGGTGGAATGCACCCTCACTTTGGAAGAAATGACATATCCTCCTATATTTGCCATCTCTCCTCGTATTTCGAGAGGTAGGCCTGTGTTGTATCTGTTTATATTATATAATTTAGATGAACAGCTAAATTTCTAGATCCTAAGCCTGGTAGGAATAAAGTGACCCACATACTTTATTAGCATAAAGCTGTGGAAGTATGTGTTACGTTTACTGTAAATGTATTTTGTATTCCGTTTTTGTTTGTCTTCTTTATGTTGCTGTTTGTTTTTTTGAAGCTAAAACATGCATATTCTTTGTGATATTGTGTGTATGCATTTTCCAAATATGCTTTCAAACAGATGCATTCTTAAAATTTTCTCTTTGGAGATAAACCCAGCATGCCCTTGAATGATCATCAATGAAGGTTATAAGCCAGAATGTTCCAGAAATATTGTTAATCCTTTAGGCCCCCCAAATATCATTGTGAATTAGTGAGAAAGGTGGGGATGATTTGTATGGTTGACTTGGATAAGGATAGTGAGTTTATTTAGCCAATATATGGGTTTCTCACTGAAAAAGAATTTATGGCTTTATTCTCAAACAAAGAAGGGTACATGTGTTTCAGACATGGAAAGCTAGGATGACCAAGCGAGTTATGTCTTAAAATGATTTTAGATACAGATGCAGGAAAGGATTGATGGATTAGACATGGAGCCAAGCTCTCTCTTCTCGAGGAAGGTTGTATAGGCCATCACACATCTTAGCTTGCCAATTGTCCTTCCCGAGTGTAAATCCTGAAACTCTCAAGAAAGATAGAACATGATTATACGATTCTAGTCTCTGGTCAATTTACGAATAGACACCAACTTACATGTTAAATCTGGAACCTCAGGAACAGAATTTAATGTCAAATGACCCTCATCCAGCAAAAGTCAGGAGGGTTCTATCAGCGAATCTGATTTTAAACTTCCTGAACATGAGGTGTAAGTTGAGAAGGTTTCTGGGTATCTGCTCATATGATTAGAAGCAGTGGAATCCATAATCCATAGTCTTGTAAGTCCAGACTTTGGACATAGGGCAGTATAGAAATTACCTTTATGGGCGGGACAGTAGGAAGTGAAATCAGACAGAGATTCAGGGATAAGAACCCTAGATTGGGAAACTTTTACGGGGTTGGGGAACCCTTATATGGCTTTTCAGGCACAACTAAGAACGGATATCAGACAAATGTTCTCGTGTCATTAAGGAAACAGCATAATATTCTATTATCTCAATATTAACATTGATATTGATATGTAAAATATATACAAAATACATTTCCTAAAATAAAGCATCTAAAAGAGGGGCCTAGTAATTACCATAATTACGAAAGATATAAAAGCTCAAAATTAGTAAATACAATCAGAGGCTGAAAGGAAATAGGATTCCTGGAGAATCTCCTACGAATTAAGATAGAAGCTGTCTGTTGCAGCTTTTGATACTGTGATTAAAATTCATCCAACAAGGCTCATTATTTTAAGAATCTTTTCAAATGGTTCATTGATAGTGTGAAACTCTGCATTGTTAATAGATTAAAATTTAATAGAAAAATATGCAAGAGCAAAAGCCTTTTTCCACTATGGGAGGACACTTAGATAGATCACACATCATTTGGGTCAGCTAAAGATATGATTTTTAGAGATATTATTTACTTTAAAATGCTTACTATTTTCTCCATTGTTCGTGGTTTCCCTCTACCCGTTTTCCTAGGACTGAAACCATGCAACAAAATTTTCTCACTGGGGCTTTTAGTGGCCTCTTTTGTACATGTACGAATCACCTCAACCAATTTTCTGTCCTCTTTTCCACAATTGGTGTTATACCAAGATCTTGTTTACAATTATTTCTTCTCTTATCCTTTTTTGTATCTATACATCCATTTTATCACTCATTTTTGGTACTACTACCTATTATTATAGGGTATAATCAGACATAAATCAAACGTTCCTTTGAGCTTGGTAGGGATTTTGTGATCACATGAATCCTGATACTTTCTCCATTTTATCCCTCATGCTTGTATCATGTGTGTGATATCCTAGTCGATTTCCATATTATTAAATTTGGAGAAAATGTCTGTCTAATTTATTATGTTGTACTCTATTACAATATTCAATGTTCATTGAGATATTGTTGACTGACCTGTCTCTTACTGGCCAAAACAAAAGGGAGCTGTCTGACTCTAGGATTGGGTTCCATATCAATGTTCTGTTCTTTTAATTGTTCGTTAATATGTTCATTGTTCATTCATCTTGAATAATTTTACACTTCTACTTTGTCCAGGGAATGGAATTCCAAAGGTTGTAAATCTTGAAGTATATGGCGAACTGGTAGAAGGAAGTATCATCAGGGGTTGTGCTAAGGTTGCGTGGTGTGGTGGAACTCCAGGAAAAGGTGTTGCTAGGTAGGATGACATTTCTTGTATTTGTACACGTGTCTGTTTATGTCATGTCTATAGCATAAGGCTATGTACAATTTTCTTTTAGTGGTTGACACAGTTATCCCATTTAGTGTTTTGATTTTTGCGCCAGTTGGTTACGGAGAAAGTGGAACAGCAGTCCTGTGGTCATTGCTGGGGCAGAAGATGAAGAGTATAAGTTAACCATTGATGATGTTGATTCAAGTTTAGTTTTCATGTACACACCGGTAACAGAAGAAGGTGCAAAAGGAGAACCTCAATACAAATATACAGATTTTGTAAAAGCTGGTGAGCATTTAAATTTTTTCATTTTTATGTAAACATGCTTGATAGCTATTTCCAAAATACTAATCTGGATTCAACAACGTGTTTAGCTCTTATTTGAAATATATTGGCAATGATAATTATGATTTCTTATTGTTATTGAGTAATTTAGCTTCAAGTTTGTCATTGTGCTAATTTATTTATTATTACGTTGGCTTTTTCATTTATATTTTGTAAGATTTGCTCACATGAGATAGCTGATGTATGGATTGGGGTATTTAGTACTTAAAATCCGGGTATTCTATATAGAACTCCTTTCACTAGTTTATTAATTATTGTTCAAGCTCTCCTTTTATGTGCTGGTGAAATCTTGTAAATTTCTAGATGAACAAGGATAGGTATATTTGATGGATTAATAGTGTATCATGAAATAAGTGACTGAATTTGAAGATTGATTTGTCAACACAAGATTAACATTATTTAAGAAGTGATATCGTGGGGGAAGTATAAAGTTGGCAGTGATTCAAAATTGAAGGGATATCATGGAGTCCCTAGTATTCTTGAACCACTCAATTCTCATGCTACAAATGTTGTCAAAGTTGTGAGTATACTTTCTAACTTGCATGATCCTGCAAGTATGGGAGACCCAAGTGAGTAGATGTGTAAGGCGGAAAATAGAAAGTCATGGGTCATTTTTGGATTGTGATTTTACTTGTGAAATCGATGGTTCATGCATTGGATTGATATTGAAAGTCTTTGTGCAAGCTTGGGCTTTGTTAACCAATTTAGGTTACCCAAATGGTGTAGTTGGGTTTCATGTCAGGTGTAATGATCCAATTTGAAAAGTTTAACCTTTTTGCCCTTAGATTCCCAATTGCAAATCAAAATCAAACAACCTGCATGACTTTGCTTTACTCAACTGTGGCCATCGTAGATACCTTTTCACTATTGCCAACCATTGCTATGCTCATGTCGCGGTTGCCAACTAGTGGAACACTTGTGTTGCTATTGTTGATACTTACATCACTGTCAATAAGGGTCGTGTCACCTATAGTTTAAATCATTGCTGATACCCAAATATAGTTGGGTTTGACGTCAGGTTTATAATGATCCAATTCGAAAACTTAATAGAAGTTAAAAACCAACTCATAATGTTTTTCCTCAATGGTAGAAAATTAGTTTGGTGTTAGCATTAAGAGGATTAGATCCAATAATGCCAAAGATTACATCAATCATGTGCTTAATTCCTTTTGTTGTAAGGAAGTTATCATTCATGAATTGTCTTGTGTCATAACACCTTAGCAAAATGGGATTGCTGGGAGATAAAATGGACATTTACTAGACCAAACTCGAGCTCTTTTTTTCCAACATGAGGTTCCTAAATCCTACTTGAATAAATAAGATGAAACGACAATGTATTTAACCTACATTGTTGGGCTTTTATTCATGTGTGTATATATACATGCACACACACACACACACACATATAGTTGAAATGTAATGGGCTTAGTCTATATTTTCTATTATTCTGTTATTATTTCTATCTATAAATAAACAACTCTATGTTTATTTTACACAAGGGTGATTAATTCTATATTTTTTTCTCTTTATCCTTAATATGGTATCTAGGGTTAGGGTTAAACCTTTTTTTTTTTCGGTGAACCTACTATTCACTAGTGTTTTCTTAGTCATTGTTGTTGTTGTTGTTGTCAATTGGAGTGGCGATGCCTCCAATCGACTCTCTTTGGCCAAACGACCATTGTGCCACCAGACTTGCAGTGATCGGAGCTTCCATGCAACTCTGTTCTGCCATGAATTTGCTTTTCTCTTTGTTGCGTGTGGCAGTATGTCAAACCTCCATTCTGACGACGGTCATCGTCGACAAGTTCTCCTTCTTCTCATCGTTCTGGATCTGTCCTTGCTCTATTGATTGGAGCTTTTTTTACTCTTTTTAGGTTTTTTTCTCTCTCTTTAATTATGGCCTCTTCTACTGACATTATTCTGATATGTCCATTTATACTAATTATGTCAATGTCCATATCTTCATTGACAAATTAGATGCAACCCATTGTGTTGTCAATGTTGCTTAAAATGAGGTTTTTTGTTAGTTGAAAATTGATATTCAATTATGCGTTGTTATCAAGTCTTCTGTTCGCTTGTCTTTAAAACAAATTTGTAGTGCTTGAGATGTGCTCAGAAGTTTGGGAAAAGGCGAAATTATTGTATACCAATGATACTCAATGTCTTTATAGTGTGTGTTGTTGCTTCCATTGTGTGTGTCTGTATTATATGTGTAGGATTCAAAGAAGAGGCAAGACACTTGCCCAAAACCCTAACCCTAAAGTTGGTTAGACACAAAGGAAAAGAATAATAAAAATAATATTTCATTTCAACAATCCTTTTGGGAGGAGGTTGTTGTTATTGTATGTTGTCTAATTAATAGAATACCTTTTATTTTCTAGCCTCAAAAAGTCTTATGAAGGTTCTGTCATCTTTCCATTTTTCATAATGTGGCCACATCCAATAAACTTGTTCCAAGGATATTTGGGGGTGCATCATTTGTCCATGTCTCTAGTGGTGCTAGAGAAAAACTCTATCCTAGAACCTTATAATGTTCTTTGTAGGATACTCATCCACGCAAAAGTAATATAAATGCTATCACCCATCACTAAAAGAATTATGTGTCCAAAGATGTCACTTTTCTTGAGAAACAAAGTTACTTTCACCTAGATCGTTTTCAGGGAGAGTCTACAAGAAAGGAAGGTAGTCCTCCTCTAATGCTGGTTGACTTCAGTCTTGGACCACAAGTAGGGAGTGAAAGTGAAAAAGATTATGAGAAAGAGTCTCAACTCACTAAATCCACTCAAGATGAGGTTGATGTAAGATTTGGGAAAATCTTATAATCATAGGGATCTAATTATATAAGGGCTGTTATTGAATTTCCTAAATGAGCTTTCTAGCCTTGTATATGACTCATGTACTCTTAGCTTAAGTGTAATGAAATCAATTTTATTCTACCCTAACTACTGAGATTCTTCTCAGTGCTTTTTGTTAATATTTTCTTTTGTTCTTCCAGCCATTTAGATTCAGATGTTGTTATGTTCATAATTTGTGTTAAGAAATTATGAATTCATTAGTTATTATTGTTGGGAATTCCTACATCGCCTATCAATTTTTGGTGTGTGACTTCTATATCTGTTGCATAGCTTTGCGTTTATTGGTTTTAAGTTGAAATCTGACTACTAGGGTTTATAGTTCATCTTGTTAATCGTCTATTATGATAGGCTTGCTTGGTTTGGCAGACATATGTGGAGGTGGGTGTTGGGTGGGAAGTACCACATCACCTGCTTGAATTCTTGCAGTGTAGCGTATACTTTTGTTAGGCCACTTTGTTTAATAACAATTGGTTTTAAGTAGAAATCTGACAGTTATGAGTTATATTATGACTTATGAACTTATTTTGAATTGTGTTACATATAGGATCTTAATATTTATAATTTGTGGTGAGTTATTTTTTTTGTCTATATATTTCTAGTTTATACCTATGGCTGTAAGTATAGTTTTATGTATATGCATAACTCTTACTTCTCAAGTTATGATCCTTGAGTTTTGTTTTTTTTTTTTTTTTTTTTTTTTTTTAATTTTTTTTTTTTTTTT
>Ga0099825_1002962_pt1 | contig 22633 bp, 10 predicted proteins | sample SiratroredBW_FD_76838 | JGI IMG/M metagenome (GOLD analysis project Ga0099825, IMG submission 76838) | Root nodule microbial communities of legume samples collected from California, USA - Siratro red BW | ecosystem: Host-associated > Plants > Roots > Nodule | place: USA: California | collected... | reverse complement strand
TTACACTCTTTATTTTATAATTAATATATATATATATATACTGAGAAAATATAAATCAAAATTAAAAATAAATATATATATATATATATATATATATATATATATATATATATATATATATATATATATTATCTTATTCATTTGAAATTAAAAATTCAGATAAGATTTATGTATAATTAAGTAATGCATAAAAGTTAAACTTTATGTAAAATAGGAGTGGCAAAAACACTTAAACTTTTATAATAAATTGGGATGAATTGATACGCAATAGTTACGAGTCAAAGATTTGTTGCTAAATTAGTCTACTGTTAAAAAAGTTATATTTTTACAGTTTATATTTTTAATTATTTTTAAATGTTATGGAATTTAATTAGATAAACAAGGATGTACGGTTTTTATTTCTTTAACTTTCTATTATACTATTTCACTCTTTTAATGGGTGAAGGAGTACTATTTGAGAGGGAGAAGGCTTTGTTTTAAATTTAATGTACTAGTGGAGAAAGAACCATTTGCGTCAAGCTTCTTGTTCATGACATAAAAAAGACACAATAATAATTCTGAAGAGTTTTAAATCGGATTATATATATATATATATATAATTCGATGTAAAGTTCTATATATATCTAATATCTAATGTGAATTTCTTATTTTATATTTCTTTTATTGTAAAATGATACTCTCGTTTCTTCTTTTTTGTTTTCACTTTGACTATGCAATGATGTTGTGAAAGCTTTCATATTGGTTAACTCACTTTTTGTTGGTTTCCTATGACTAGGTTAATGCATTGCTTGTTTTTGTCTGATTGGATTGAGTTTTCGTTCTTCATTGATGTTGGTGGTCTATACTTCTTATTTCTGTGTTTGACATTGATATTGTAATTAGTTTTGGAGATCTACAATTTGTTAATACATACCTTTGGTAAGTTTATATTTAAATTTGACGAAATTTGGTTTAAAGTGTTTTGTGTTATTCTCCGGATGCATACTTGATTGTGATGATTTGTCACCACTTTCATTTTGTGTATTTCCAAGACCAATGTTTCCAAATTTTTATTACATTTATGATAATAGATTTTATTTGTACATGTTATGATATTATGAAAAATATTTTCTCGAATGGGTAGGATCTCACCTTCGATTAGAAAAGTGAGAATGATGATGGAGTTTCGTTATAGTAATGGAGTGAAGTTGGATGAATCCACATCGCAATAGTGAAAAGTATGAATATGGAGTTAAGTTCTTGCAATAATGAAAAGTATGAATATGGAGTTAAGTTCTTGCATGAGACATATTATCATTGTCTAAATCAAATACCTAAGGATTTGGGAGAAATATGTGATCATCTATTATTCTTGGAATAATAAAAGGTTATAAAGTATGGACTTAATACAAAAATATTAGATATCTAAGAAGTGGAATTTAAGCCTAACTCAATCTTACAAACCAGCTTGGAAAGTGAGGTTTGCACCCACATTATAAACTATTGAAGGGTCTCATCTCTAGTCGATGTGGGATCTCCAACACACTCCCTCACGTCGAGACTGCTTAACTCATACGTGGGACTATATTGTTTAAGGGTGATCCGATAGCGACCCGATAGCGGGTGGCTCAACAACCGTGTTAAGATAGACTCCGATACCATATCAAGAAGTGGAATTTAAACCTAACTCAACCTTACAAACTTATTATGAAAATAAAGAGATGAACAAAAATGAACAAAGAATATGAGAATAAAAATATTAACATTAACATTGTGTTCGAAAAGACACAAAACATTAACATTGTGTTTGAAAATACACAAAAGAAGACCATTGATAAGTGCTTTAATGTGTTAGACACATGACAGATTGAGTGTGGACCAAGACAAATAAGAAATATATGGATTTCTTAAGCCTCAATCTATCCATAAATATGAGAAAATAAAGGTCTAGATGCAACAATACATGAAAAAATGGATGAGTGATCCCAAAGAGATATTTACGTGGCTCCATATATTGAAGGGTTAGTATTCTAATACTTTTATAAATTATGGTAATTATATAACTTAAGATTTTTCATTCATCGTAGGTTCCACAGACACTTGATTTCAATTATTTCTAGGACTTACATAGTAGTATGGTTTTGTTTACTAAAAAAAATAACCCAGTCAGGAAATGAAAAGCTTATTACAAGGATAACATTTTACATATTTCATTGCATTGAACTAACATATGTATTTTCTTTAATTAGATTTGTGACTAGTACAAATGTTTTAAATGGAATGAGCAGAACAATGTCACTACAATTTATATACCCTAAGGTTAGACATCTTTTAATACATATAATAATTATTTTATATCCAACATTTATGAAATTAATTTTGTTCACTTCTTTCTCATTTTAGTGTAATATGCAAGAAAACTTATGTGACTACTATGTAATGTATTATATGAGAGCCAATATTTAGGTGGGTATCATTGACTCTTGGATAGAAGTAACATATCTAAAGATAAGATCATTTTTATTTTACCTTCATAACCACAATATAATCACATGGGTAAAATGTTTTAGGTATCTAGTGATCAATTTTCGTTATCACGTTGACATCCAAAAGTTGAGAGAATAACGAGCTATTTTTTTTTTCTAATATAGATAATTTAGTTTTATTTTATTGTTGATAAATTTTTTAGGTTAGAAAACATGATATTTATATAGGCTTTTTAGTTAAAATGTTTAATTTTTGTTATTGAAATTTTTTTGTAATTTGGATTTTTATTTGAAGGCAAAACCAATATTACTTTTGAAAAAATCTACAAAATTTATGTTGCACCATGTATTATACTACATAAATTTACATTGAATTCTATCGAGCCTAACGTAAATTTACATCGCATATTGCATGGTCCAACATATTTTTTTAATATACATCTGCTAATGTTTTGGTTATGTAAAATAAATTTTTTTACGTTCAATGTAGATTTACGTTATTCTCATCCATGTTAGTATGATAAATAACATAAAAATTCTTAAATAACTGACAAAAAATGTCCTAATAATATACGTAGAAAAGTTCTTTTATATTAATATTAGCTTTGATACATAAAATTTTACAAAATTAAACTCTATATAAGCCAGGTGTGATAATTACACGTAAATTTTACTTATCAAAAGAGGTAGACATATATGTATTCACTGTAGTTAATAGTGAATGCCAATTATAAACTAGTCTATTTTTAAATTTTTTACATTTTAATTTTAAATTATATTTCTAAAAATATTTTTCCAGACTTTAACTTGTTAATTATCATTTTTAATTATAAAAAACAAGAAAAAGGTTATGTTTATAATTTAAATTATTAACTTACAACAAGTAATTAAAATTTAATTTTTAGGTCTTGATAACATAAACTATAATGTTATTGAATATTTACCATTTTTTATCAATAAAAACTTATAATCCTTTAAACTATATGTATTTTATTTTAAATACCACATATTAAAAATAAGGCTGAAATGATTATCTTGCCATCCGAATACAGAGGATAGGGAAAATTTACTTGAAGCTTGTGCTAACAATTTTTTTTTTTTTTATCTACTTTTTAAAAACTTTAAAACATTCTTTTCCTTGTTGTTTTAATTACTTTTTTTAATATCTCAGAAGATAAAATTAACAAAAAAATTTAAATATATACACAGTAGGAGAAGTTGGCGCAGGCATAAACTATTACATAAAACAATAAGGAAAAGAATTTTGTTACTTTTACGCGGTAACGCTGACCATTGAAAACAGAAAGAAACAAGGAAAGTGCATTTAACGGCACGTGTATTAATGGGCGGCAGAGAAAAACAAAATGACTCAGACATGGCAGAGTCAAGAAGATGACATCAGCATGTGACGTTTCCAATCTCTCACAATTCCATTCATTATTCATTCCATCAATCTCAAACCCTTTCAGTGTTCTATGCATCACTTATATATACCACCATGCACACCCCACTTCCTTCATCTTCCCATGTTCTAAACTCACAAGTTGGTGGAAAATTGAACTGCATAATGGATCAGCTCAGAATTCAACCCTCTTCAACCAAGGTTGAAAGAAGGCTCGTTGAGAAGAACAGAAGAAACCAGATGAAGTTCCTCTTCAACAAACTCAACTCTCTTCTCCCTAGCTACAACCCTAAGGTTATAAACCTTCTTTATCTTGTTTTCCTCTTAACTATTTTTTTTATAAAGATTTTAATTCTGTGAAATCTCACGACTAAATATAAAATATTTTAATAAATATAAATTTTATTTTACAACTCAGTTCTGTAAAATTAAGATAGATTTAAAATTTAACAACTTTAATAAGATAAGCTCTAATCATATCAGATGTAAACTTTAAATTTAAATCTAATTAATTTTCTATAAACTATGTTTAGATGGATGGCTATAGTTTACAAAAGTTCAATACAAAGTAATCATAAAGGTGTTTACACTGCTATGTGATATTGAATGGTGTTGTTGATTTGGTGTGATGGTAATGACGCAGGAAGTGGTGCCACTGCCTGACCAAGTGGATGAGGCAATCAGCTACATCAAGAGTTTGGAGGCGAAGGTGAAGATGGCACAAGAGAAGAAGGAGAGTTTGCAGGGTGTTAAGAAAAGATCCCATGGTTGCTTCACCAGTAGCAGTGCTAATTTTGCTGCAACACCTCTTACAAAATCTCCACAACTTGAGATTCAAGAAGTGGGTTCTTCCCTACAAGTTTTTCTGACTACTGGGATAGAGCACCAGTTCATTTTCTATCAAATCATTCGAATGCTGCATGAAGAGAACATTGAGGTTAGAAGTGCCAATTCCTCACTCACTGGAGACTCGGTGCTTCATGTTGTGCATGCTGAGGTATGTATATATCATCATTTGTTGTTGTTTAATTTTCCTTTCATATTAATTCATGACTTTAATTTGTTCTTCTTGACATATGCTCATATCTTATTCCTCTAAAAAAAATGATGGGTTTATGCAGATTCCTCAGTCCCTTCTTCAATTCGGAGCCACCAAAGTAAGTGAGAGGTTGAAAAGGTTTGTAAATGGATCCTACAGTGACGTTGAAACACAACACGAGTGGTGGGATTTTGATATTTGTACTAATGATATGTGGGGTTTCTAGATCTTACAGTAATATATGCAAGGATCAAAAGTTTTGTAAAAATATATGAGGAAAATAACATTAGCCAATATATAACAAGTTTTAAGAGTATTTTGGTCTGTGAAAATTTCCATTGTTACAATAGACTTTGACCAGAACCCTATAGTTTACCAGGTATTACTAGCAATTGCAACCTGCAATCTAATTTAAGGATCCTAATCTTTTGTCCCATCTCTTAATTTTGAAGGTACTAATCTCATCTATTTAAATTGATACCTAACATAATAAAGAGGTGAAAAGGTCGTCAGCTTCAATAACTGTCTTATAAATATGCTGTATATCATCCCCTACTTCCGTGTCTAGAGATGACCAATTGTATTCATGCTAATCACAGATTCCAAAGTTTCTTGAAAAACTCTATCACTAGGTTGTTTTTAATACGAATTTAAAATTAAAAATTGTTGGAAAATTCAGGAACCAATCTAAGATATTGGCCAGGCAACAACTAAATTGGTTCAAATAAGAGAAATTTAACCATAAAAATTTAAGAGCTTGGGAACTGCTAAGGAAGCTTTCTCTTCCATCTCTAGTAACTTTTTTTTTTTTTTATCAACAATAGAAAGTAATATAAATAGAAGCACAAAGGGCTCTTTAAATCCTCTCCTACAATCCATCTAGTGTATGTAATTCAAGTACTAGCACACAAAATAAGTGCTGGTGTTATATTTCTGAGTTCCATATAAGCTATTTGCATGTAAAGGTATGTAATTGCTTTACTGGATTAGACAGTTCACAGAAGAACATGCAGCTGAAGCCTGATGAGTTCATATGTGAAATATATCTTGTTTATCTTGCAATTCAATTGGTTTTGAGTTTTCTTTATAGACAAAAAAATAAATTAATATAAAATATAAAAGAGTGTTTCAACTTTTTTACAAAAGATTAAATCAGATTGAACATTGAATAATACACAAACTATGATCTAGCTGATACATTGGTTTTAAGGTATTATGTAAAAGGGTTGAGAACTTGAGACTCCAAGCTGAACACATCTCCCATCACTTCTTTTGGCCTTTTATTAAAACTTGCCTATTATAATCATGATAAACTAAATTAACTCGACAGGCATCTGTACATTTTTTATTTGTTTCAACAGACCTTTGAACCTTTATTTGCAAGAAACTACAGGAAAATAAGATAAATTGTTTTAATTTCAAGGTAGTCTTCGCAATTACCAATTACTCTTATGGTTTAGGGTAATATAGTACCAATTACTCTTATGTTTTATGGCATACACTAAATTTCTAAACCCTTTTTGCTTAGATCCTTCTAATATTTAGGGTTGTGCTATGGTAGATGGAAATTTTGATAGGTTACTGATAAAAAAATGGAGTTAACACTTCTATGTGCACTATGTCCTTTAATTATATATTTATAATGGAAAATGATATTTACTTATAATTTATTTGAACTTTTCTAATACCATTTTTGTCAATAGTTATAGAGAAAGGGAACCTGTTGAGGTGTGTATTATTTCAATGACCCTAAAAGAAATACTGAAAATGTGTTGTATTAATATGTTTAAATATAATTTTCAATTTATAATTAGAGGAGAAATTGTGTGTATGTGTAGGCTATTTTTTACAAGTTATTATATTCTTATATTTAACTTTTTTTTTTATAAGTTACCTTTCCCCTTCTTTTCATCTCTATCTTTTATCATATTAATATTGGTCCATTTATTAGTTTGTATTTTTTTTTTTTTGATCAATTTATCTCTCTTTCACCTATTCATCCTGAAAAATGAGGTATGCATGTTTAAACACTTTTCAATTCATTACACTATTTTCTGCTGGTTGAGTTATAAGTTTGCCAATTGTCTATGGGATTAGTAATGACTCTTTCTACTAAATAAAATTTATTTTCTTTTTCTTAATTTACTTTTGTAGATAAACAAACATTTCATGCATCATGTAAGTGAGAATATTCGTATGAAGTACTGACTAAGAGGCTGTCATAGCATGTAAAACCCTACGTTCAGTTATAAGGAGAAAATGCAAATATATTAGTCTCTATCTCTCTCTTTATATATATATATATATATATATATATATATATATATATATATATACACACACACACAACAGATCAATATAAAAAATTACAATTTCAAAGAACTAAAAAAGACTATTAAAAAATAAAATAAAATAATTAAATTTTATAAATATGAAAACCATAAAGTAAAACTATAAGGAATATTAAAAACGTAAAAGATATATGTCATTGGCATTATAAACCTATCTAAATCTTTTCTAAAACTAATTTCAGTATTTTCTACAATTTCACAATTTTGAATTTTTTTCTGCCATATGACTTAGTGTTTCTTTCCCACATAACACACTCTGCACTATATTTACATGGATAATATGGTTTTTGATTTAGATCAAAATTTGGTCTTCTGGAGACTAATTTTGACCTTAGATTAGTTAATCTGATACCAGAAAACTAGTTGGAGGAAATCAAATTCAGAATTGGTTTTTTATTTTTTTGTTTATTAAATAATTGGTGATCAATCACCTATATTCCCCGTCAAATTATTTAATAAATCGAAACACACAAAAAATTAAAAAATTAATTCATAATTCGATTATCTAAGGAGTGAGTTTCAGCTACTTTCCCCGCGCTAGATGAGCAAATTCAAGGTTACAATTTAAATGATGGGATAGTTGATGTAATGGAAGCGTTAGATAACTTTAAGCTTATGGGAGTGATAGCGCAGCGCTGTGGCTGCTGTTTTATTCTGTTCAGAACTATTTAGTTTTAATGTCTTAATGAATTTGTGTATTTGTGGGGTAGTGATTGTTAAGTGGTTATTAAGTCTTTATTTGTTTAGACGGGTAAGAGATGGATTGATTTGAGTTCTTTATGGTGTTTGTAATAGAGTTACAACATTCCTCAAGTGTTTTTATTTATTTTATTTATGATTGTTCTAAAAAACCAATTCAAATTTTTAAATATCGAATTCTAACCTATATCCAAGATTGTACTGTTGAGTGCATTGTGCCATATATATGAAAAAAAATCACTAAGAGTGTTTTGTGAGTAAAAATTTCCAGGATTTCACATTCAAGCCAAAAGAAAGAGTTTGAGTGTTTCCAATGGTAGAATTATGAGCCACTTTTTCTTCTTTTTTAGCTTTGGATGTTTCAAAGTCTTTGGCAAAGACCTCAAATTATTTTAATACTATCTTTTAATACTTTGATTTCTCAGTCTTAACATACAAGACAAGTAGAATATAGTAATCTGATACACACTAGTAAAAAAAATAAATTATTAACGTGGTCTTTTAATGTTGATTAATAAAAATAATCAAGTTAAAAATACATGATGGTGAAATTAATATTTAAATGAATTATTTTATATTGGTTATGTACTGAACGGATGAAAATTAGTTTGGACCGAAACCATCCCAATTAAGGTAAGAGTATATCGGTCTTAAATGATACCTGAATCTTTTGAAACGAGATTAAATATTCTAGAGTTAATATCAAAGAAATCAAATCTAGAAATTAAGGTCACGTCAAATATCTTGTCATTTTAATAATAATAATTTTAATTTGAGTAAAATGACATTAATATTATAATATTTTTTCATCCTATAAATACCAATTTAACAACTATTACTTCAGTATACTGTTATAACTCTAGTGCCCTAGTGTCTCGTTGTCCTTGTTTGACGTCGTTGTAGGAGGACTATATTGTTGTGAGTTAGTTCGACCTAGTCCTGTCAACCACGTTTGTTCAGTCCCGTGAACATGTTCTAGTTCGAATGCTTTACAATCCTTACTTTTTTGCTTGTCGTGACTATGTTATTAATGTCTCTTCCTTCAGTACAACATACCTTCAAAGGTTAAACCATAATTTTTTTCCTTAAAACATTTAAAGAATAATGGTTTAAAATGATAAAAGACATTATTTACAACGCTTGAAATTGTCTAACATGAAAAAGACAATACTTATAGTTTTGATTTAAATCTGTATAAAAATGTTCACTTTTTACATCTATTGTTCAACAAAAGTAAAATACGCTATTTTTTTACATCACTTGCATTTATGTCAGGTCCAAAAGTAACTTAATTTCACTCAAATAACTGATGTAAAAGTCAATTTTGCATGACCTTGTATAGAGTTTAACAGTTACAATTATGCATCCTGTTACAATAATTTTAATATATATATATATATATATATATATATAACCATAAATTTAAATAATGTAAATATTGTTTATCAAATCCTTAAATAAAGTCACATGCATATTCATATTTCGTCTTTTAAATAACTTTGGTTGTTGAAGAGAATAAGCTTTCTCAACATAAGTAATTAATTTTTCTAATCCTTCTTACATTACAAGATGATTACAGTTCATGTAATAATCTCAATAACTATTTTATTATAACAAACATCGTTTTACAATTTCGTGGGAATACAAGAGCTTGATTGAAAAGCAAATAAATAAAACAATGTTGTCATGTTCATGATGAAATTTAAATCCTTACTTGTCATGGTTAACTAAAAATTACTTACAGTAGTCCTTTAAATACTTAAATATGTTATCATGATTATAAAATAGATTGCAGCTATAATCAGTATCTCTTTTTCCTCGTCATTTCTGCTTTACTTAAAAACAAAGTTTCTCCTTTAACATTTTAAATAGATCTTAAAATCTAAATTGACTTTTATTAAAAGTTTATCCGAATGTAGCTAATGTTTCAATATTAAATTAATATTTTTTTTTCTTTATGCAATGGCTTGACCCATACTAAAATTATTTTTCATTACTTTTGTGTCGGTTTGAACCATGCTATATTTTGAAAAAATAATTATTTTATGATTGTTTAGTTTAAGTTTAGTCCACCTTATTTGCATCAATTAAACCGGCCAACGTGAACTCCAATAGCTTGCAGTCTTTCAGCTAATAATTACTTTTCTTGTAATGCTTTAATCGGAGAAAAGGGGTAGAAGACTTAATATATTTTACTTATAAACTATGCACAATCTGTATAAAACAGCTTAGAGGCACACTCTTTTCCGTTTTTGCGTAAGACTTTCGGGGATTCGTACCAGTTAATGCATGTTTATTTCACATCATGTCTTTTTTTAATAATACTTTGATACATCTCTTTCTTTGATGCATCATAAGTTATTTGCTTCACTCGCTCTACTGCTTATGCTTTAATATATGATTTTTTATATTGATTCATACGCTATGTTCTTATAACGCTCTGATGCACTCTATCATCTTAAAGATTTGATGTTCTTGCATGATATTGTTATTGTTGCTGTTAACATTTAAAGAAAAAAAAGCAAAGAAATAGAACAAGAAACACAACATAGCAAAATTAGAAGATAGGCATAATCAATTAAGTTGCAATGTAAATCAAGTTTCCACGTTTTTCTTCACAATAAAGACCCCACTTAATTTTGTTCGATCTTTCCAATCTTTTTCTTCTCCCCTTACCTACCTTCTTCCTCACATTTCCTTCCCTCCACTCCCACTCCTTTCTATCATACCAACCACCGCAAGTCTATCTGCACAATTTGTCCCTATTTTCTTTCTTTGCTCATGTTCCAAAAAACTGGAATAGTTAGTCAGATATCACATTTTAAAAATTAAAAAATTTGACTAATGACGGTGTTCTGCTTTAAGCTTGGAAGGGAGTAGCAATACGAAGGAAGACTTCTTTTGGGGGACATTGTCTAGCATTCTTTTTATATTTATTTGGAAAGCTTCTAAAGGTTTAACCATGTCACTATTTGGTCGTGGGTTGCAGAAAGTACCTCTCTGCTCATAGGGTCAAGATTCTGTACATTTGTCCACCCTCCAACTATATATACATAAAAGATTATACTGGAGTTGCCATCATATTATGACCTCACACAAGACAACTTGGACAAGAATGGCCACTTTAAATTCATTTGTTTTCCATTGACACCCGAATTCTTTGCAACAAGTGGGGAATTAGGGCCTGTTAGCAGAGTTAGTTTCCATATTATTTTGAGGAAAATGGTTGTTAGTTGCCAAATTTGTTGTTAGGCTTCTAAAAATAACATTGGTGAAAACGCAGTTGTATTGGGAATCAAGGGTTATAAATAAACACCCTTGTGTAAATTCTAGGATGCTGGAAAAAAATCTATAGTTGTTTCCTTTGTTGCTTTTGAGAGCTAAAGGAGTATGGTAACAATTGGGACATCTATTTTTAACTGTTACAATTGGTATCAGTTTTGTTAGGGGACGATGGTGACCGCAAAGGAGCTTGAGACTCTCAGGATTCTTATGAGAAGAACCTCTCTGATAATCAAGAATCAATGCAATAATCACTGGAGATGGTGCAGAAATCTATTGAAGCATTCACAGTGGCAATATCAGCTTTACACACGACTAAGAAAGTCACAAGAGAGGAAGAACTTCACGGTGAATCGGTGGAAACGATTCTTTCAATGGTTGAATGGACGCAAATCCCATTTCCTTCCTTCGATGGCTCCAACTTTCGTGATTGGAAAGCGAAGGCAAATAGTTTTTTGAACTGGAGGGAACCCCTGAAGAACAACGAAGAAGTTTATTGTTGTTGTCTATGGATGGCAAGGCTTTTGGTTGGCAACAGCATTACATGCAAAACACCAATAATAAAGGGAAATATTGGCAGCAGATCCTTCAGGATGCAGGGAGTAGATTTGATTCGAGTGCTTTTGATGATCCAGTCGCTGAACTCAGAACATTGAAACAAGAAGAGACCTTACTTGACTATCTTCAACTGTATGACACGTTGCCAGCTAAGGTGGCCATAACTGAAGAATTGGCATTGAGTTTCTTTCTTTCCAGATTAACCAGAGTTAGAAAAATCAGTAAGACTTTATAGACCAACATCCGTTCAAGAAGCAATTCGAAATGCTAGATTACAAGATGTGGTATGGCAAAGAAATTTTCACCAGGGAAAACAGTTAGCTCAGAATCACAGGAAAATATATAAGAACATGGTTCTCTACCTCTCCCGACCATAGAAGTTATCCAATTACCACTTTGAATCATAATCAAACTCAACGTTCTACAACTTCAACACCAATGATTGATTTAAGGTATCGAAACTCTATCTCTAGAAAACAAATAAGTGAAAGGATTGCAAAGGGTTTATGTCAATTTTGTGGTGATAAGTGGGATAGAGATCATAAACAAAGGTGTAAAGTGTGGGGTAAGTTAAATGCCATTTTCAGTGCACAAGAGAAAATGGTTGTTAAAGTAACATCAGAATCAGACAGAGAGCAGGAAACTGAATTAGTCAAGCACAGTTTAAACTTACTTGGGGATGCAGACGTTCATATATCACATAGTGCCTTACAAGGTGTTGCTGGTGGTAACACTCTCCAAATGAAAGGCTTGATTAAGAAACAAGTTAGTGTCCTTTTTAATGGACACGAAGTACACACAATTTTAGAACTGCTAATAGGGTGAAAAAACTCGGGCTGAAATCTCAAAGCATATAAGAAACTTTCCGGTGATGGTCACATCAGATAAAGAGTTAGTCATAACTAGAAGTCGTACTCAGGTGGAATGAAAATTTAATGATCATATTTTTCAAGTTGACTATTTTGTGTTACCTAGCAGCACTTTTGGTATAATCCTTGGAAAGCATAGCAATGTTAAGACACTAGGAGCGATTCCCTGGAACTGTGGCCAATTGACAATAAAGTTTGAACACGAAGGGAAACTGTTTTCCCTACAAGGTGAACATCCTTCAACAGATATTTGAGAACTGATAGGTAGATTTAAACCAGCTCAATGTCAAGCTGTGTTGCTGGCACTTCAAGGACCATTCTGCTACAGTGATTTAGCAGATGAACCTTTTCACAAATTGCCTCCTAGCCAACAATCTGAATTAACTCAACTATTTAGAGAATTATCAACAATTATTCAAGGAGTCCGCAACTCTACCTCCAAAAAGACAGTATGATCATCAGATTTCTTTGGTCAATGATAAACCATTATGTTTAAAACCATAAAGGTATCCACATGCCTAAAGAGAAGAAATAGAAAGACAAGTTAAAGCCTGCTCACTACTGGTTTTGAAAACACACTTGTATTGGGAACAAAGGGTTATAAATAAACAACCTAGTGTAAATTCTGGGATACTGGAAAAAAAAATCTAGAGTTTTTTTCCTCAGTGCTTTTGAGAGCAAGGGTGAGTATAGTAACAACTGGGTCATCTATTTTCAATTGTTACATTTTTGCACCTAACAGTACAATAAGGGAAAATAAACAAGACTAGAGTTTGCGTAAGAAAGGGACGCGTAAAGTGCAGCCTCTACATTATTCGTGTAGATAAAATATTGTTAATACGAAATAACACTGCTCAAAATATTAAAATAAAAAAGAGAAATAAAAGTCTTCTGAAACAAGTTACGAAATTTGGTGTTCCAGTAGACTGGTGTGGGCGCTTTGGTTCATATGAAAAACTTAGAAGCAGTGTTTATTGTAAAATCCGAACAACCAAATTCCTAATCAAAGTCCTGAATACTATCTAAATTCCCAGCTCAACAACCAATAATTTATGAATCACCTGACCTAGAAAATGGAAATGATAACAGTCTGCAAAATAAAGGCAGAACTGACTGATAAAACTAGAACAGGATTACTTGATTGAAGTTCTGAACACTACATAAATCAGCATCTCAGAAATGAGTAATTTAAGCTAAAGGATACCAAACTTCGAAATTGACATGCAAGTCAACATGGCAATGCCTCCCATTCAAGGGTTTCACCAGCAAACATGGGAACAATGTCTCCAAATGGAAATGACAAAGAATCAGGTACTTTCCAAGGAGCTTTCCTCAGTTTAATCTTTGACTTATTTCTAGGGAGGCCATAGAAGTCAGGTCCATTAAAGCTTGTAAAAGCCTCCAGCTTATCAAGTGCACCAGCCTAAAATTACAACAATTTCATAAAAAAAATTAAGATTGAACTCCACAAACTTTCAGAAAGCATGTCACATACTCGTATAAGCATATTATCATACAATCAAGTACATGTGAGAAATTCATGTCAAAATTACAGACCTGTGATGCATTATCAGATATCATGATGCCCTCTAACATACAGTATTACTTGTTTTGCAAACCATAAAAAATAATATTTTTGCTTCCAATCACAAATTTTCATTACTAACTATTCTCACATACTCTGCATATTCCAATTGAATGATATAAAATCACCCTTCTGAAATCTACTAAAATTCACCGTAGTGAAATGAAGCGTTTACCTCTTCAAAAACCTTGGCATATAGGGATAGAGCAACCGGGGAGTTGTATATCCCAGCACATCCACATGAACATTCCTTTTTACGCCTATCATGTGGTGCGCTATCAGTTCCAAGGAAAAATCGTTTACTTCCACTAGTAACAGCCGAAACAATAGCCTGTCCTAATAAGAGAAAAATAAAAAAAAATGAGCTAAAAGATGGCCAAGATATAAACAGTTTGGTAACATTATCAACATGATGATCCTTGTCCCTAGTGACTTTTCCTCAAACCTAAGGAATTTTTACAGCATAAAGTCTGAAACTCTTCAATGGTACTGTGTAGCACGTAGTGTTTACTACACTGCAATTAAAATTTATGAAGTACAATTTGTTTCTTCTTGAAAGACCATTCAATGCACTTCAAAACATATTTATATTTTCCCAATCAAATCAAACAGGAATCTACTTAATTTAATTAACAGAGTGCAACACCAAGAAAATTACAAAAAAAAAATCATATGATTTAAATTATTTCACCAATCTTCCAATTTCGACTGAATCATAGTTCAATTTGTAAACTAAGTGTGGTATAATATAACACCTGGAAGATGTTGAAATTTATTATAGACTGTACGGGAAGGAAAACAAAGATACATACTATGGATCTCTCCTTTGAGCACTGGAAGACAGTAATTGTGAGGCCGTAAGCCACCTTGGAATAAAGCATTACGATTAAGAAGAAGATGTTGTGGTGTTACAGTTGCTGCTACGTAACCTTACAAATATAGCAAATCATGAGAATAATTTTAAAATTAAATAGTACAAAGCAATGATAAATCAGCTCTTTCACGAAATTTATTTGGTTACCTTCTTTGCAAGACTCTACAAATTTAACAGCATCTGCAGTAGTAATATGCTCCATCACAACCTTCAGTTGTGGAAGCCTTTGAACTAAAGGCTCCAAAATTGTTTCAATAAAGACCTTTTCTCGGTCAAAAATATCCACGTCTGAATTTGTAACCTCTCCGTGAACCTGTAATGTATAGTGATTCACAGATAAGAAAGTATAATATAAACTTATAAGTTTTACATATTAAATAAAAGGCAAACATAAAGAAGGAAACAGCCCCTAGCCAGCACTGACTGCCACAAGCACTACCCAGGTCATGGTTAAGTGTTGAAGTGTTAGTAGATGTTTTCAAAGTGGACATGCTCCAAAATTGGTATCCAACATAGCACCTAGTACATGCATTCTATTAAATGACACGAAATAATTTATGAAAAACGTGACATATTAGAACTCATTTGAATTAAGAAGCCAAGCATGAAACATAAGAATGCAATACATTCTTAAGCATCAGTATTATAAGAACATTAAACATCGATACAGACACAGAGAATGTAAGGAAATAAACAAAAACCACAATTAAAAATAAAAATCTAAATTACCAATAATGGTAAATTTTGCTCAGCCATTTCCCTGAGAACAGGAAAACAATTTCCAAAAAGATCTGTAACACCATCTTGGGAATTCGTAGTAGCACCAGCAGGATACAACTTCACACCATAAACAAGTCCACTTTTTTCTGTCAATGCAAGTAGCATAATCAAGTGTTGTACCATGATAAATAGGGATTGGGAGGAACAAAGCTAGATGAGCATGGAGGGTGCAATCTAATCAAACGATAAATGAACATCGACTATCATGACCTCATGGCCCATGTTAAAGACATTTTACAGGATCTTTGTATTAGACAATTACATTCCAACAAATGCAAGACTGATCAATAAGAAGTAAAACAAGATAAGAGAAACCTTAGTTTAACCAGATTAAGAACAAAACTTACATCAATAAATATAGACACACAAATTAAAGTTACAAATACGTTTAAAACTTGTTCTCTTCATCTTACATATGTAACATTTTTTAAACTAATGCACCATGATTAGACTCACTTGCATGTTTAATCTCGTCAGGCGTAGTCATGTCTGTGAGGTAAAGTGTCATGAGAGGAGTGAAGTTGCTATTTGCAGGTATTGCTTTCAAAATGGACTCTCGATAAGCGACAGCAGAAGATGTGGTAGTGACGGGTGGTTTCAAATTTGGCATCACTATAGCCCTTCCAAAATGCCTAGCACTGTAATAGCAATAGTCTGAATCAGAACTCTTGAGAATTTTAATGTGAATGCAATAAACAAAATTGATGGCATACTATACAAAGATGCACAGTACCAGCCTTTCTCACATTGACCTCAAAAGATTAGAAAAGGGTAGAGAATCAACAATATCAATAATCTTATCCCACTACATACATCACAATGCAATGATTAAAAGCCGAATTTCAAGGATAATATTCAACATGAAATCCCTCTTAATAATTTCCTCCAACGTCTTTATTGGTCTCCCTCTGCCTCTTTTAACTGGGCTTAAAACTATGTCATCTACTCTCCTCACTAGTGCCTCTAGTAGCATTTCAATAACCAAACCACACACCTTTATCAATTTTCTATCATGTTTTCCCCGATAGGAGTCAAACCAATATTTCCTACAATCATTTAGTATCTTGTCCTTTCTTGCCTGACCACACATATTAACGTACTCATTTATGCTACTCCCACTTTTCTTCTACCCTTTTAAAGCCCAAACTTCCGAAGAGCATAACTAATCATCTTGCAGTACAATAAAACTTCCGTTTGAGCTAGAGAGATGCTTAACAACCTCAAATAACCCTCAATGTCTTTCTCCATTTTAATTTAACCACCCAACTTGTATCTTGTGTGCGAAATCACCATTAACTTTTCTGTGATGTTCTATCATTTTGTAATATATATACCAGATACTGAAACTTAGAGATTTGCAATATGACAGTTTCCAATTTTTACCTCTACGTCATTTCTTTCTTACCTCTTACTAAATAGCAAGGCATAACTCCTAAAATAGCAGAGTATCACTGAGGGTATTTTTTTTAATAATGCAAGCAAAATGACCTGTGAGGGAGGACAGCTTCAAGAAGAGAACCATCACGAAGGTGAAGATGCCAATCATCAGGTTGCGTAATAGTGAGCTCCATCGTAAAGCCGATCAACCTTCTTTTGATTACAACCTTACTACCTGTAACAGAAGGGTAAAAAAAAAAAAGCACTAGAGTAATTAGTTTCAAAGAGAGCAAGAAATGACCAAAGGTTTCACCTTCCAGATAGTGTAGATGATATTACAGTCCAACTCAATACATCTTAAAACCTTCTGGTTGGTTTTTCCCAACTTCCTGAAAAACATTTGTGACAAAACGAACCAAACCACCTTGAACAGTGCTTGAAAGCCCATACTGACAAAATTTAAAACAAAAAAAAAACGAAACCCGAAGGAAAGTCAAACAACATTAATAGCTTGGAAAACTAAGAGCAACGATAACAAAGAGTCAAATGCGTCCTGTATAGTTGTAACAAATAATACAAGAGTGACGAATGGTTCGCTGCAATATTTGATGCAATAAACCCATGGCCTGGAAAATTTAACACAGGGAATAACTTTGGAGTGAAACATGCTTTCGGAAAATTCTGTCCACAGTAGGAACAGTGGTAGCAGTCGATGCAAAAATGGAAAACTGGGAAGAGTGAAATATGCTGGAGTCTGTGTAAGACTACCAATAACAGGCACGGCGGAAATGACCAGAGCATTGAAGATGAATTGGGATATATATCAAGTTTATATAGAAGAAGAGAAGAAGGCAAAGTAAAATAGGTATGCAACTGTGAAGTGAATGGGGATCTCGGTTTTCAATCAGATAAAGACTACCTGGAAAAAACCAGCCCAAGGTTCACCGGAGATGAGTCGGAAGGCGGGAAACTGAAGGAAAATTGAAATCAACGCCGCCAGAAGAACAAACGGATTCTTTCCAAAAAAATGGCTAGAGTGAAATCCTCAAATAATTATTCAATCATAATAAGACGAATTCTCCTTGCACCCTCATAAAAAAAATGTAAATGCCCACAACTTTAAAGGTGAGAAGTCCAAATTAGCCTCCACCTTGATACTCTAGATCCGGTTGTCACATTTCCACGTTCCAAAACTCTAGCTCCATCCATTTTTCGTGCCGCCCCAGCAGTCCCTCTTCATCACTCTGCATTCTATACCAGCAACGGATAGCAACAGATCTTCGCTGCTGCTGTGAACAAAACTCATCCGGTTCACATTCATTCATTACATTCATTCATCCAATTAACATATTTATCCTGTTTCTTTCTATTCTTTTAAATCTTCAATTAATCTTTTAAACAATAAGTAATTTTCAGCATTTATTAGCAATTAACAAGTGATATTACTGATTAAAGTAGTTGATTTGAAGTTTGGGGCGTTCTTGACGGTTAACGGAAAAAAAATTTTGATTTAAACTACGGGTTAAAAATGAAAACAGGACAAGATAACATTCCCATCCGGTTGTCATTTAAAAAAAAATTGACAGAAAACAGGATAAGATGACACTCCCATCCGGTTGTCATTTAAAAAAAAATTGACAACCGGATTAACAGGTCCTCTATTTGTCATTTGAAAATAAATACAACCGGATAACCTACTCATCTGATTGTCAATTTCTTTTTCAAATAACAATCGGATGACATGTCATCCAGTTCTCATTAATTTTCATAACAACAACTGTGACACTAAAAATTTTTATTCAGTTCTCATTAATTTTCATAACAACAACTGTGACACTAAAAATTTTTATTGGAGTGCAAGAAGAACTCGTCTCATTGTTTACCTATAAATCCAGTCCACAATGGCCCTAAAGAGATGGATATAGAGTGGTGGTATACTTCTTCCTACACCTCCACGTGTTTTCGAAATTGATTACGTGTATAAATAATATTAACATCAAGACTCAAGACTCATTCTTCTTAAACCTCCAAGCTTCTAAGTAGTTCCAAATTTAAAAAACATTTCTAAACTATCCTGATTGCAAAGACCATTTTATCCTTATATACAGTTATTACATTAATATAACTCTAAAAGGGAGTTGCAATGAAAGTGGACAGTTGCAACTGTGTTCTCTAGCATCGGTGGGGGCGGAATGGTAGTTGAACTGGGACTAAACATCGGTAATACAGTGGGGTGGTGGCGTAAATTGTTTGGGATAGGTTAGGTGGGGTGGGTTTATTTATATTTCAGAGTATAGGTAATAAGTTTCAGAAGGACTAATTTCGAAACTATGACAGTTTCAGAACAATACATTTTGAAACTGTTTTCACATTATTAAAAAATTTTAGAATGGACTGTTCTGAAACTGTAATCCAAATCTGAATGACAATTTCAAACCTTATCACAAATCACAACAAATCATAAAAACATCCAAATCAACCACAAAACATTTAATAAATCATTCTTATCTCAAATGGTTGATAAGTATATAAATAATATCCAAATCAACCACAAAATATTTAATAAATCATTCTTATCTCAAATAGTTAATAAATATATATACAGTGATAATCAACGGAAGCAAATCATTGGCGACCGTAATAAACAAAATTAGTGGAGGTACGTTAAAAGTAACGGTAGTGCACATGGAATAATGAAGGTGAGTTAGAGGATTATAACGAGACCTATTTGGTCTGTATAATATTTTTAGCAAAATAAATGTAATTTTAAAAATATTTATGTTTTCTAAAAAAATAAAAATAAAGAAAAATAATTTTAGACCGACAAGAATTAACTTTAGTTATAAGAATTAAACTTAGTGATATTTTAATCTTGAAGTTTTGTACTTATTAGTTTTTAAAAATTTGATATTTAAAAATTTGATCTTTTTTTAGAATTTTCCAATTTTTAACTTATTATAATAGAAAACCATGTAAATTTTATACGTGATATTCTTACAAATGAAAGATAATGTAAAATATGACAAATTATCTTGTGAATTTTATCTAGAATAAAACATGTTCTTAATTTCTTATGAAAAAAAATAATATTTAAGTGTGAGATAATGCAAGCAATAATACAAATACGTTATTTCTCAAGTTTTATATAAATATCTTATAAAGTTTACGGTCATTTTTATATATAAATAAATATATACATAATATTAATAATATAATAATATTTTAAATAATAAAATTAAATATTATATGACACATCTAAAATTATTTTGAAGTTATAATGCCAAAATATTTTAATTATTATATGTATGTAAGGAGAAAATATGCTGGTGGTATATTGATAAAAAAAAATACAAAACATTTACCAAAAATGCTCGGTTAAATACATGCACCCAATTTTATTATTTAGAAGAAAAAACATAACAGCGGATGGGTGCGTAAAGTAAAAGCGGGGGAGTAAACAGCAAATGGGTTAGTCCGTCTAAATGAAGCGAGAGGTGTAAAAAGAAGAAACTGGGTGAAAAAAAAAAAAGTGGAAATCAAATCTGCTGGGCTACTAAAACAAGCCCACCTCTTTTTCTTTTACTTAGAACGCGGTAGTGCAGTTATGAACACTGGAGTGCGAATAGAAATTCGAAAGGGCCCACTTTGGATGTTGCCCAGCACCTCACCGTGTTTCCTCACCGTTTGATCCTCATTCTTTCGAAGCTCCTCTCTTCCTCACACTCAAAACGATTAGCGCGGCGGCAGTGATAGACGGAGGCGCGCGGAGATCGTCGGAGGAGATGCCGGCGAGGCGTTCGCGGAGGCAGAGCGCGCGAAAACCGCGGTTTGGAGGTCATTCCAGAGAATTTTTTTTTTCGCATTTTTGAATGTTGTGGTTTTGAGTAGAGATTCGAAGACAAAAGTATGTAATAAAAACGCTATAATATGCTATGATGCAAACTGAATTCAAGAATGATACCTGTGTATTCTTCTTTCTGTTATTGTGCAGTGATTGCTCCTGTTTTCGCCTGAAGAAATTTAGAATGAGATTTGTGTATGAACAGAGAAAAGAGTGGGAGGGAAGAAACGAGAAGAATCAGAATAATTCTGCGTTTTTTCTGTGAGTGGAGATCAGAGTAAGTAATATGCTTCTTCGATGTCTCCTCTTTCTGTGTGCAATGAAAATAGTATATGTGGTAGGCATGTGCAATGCGCATCTTCAAGCATGCAAAAGATAACCTAAACCCTAAATTTTAACATTGTAAAACTTTGAAGGTGAGCAGAGTGAGAATTTTTTTCTCCCACTAGTTATATTTTTTAAAATAATTATCCAACTAACACACTTTTCACTCTAATTTATTAAGATAATTTCTACTTCTTTTTTATTTTAATTTTATATTTAAAAATTACTCTTTTTAAACAAATGAAATATTTATTCTTTTATCATGACACACGTGTTAATAAATAAATTAACTTTTATTTAAAATTTTTAAATAATTTAATTAATATTTAAGTTAAAGAAATATCCCAGCAATTTTATTTCATTTCTGTTTTTGCTTACTTAAATGTTCTTTTAACAAACTAAAAGTACAAAATTTAATTTAAATACCAATATAATAATTTTTCTTTCAATTTTAGTTTTATTTTTTATTACAAAAATACAGTTACCAAATTATTATGATTATTTTATCTAATTTAAATTTATTATAAAAATTAAATAATGTATTATTTATTTTCCTATTACAATTATTTGTTAAAAATATATATATAATATTCATTCTATATGTATTTTCATTATCTTTTCAAATTTAAATTCACTCATTTTTATAATATTTTTTTCATTTAAGAAAAATAAAAGATTCTTAAATTTTAATTCTAATTTTAAAAATAAACCATTTTAAATTTTAATTCTCTTTTTAATAAAGCTTTCTACCGAAAAAATATTTTTTCTTTTACTTTTATTTATTTTTAAATTTATAAATTACACTAACTAAATTTTTATTTAACATTCTCAACTACATTTTCTAAAGCATTTCAAATTTTTTATTTACGGTAACAATAAACATTTAAAAAAATTTAATTTTTCTTCTATTTTTAAACTAAATTATACTCAATCTTATATAATCTTTTAATATTTTTCTCTCATAATCATTAAAATTTGTTCAGCCAATTTTTTATTAATTTTTTTAAATATTTTTTTACCTACAATAAGTTTTTGAAATATTTTCTTTGTTCAAACACGAAATACATACAAAGAAAAAAGAAAAAAAAAAAAAAAAAAAAAAAAAAAAAAAAAAAAAAAAAAAAAAAAATTAAATTAAAATAAAATTTATTATATTAAAAATATATAAATATATTATAATTTTTATA